>Ga0156443_151_pt1 | contig 38463 bp, 32 predicted proteins | sample RifOxyA2_FD_108086 | JGI IMG/M metagenome (GOLD analysis project Ga0156443, IMG submission 108086) | Elusimicrobia bacterium RIFOXYA2_FULL_39_19
TCACGTACCCCTTTAATTGGCGAACAGCCAAACCCTTGGGACCTTATCCAGCCCCAGGATGGGATGAGCCGACATCGAGGTGCCAAACCGGGCCGTCGATATGGACTCTCGGGCCCGATAAGCCTGTTATCCCCGGGGTAGCTTTTATCCGTTGAGCGATGGCACTTCCATACGCAACCACCGGATCACTATGTCCTACTTTCGTACCTGCTTGTCCTGTCGGACTAGCAGTCAAGCACCCTTATGCCATTACACTCGACTCACGATTTCTATTCGTGATGAAGGTACCTTTGAGCGCCTCCGTTACATTTTAGGAGGCAACCGCCCCAGTTAAACTGCCAACCAAGCACTGTCCTTCAACTTGTTTCAAAATTGAAGTTAGAATCACAAGATAAAAAGGGTGGTATTTCAACGACGCCTCCTCTCAATCCAAAAACCGAGAATCAACGGCTCCCACCTATCCTACGCAATTTATCCCGTAAGTCAATACCAGGCTACAGTAAAGCTTCACGGGGTCTTTTCGTCTAACCGCAGGCAATCCGCGTCTTCACGGATACCACAAATTCGCCGAGTCTGCTGCCGAGACAGTTCTCATTTCGTTACGCCATTCGTGCAGGTCGGAACTTACCCGACAAGGAATTTCGCTACCTTAGGACCGTTATAGTTACGGCCGCCGTTTACTGGGGCTTAAATTCAGTGCTTGCACACCTCCTCTTGACCTTCCAGTACCGGGCAGGCGTCAGCCCCTATACGTCATCTTTTGACTTAAGCAGAGGCCTGTGTTTTTGTTAAACAGTCGCATGAGACTCTTTACTGTGACTCTTTCAATAACAGATTCCCTGTAAAGCTTACGAATTTCAGGTTTGACCCATCCATTTTTCTTCTCTACGCTTCCTCTGTCTCTACTAGAGCACCCCTTATTCCGAAGTTACGGGGCTATTTTGCCGAGTTCCTTAGCAGCAGTTGACTCGCGCACCTGACTATGTTCTAGCCACCTACCTGTGTTGGTTTGCGGTACGGTCATTTTGGAGACTCCTGGATTTTGCTTTTCTTGGCACTAGATTTGGTTACTTCATCTCTTTTGACAGAGACTCGTGTTCCTCCGGTTCACACCGGAGTTAAACCCTGTATTCCGTAACAGAGATAACTGCATTCTAATGCGCACAAAATCAGTAACTAACGATCCAAAACGGTTCCGGAATATCAACCGGATGTCCATCGTCTACGCGTTTCCGCCTCAACTTAGGACCGACTAACCCTGAGCTGACGAACATTGCTCTAGGAAACCTTAGGTTTACGGTGTGGTTGATTTTCACAACCATTATCGCTACTTATTCCGACATCCTCACTTCCTACAAGTCCAGTGTTTCTTACGATACACCTTCATTCTCGTAGGAACGCTCCCCTACCCAATTTCGATTAACATCGAAAATGTTACGACTTCGGTATGTGATTTAGCCCCGGAAATCTTTAGCGCAAAATCGCTTGACTAGTGAGCTGTTACGCACTCTTTAAAGGATGGCTGCTTCTAAGCCAACCTCCTAGCTGTCTAAGCAATATCACGTCCTTTCACACTTAATCACAATTTAGGGACCTTAATCGGTAATCTGGGCTGTTCCCCTTTTGCGCGTGAAGCTTATCCCTCACGCACTGATTCCAGAGATATTCACATAAGTATTCGGAGTTTGGTTAAATTCGGAATCCGGGTTACGGACCCTACATTATCCAGTGCTCTACCCCTTATGTTTAAATCTCCAGACTAGCCCCAAAGCTATTTCGGGGAGAACCAGCTATCACCAAGTTAGATTGACCTTTCACCCCTATCCTCAGTTCATCCAGTGGTTTTGCAACACCAATTGGTTCAGTCCTTCCCCCAAGATTAATCAGGGTTCAACTTGACCAAGGATAGATCACTTGGCTTCGGGTCTATTATAACGAGTTAAACGCCTTATTCAGACTTGGTTTCCCTGCGCCTACCCCCGACACGTTAATATCAAGGTTAAACTTACTCGTTAAAATAACTCGCCGGATCATTCTTCAACAGGCACACTCTCGCACATTGTAAATACTTGCGTAAAAACTATAGTGCTCGAATTGCTTGTAGACATACGGTTTCAGGTTCTATTTCACTCCCCTTCCGGGGTTCTTTTCATCTTTCCCTCGCGGTACTATTTCACTATCGGTTTAAGGTTTATATTTAGCCTTGGAGGATGGTCCCCCCAGATTCCTACCGGATTTCACGTGTCCAGTAGTACTCAGGAATTTGTCAAGAGGCAGTTTAATTTCAATTACAGGACTTTTACCTTCTTTGGTTGGCCTTTCCAGGACCATTCATTTATCAGACTGCTTTTTTACTCTCTTCCATTTAAGGAAGACAAACCCTACAACCCCTCAAAAGATTGCTCTTTCAAGGTTTGGGCTGTTCCCCTTTCGCTCGCCACTACTTAGGGAATCTCGTTAGATTTATTGTCCTCCAGGTACTGAGATGTTTCACTTCCCTGGGTTATCCTCTTAATCCTATGTATTCAGATTAAGATATCCCGATTCAACACCGGGATGGGTTTCCCCATTCGGCCATATGCGGGTCAAAGGATGTTTGCTCCTATCCGCATCTTATCGCAGCTTACCACGGCCTTCTTCGTAACCTTAACCAAGACATTCACCATATGCCCTTACTAACTTGACCATATCATTTCATCCCGTCTTTTGCAAGACGATTTTAAAAATATTTGACGAATTGACAACATAATTTCAAAGACCACAATTAAAATATTAGCTATATTTTATAATTCATAGTTCAAGGAAACTACGAACCATTAAACTACAAACTTACTTTTGGTGGAGATGAGGGGATTTGAACCCCTGACCTCCCGGGTGCAAACCGGGTGTTCTCCCAGCTAAACTACATCCCCCATGGGCCTAAGAGGAATTGCACCTCTCACCTCTCCGTTATCAGCGGAGTGCTCTAAACTAACTGAGCTATAGGCCCTCAAATAGGCCGTAAACAGAAAAAAAGAACTTCCGATAAAAATCGGCTTTTAGGATTTCGCAACCTAACAAGCATTCCAACGAATACTACATTCGAACCGACCTGGAGAATTAAACATCTTAAAACTCCTTAGAAAGGAGGTGATCCAGGCGCACGTTCTCGTACGCCTACCTTGTTACGACTTCACCCCAGTCACTAATCACAACTTCATTCCAACTTACGTTAAAACATCTGTTGCAATTAGCTTCCATGGTGTGACGGGCGGTGTGTACAAGGCCCGGGAACGTATTCACCGCTGCCTGCTGATCAGCGATTACTAGTGATTCCGACTTCATGAGGGCGAGTTGCAGCCCTCAATCTGAACTGAGGCCGCTTTTAGGGGATTTGCTCCACCTTACGGTTTGGCATCCCTCTGTAGCTGCCATTGTAGCACGTGTGTAGCCCCGGACATAAAGGCCATGATGATTTGACGTCATCCTCACTTCCATCCCTGTTAACCAGGGTAGTCTCCTAAGAGTGCTCCTCTTGCGAGGATAGCAACATAGGACAAGGGTTGCGCTCGTTATGGGACTTAACCATACACCTCACGGCACGAGCTGACGACAACCATGCAGCACCTCTTCTGACTCCCTTGCGGGTCTCCCAATCTTTCGTTAGGATACAATCAGAACTTCAAGCCCGGGTAAGGTTTTTCGCGTTGCGTCGAATTAAACCACATGCTCCACCACTTGTGCGGGCCCCCGTCAATTCTTTTGAGTTTCAACCTTGCGGCCGTACTTCCCAGGTGGCTCACTTAACGCGTTAGCTACGGCACAGAAGGGGTCGATACCTCCCATACCAAGTGAGCATAGTTTACCGCGCGGACTACCAGGGTATCTAATCCTGTTTGCTCCCCGCGCCTTCACAGCTCAGTGTCAGTAGTGGACTAGGAACCCGCTTTCGCCATCGGTATTCCTCCTGATATCTACGCATTTCACCGCTACACCAGGAATTCCGGTTCCCCCTCCCACACTCAAGCCAAGCAGTATTGAAATACCTCCCCTGATTTATCAGGGGCTTTCACTTCCAACTTACTTGACCACCTACCTGTTCTTTACACCTAGTAATTCCGAATAACGCTCGCCACCTACGTATTACCGCGGCTGCTGGCACGTAGTTAGCCGTGGCTTATTCTTGGAGTACTGTCAATCCCAATTGCTTGGGCCTTCATCTTCCAAAAAAGAGGTTTACAATCCGAAGACCTTCATCCCTCACGCGGTATTGCTGGATCAGACTTGCGTCCATTGTCCAAAATTCCCCACTGCTGCCTCCCGTAGGAGTCTGGCCCGTATCTCAGTGCCAATGTGGCCGATCACCCTTTCAGGCCGGCTATCCGTCGTAGCCTTGGTAGGCTTTTACCCTGCCAACTAGCTGATAGACCGCAGGCTTATCTTTAACTGTTTAGTTTAACCCAAACTTTACTTAGCTACACTTTCGTATTGCTAAGACTATTGAATATTAGCCTCAATTTCTCAAGGTTATGTTCATGTTAAAGGTAAATTACCTACGTGTTACTCACCCGTTTGCCACTAATCTTAATTACCCTTGCGGGCAACTAAGATCCGTTCGACTTGCATGTGTTAGGCATACCGCCAGCGTTCACTCTGAGCCAAGATCAAACTCTCCAAAAATTAATTTAGAAAGTTATCAATTTAAAACAAAAATGGCCGAATGTTGAAATCCATTGGAATGCTTATTAGAGTGCGAACAAAAAACAACAATCAAAGATCAAAATGCAGCAAAAAATCCTCTTCTCTTTTTAAAACAACTTCAGAGGTTTTTTATTAATTACTGCTTGAATTTTTAAAGATGTAATTTTATGAGCTTTTAAGTATTGATGATTATAACACAACTTTATATTTTTGTCAAGGGCTTTTTAAAAATATTTTTTTAGAGCAAGCCTTCATATATTTTTTTCGTCTGAGAAGCGATGCGGGTCCAGCTAAAATATTTTTCCACCCTCGCCCTTCCGTTATCTCCAAATTTCTTTGCAAGTGTTGAATCTTTAAAAATTCTGTTAATCGAATTTGCTATTTGATTTGGTTTAGCTGGCTCAACTAATATTCCTGTTTCTTCAGGCACAACTACCTCTTTTATACCTCCAACTGCACTTGCAATTACTGGAGTTTTACATGCCATGGCTTCAAGATTAATAATTCCAAATGGTTCATAAATTGATGGACAAATAAAAGCCTTTGCGGAACTATATAATTGTATATATTCTTCTTCTTTTAATAACTTATTTATCCAGTTTATATTTTTCTTTGTTTTCACTTTTTCCTTCATTCTATTTTCGTAATCTTTTGTATCTGCCCCAACAGCTCCAAAGACTATCTGAATATTCGGATCTATTAAGTCAGCAGCATCAACCAAATATTCCATGCCTTTTTGGGGGGTTGGTCTTCCTACAAATAACACATAATCATCTTTTATATTATATTCTTTCTTTAATGAATTGCTTAATGGGGTTGGCTTCCATTTATTAAGATCTATCCCGTTATGCACTACAACAACTTTTTCTTCAGGCACTTTAAAATACTTCAATATATCTTCTTTCATCATTTTTGACACAGCCACAATTCTGTCTGCGCCTTCTATAGCTGTCTTTTCTATCCAGGTACTCAAATGATAGCCTCTTCCAAGCTGATCTTCTTTCCATGGCCTTAATGGTTCCAAACTGTGAGAAGTTGCTATAAAAGGAATATTATAAAGTTTTTTTGCTAAAAACCCAGCATAGTGGCCATACCAAGTATGAGAATGTACTACTTGTGAATCAATACCCTCTGCTAACATAGCTAAATTGGTTGTAAAAGTGTCAAATATTGGATTAAATTTGGGATCTGTTTTTGATTTTAATCCAAGAGGCTTAAACCCCTTTACTTTAGGATTTCCTGATAAATCTTGATCACCAAAACACCTAATCTCAACATCCATTATTTTACTTAGTTCTTGGGCCAGATATCTCAGATGAACACCTGCGCCACCATATACATATGGGGGATATTCTTTTGCAATCATTGTTACTTTCATTTACTGCCCCTCATATGTTTATAGTCTTCATCGGCTTCCTTATATTGTCCTAAGTCACCAATATCATACCAGTTATCTTTAAAAACATATCCATAAACATCATCAACTTTATGCAACCATTGAATATATCGGCCGGGTTGATCAGGATTGTTTCCTTCATTTATGTATTTGTGTATCAAGTTCAACTTGTTTTTTGGAAATAAGTATATACAAATTGCCGCAAGAGTTGTTTTAGGATCTGTAGGTTTTTCCCTAAAGCTTAATACTTTTTCATTATTATCCAGCTCTACTTCACTATATTTTTTAATTAACTCAAAATCCTCAACATCCTTAAGACATATTGAGTTAGATTTTTTAGTTTCAAAAAAATGTATAAAATTTTTAAGATTTAAAAGGAAAAGGTTATCTCCTGCCAAAACCATTAAATCATCGTTCATTTTTGTGTTATCCAGAATAAACTTCATGTCTCCAACAGCGCCAAGCTTTGTCTGATCTGAAAGAGTGCCGTCATTAAATACCTTGATTGTTTTCTTTGTTTTAAGTGTTTTGCTCCAATCAAAAAATGTTTTGTAAAACTTATTGTTTGTAACTAAATAAATCTCATCTATCTCATCTATTTCTGACAATTGATCTATCGTATAATCAAGCATAGGGCGCCCGGCTATTAACAACAACTGTTTAGGTTGATTTAATGTCAAAGGATAAAGCCTTGTGGCATAACCAGCACATAATAACAATGCTTTCATTTCAAATCTCCTTATAATTCAACTTTAAATATTTGAGCCGGTTCTATCTGAGGGTTAATAATGACATTATTTTCCCTACCCTGCCAAGTATAAACCTTATCTGTCAAAAGTTCACGCACTTTATATTTTTCATTTGAAGCTACCCCAAATTCTTCTACTGGGACCGTTACCCTTGCTTTTTGGGTGCTATAAGGATCAAGATTAACTGCAATTAATATGATATTTTTCCTATCTTCGGTCATTTTCCCGTAAAACAATATTTTATCATCTGTAGAATTATAGAATTTCAAATTATCATATAGCTGCAAAGCAGGATTTTCTTTTCTGATTCTATTTAATTTTGCTATTAAGTCTTTAATATTCCCCGGTCTGTTCCAATCCCATGCTTTATACTCAAATTTTTCCGAGTTTAAATATTCTTCTTTTCCATTGATTGGTGTACCTTCGCATAACTCAAATCCATTGTAAATACCGTACACGGATGAAAGGGTAGTAGCAAGCACCGCTCTCATTTTAAAAGCGGGCCTTCCGCCAACTTGTAAGATTTTAGGTAAAATGTCGGGTGTATTGGCAAAAAAGTTTGCCCTTAAGAAATTTTTCAAATAGCTACCTGTTAACTTTGAAACATATTCGATTATTTCATTTTTTTCATTTCTCCAGGTAAAATAGGTATATGACTGCGAAAAACCTACTTTCGCCAGAAGTTCCAGCTTTTCATAAAAAGTAAAAGCCTCGGAAAGAAATATTGTTTCAGGATGATCCTTCTTTATTTCCCTGATAACCCATTCCCAAAATTCTTCAGGTTTTGTATGAGGATTATCAATTCGGAATATTTTCACTCCCTGTTTTATCCAAAAAGTGAAAATACTTTTCATTTCCTTCCACATTTCTTCTCTGTCTTTTGGATAAAAATTCAAAAATACTGTATCCTGATACTTCTTTGGAGGATTTTCAGCAAATTTCACAGTACCGTCTGGATTATAAAAAAACCAACCAGGATGTTCTTTGATATAAGGATGATCGTAAGAACAAGTTAAAGCAATATCCAGAGCAACATCCATACCGTGTTCTTTGCATTTTTTTACAAAAGATTTAAAATCACTCAATGTTCCAAAATTTGGGTTTATTGCCTTGTGACCACCGAATTCATTTCCTATTGACCACGGGCACCCCGGGTCATCTGGACCGGCAACTAATGAATTATTAGGACCTTTTTTATTTGTTTTTCCTACGGGGTGAACTGGGGGCAGATACAATACATCAAAACCAAGACTTTCTATTTCAGGAAGTCTTTTTTCCATATCTTTAAAAGTGGCACATTTTCCCTGGACGGTGCCCTGCGACCAGTGAAACATCTCATACCATGCGGCATATCTTGCATTAACTGGCTCAACCCACACTTCAAGATTTTTATCATAAGTAACTATTGTTTTTGTTTCCTGAAAAAGTGCTTCAACGGTATATTCATACAAACCAATTCTTTCAAAATTAATTGATCCTTGCCATTCAGTAGAATTAAAGAACATTTCGCTCTTTTTCCAGGTTTTTGTACCTTTTTTCTTAAAATTCAGGGTAACCTTATCAGGTTTTTCACCGTATATATAAGCAGACACAAAAAAAGGACGGTCAATCTCTGTTTTTACAGGAAATCGGCCACCTTCAATTTCCGGATAAATACCTCGAATAATGGTTTTATTGTTGTTTTCCATAATTAAATTATTAATTTATATGAGGGATTATCTTATACTAAAAATATGCTTATTTGTCAAGATTGACTTAAACCCTAAAAAATAGTAGAATTTTTTCCATGAAAGTTGTTAAAAATGTCTTAGAAATGCAAAAAATAGCTTTAAAATTGAAATTGTCATGTAAAACAATCGGATTAATACCAACCATGGGTGCTCTTCATGAAGGTCATTTATCACTGCTAACCAGGTCAACCCTTGAAAATGATGTTTCAATTGTTTCAATATTCGTTAATCCTGCCCAATTCGGACCTGGTGAAGATTATTTGAAATATCCAAGACCATTTAAAAAAGACCAAAACTTCTGTAAAAAAAACAATGCTGATTACCTGTTTGCCCCTTCAGTTAAAGATATGTATGCTGAAAGTTATCTTACTTATATAAAAGTAGAAAAATTATCTGAGTTCTACTGCGGTAAATTCAGGCCCGGACATTTCAGGGGTGTAACTACCGTTGTTGCAAAATTATTCAACATTTCCCAGCCAAATAATACATATTTCGGAGAAAAAGATTTTCAACAACTTGCTATAATAAAAAAAATGGTCAATGATTTGAATTTTCCAGTAAACATTATATCTTGTCCCACAATAAGAGAAACAGATGGGCTTGCAAAATCAAGCAGAAATGTATATCTTAATCACAACGAAAGAAAAGATGCAAACAAAATACACCTTATTCTAAAAAAAACCGCAAACAAGATACAAACAAAACAAATAACCTTTGCTGCTAAGGCTGTTAAATTTATGAAAATATCCTTGTTAAAAATCCCAAAAATGTCTGTACAATATGCAGAAATATGTGACCCGTTTACGTTGTGTTCCATGAAGAAGAATATTAAATTACCTGCAAGGATTCTTTTTGCTGGCTTGCTTGGAAAAACAAGATTGATAGACAATATAGAAATAAGAAAATAATAAGGATAATTTTATGAAAAAAATTGCATTAATCGGCTGTGGGACAATCGGAAAAGAAATTGCTCTTGCTATTGATAAAAAGAATATCAACGCTACCATAACAGCAATCTATGATGTAATACCTGAGAAAGCCGAAGATTTAAAGAATATTCTTAAGAACAATTTTCCCATTATTACAGGAACAATAAAAGAAGCTGTGGGAACATGCGATTTGATAGTTGAATGCGCAAGCCAAAACGCAGTAAACGAAATATCAAAAACCGCTTTTCCGTCTAAAAAAGATGTTTTTATACTCAGTGTCGGAGCTTTGATCGCTTATCCACAAATTATGAAATCAGCTCGAAGATTTAACGTTAAAGTGTTATTCCCTTCAGGGGCAATCGCAGGGCTAGATGCAGTCCGCGCAGCAAAACTAAGCGGAATAGTAAGCTCAACATTAACAACAAGAAAACCACCGGTTGCTTTGGGTTTGAATTTAAAAAAAGAAAAGATAATTTTCAGAGGCAGCGCTAAAGATGCCATAAAAAAATTCCCTGCCAATATTAATGTTGCCGCAGCTTTATCTATTTGCTCCATAGGCCCTGAAAACACAAAGGTAATAATTATTGCAGACCCTAAAATTAAAAGAAACACTCATGAAATTGAAGTTATAAGCAAGTCAGGAAGAATACTTGCAAGAACAGAAAATATGCCTTCTCCTGATAATCCAAAAACCAGCTATTTAGCTTCACTTTCAGCAATTGCCAATTTAAGGGAACTATGTCAATAACTAAAGAAGAAAGAATACTTTTTGTTGATGATGATAAAATGCTTCGTGAATTAGCAAAAAAAATTCTTACCAGGGAAGGTTACGAAGTACAGACAGCATCAAATGGCGCCGATGCTGTAAATTACCTAAGAAAACTGCCCTTTAATACTGTTGTAACAGATATTCATATGCCTATAATGTCCGGCGATGAACTTCTAACAATCATAAAGTCAGATTATCCTGAAACTGAGGTCATAATCATTACTACATTTCCAACCATTGATACCGCTGTATCAACAATGAAACTCGGTGCCTACGATTATATTATTAAACCTATCAACTTTGACCTTTTATTAACCACCATTGCAAAAGTAAATGAAAGAAAAAAACTTTTAAATGAACTAAAAAATGAAAAACAACTCCGTGAAACCATTATGTCTCTTTTTGAAAGCACCCAGGACCTGTTTATTTCTACAATAAAATCTCTGGCAGAAGTGATAGAAGCCAAGGACGCTTACACTTACGGCCATTGCGAAAGAATCAGGGATAACTCCCTTTTGATAGGAAAAACCTTTAACTTCTCAACCGATGAAATGAGAGATCTTGAATACGCAGCTTTACTACATGACGTTGGCAAAATAGCCATCCCAGAAGCTATATTAAATAAACCCGGAATATTAAATGAAACAGAAAGCGAAATTTTCAAAACTCATACCACCAAAGGCGTCAGTATACTCAGCCATATCAAACAACTAAAAGGCGCGCTTCTTGGAATTAAGTATCATCACGAAAGGTTTGACGGTAGAGGATATCCTGAAAAACTTAAAGGAACCGAAATACCTCTGGTTGCGAGAATTATTGCAGTTACAGATTCTTTTGATGCCATGACTTCAGACAGAGCTTACAGAAAAAGCATTCCGTTAGCCACCGCAAAAGAAATTTTAATTCAGGAAAAAAACAGGCAGTTTGATAGTGAGGTTGTAGACAGGTTTTTAAAAATACTAACTATTTGATGTTACTTTTTCTCTTGCCGATTTTATCAATAACTTTCATTCTTGCTAAATCACGCTGCATCTGAGCCCGGGCCTGAGACAAATTTTTCCCTTCGGTAATCTGAGACTTGGCTCGCTCAACCGAAAGCCTGACTCTTTCCGGATCAATTTCTTCGGCCATTTCCGCTGTTTCAGCAAATATTTCTACCTTATCCGGGTGAATTTCCACAAATCCTCCGGAAATAGCCAGATACTTTGTTTCTCCATTTTTTTTCAATCTTATTTCACCCGGCACTAATAAACCAAGCAGATTTGCATGCCCCGGAAGTATACCTAGTTCTCCCTCATATCCCGGAACCGAAATATATTCCATTTCTTCTTTTATGATTAACTTTTCCGGTGTGATAATTTCTACTGGCACTGTTTTCATGACGATTTATTAAGCAAGCTTCTTGGCATTTTCAATAACTTCTTCAATGTTTCCTGCCATAAAAAATGCCTGTTCTGGTAGATGGTCATACTTACCTTCAACTAATTCTTTAAAACCCTTTATAGTTTCTGTAAGCGGCACATATTTGCCTGGTATACCTGTAAATTCTTCAGCCACAAAAAATGGTTGAGAAAAAAACCTCTGTATCTTTCTTGCTCTGCTTACTAACAGCTTATCATCTTCAGAAAGTTCATCAATACCCAGAATTGCTATAACGTCCTGTAAATCTTTATAGCGCTGTAGCACTTTCTGTACCAGCCGGGCAACTTCATAATGCTCTTCACCTACTATTAACGGGTCAAGAATCTTACTGGAAGAATCCAGCGGGTCAACTGCAGGATAAATACCAAGTTCCGATATCTGTCGCGAAAGGACAGTAGATGCATCTAAGTGACCGAAAGCCGTAGCAACACCCGGATCCGTTATATCATCAGCAGGCACATAAATTGCCTGAACGCTTGTTATAGAACCATTTTTTGTAGATGTTATCCTTTCCTGGAGTTCGCCCATTTCCGTGCCTAGTGTAGGCTGATAACCCACAGCTGAAGGCATTCTTCCTAAAAGAGCAGAAACTTCTGCACCGGCTAACACATATCTGAATATATTGTCAATAAAAAGAAGAACATCCTGCCCTTCGGTGTCACGGAAATATTCGGCTTGAGCAAGAGCTGTTAAGGCTACTCTTAATCTGGAGCCTGGAGGTTCATTCATCTGGCCAAACACCAGAACAGCTTTATCAATAACTTTTGACTGGGTCATTTCGCGGTAAAGGTCATTACCTTCCCTGGTTCTTTCACCAACACCGCTGAAAACAGAAACACCTCCATGATGTAACGCAACATTATGAATAAGTTCGTTTATTATAACTGTCTTTCCTACTCCCGCCCCACCAAAAAGGCCTACCTTACCGCCTTTTTTGTATGGCTCAAGCAGATCAATAACTTTTATTCCCGTTTCAAAAATCTGGGGTTTTGTTTCCTGGTCAATTAAAGCCGGCGGCGCAGCATGAATACTGGCATATTTTTCAGCTTTTATTTCACCCTTATAATCAATCGGTTCTCCTAAAACGTTCATCAATCGGCCTAGGCAGGCCTTTCCTACAGGAACGCTTATGGGGCATCCTGTATCAACTACAGACACTCCCCGGGACAATCCTTCCGGAGGTCCCAACACAATGGCTCTTACGGTATTATCTCCGATATGCTGAACAACTTCTAGTGTAAGATTAATCTGCCTTTTTTCATTACCTGATAAATATTCCTCATTGATTTTTAGTGCATTATAAATTGTCGGAAGGTGCTCTGATTCAAACTCCACATCAACAACCTGCCCCAAAACCTGAACAACTTTTCCCTGTTTCATTGTTTTTATCCTTCTTTGTTAGTTTATTTGTTTACACTTATTTTAAAGCTTCAATCGTTCCTACTATATCAGCCAAGTCTCTTGTTATATTTGTCTGACGAATTTTATTCATATACAGCGTCAGGTTATCTATCATCTCTCCTGCGTTTTTTGAGGCATTATCCATAGCTGTCATCCTGGCAGAAAGCTCAGCAGCATAAGACTCAAGCAACACCCTGTAAATCCGGGCTTTAACAAATCTTGGCAAAAGAGAACTTAATAAAATTATTTTATCCGGTTCATAAATATAATTGGTTTTATACTTTTTATTTGTTTTTTCCTGGTTTTCAATTGGGAGCAATTGTTCCTCTATTAAGTTTTGTTGTATGGCTGACTTGAATTCGTTATAAACAAGTACTATTTTTGACAATTTATCGTTTTTGTAGACTTTCATTAAATCATTGCCTATAAGCTCAGCATGAACAAACCCAAGCTTACTAAAAATATTAATATATTCGTTTTCAACTTTTAGTCCCAGTCTTTTAAAATACTCCTGTGCTTTTCTGCCAACCACATACAACTTAAATTCTTTATCTTTATTCTGAGTTATTATCTCCGATGCTTTTCTTAACACATTATTATTAAAAGCGCCGCACAAACCTTTATCTCCCGCTACTACCAGCAGGCCTATTCTATTTGTATTGTTTCTTTCAAGGAGAAAATGAACGGAATCATTTTTCCAGTTTTTATTAATCTTATTTTGAGTACTTAGTTTTTCTGTCAGTCCAGCAAGCAGTTCGTTTAATTTTACAGCAAAAGGCCGTGCATTCAATATATTGCGTTGGGCTTTGTAAAGACGTGCACCGGCAATCATTGTCATTGCTTTGGTAATCTGCTTTGTAGATTTTACACCCTTTATTTTTCTTCTTAAACTGCTTATTGAAGGCATTTGCTAACCCCTGAAATCTACAAACTAGCTAAAAAACTGGCTTTAAATTCTTTTATTATTGCATCCAGTTTGAGTTTCAACTCATCATCAAGTATTTTTTTTTCTTTTATTTCTTTGGCTACATCCTGATATTTTTCGTCAAAATACTTATAAAACTTATTTTCAAAATCCTTGATTTTATTTATCGCAACATCATCAAGGTATCCATTAATTACTACATAAATAATCACCACTTCTTTTTCTACCGGCAGCGGTTTATATTGATTCTGCTTCAGCACTTCTATGGTTCTTTCCCCTCTGGCTAACTGCTGCTGGGAAGATTTATCAAGCTCGGAACTAAACTGTGCAAAAGCCGCCAGATCGTTATACTGAGCCAGTTCAATTCTCATGCGCCCCGCCACCTGGCGCATAGCCCTTATCTGGGCACTGCCGCCGACTCTTGAAACAGACAGTCCGGGATTAATTGCCGGGCGTATACCGGAGAAAAACAAATTGCCTTCCAGATAAATCTGGCCGTCTGTAATAGATATCACGTTTGTTGGAATATAAGCTGAAATATCTCCTGCCTGAGTTTCAATTATAGGAAGCGCGGTTAAAGAACCACCGCCATTTTTATCTGAAAGTTTGCAGGCGCGCTCAAGCAGCCTGGAGTGAAGATAAAAAACGTCGCCGGGATAAGCTTCTCTGCCTGGCGGCCTTCTTAAAAGCAAAGATAACTGCCTGTAAGCCTGAGCGTGTTTTGAAAGGTCATCGTAAATACATAACACGTCTTTTCCCTGCCACATGAATTCTTCACCGATTGCACAACCGGAATAAGGTGCAATATATTGAAGAGGCGCAGAATCGCTGGCGGTAGCAGAAACAACTATTGTATATTCCATAGCCCCATGATCTTGGAGTGTCTGGACTATCTGGGCAACTGTAGACTGTTTTTGCCCTATAGCCACATAAATACAAAGGGGGCGCTTAGGTTCGTTTTTCTGGTTAATTATAGTATCAATAGCTATGGCTGTTTTACCTATCTGTCTGTCGCCTATTATCAGTTCGCGCTGGCCTCTGCCTATGGGTATCATGGCATCAATGGTTTTTATACCCGTCTGCAAAGATTCTCTTACTGACTGTCTTTCTATTACACCTGGAGCAATAACTTCTATAGGCCTTGTTTTAGATGATTTTATAGGGCCTTTGCCGTCAAGTGGTTCGCCTAGAGGATTTACAACCCTGCCTAAAAGTTCCGAACCTACCGGAATTTCCATAACTCTTCCGGTTCTTTTAACCTCATCACCTTCTTTAATTAATGTCTGATCTCCGAAAAGAATACAGCCTACGCTGTCATTTTCAAGATTCAGAATCATTCCAAACACATTGTGCGGAAAAAGGACCAGCTCTCCATACATGGCTTTTTCAAGGCCGTATACCTTGGCTATTCCATCGCCTACCTGCAATACGTAGCCAACTTCTTTTAACTGAAGTTTTGACTGGTAGTTTTCCAGCTGTTTTTTAATTACCCCTGTGACTTCTTTTGTTTCCATAGTAATTCCTATTCCTATTTGTAGTATATTTAGATTGCACTGCTAAGCATAGTTTCTTTCAAGTCTTTTATTTGCGAACTGACGCTGTTATCAATTATATTCCCGCTGTATTTAATGGTTAAACCAGCAATTAATTTTTTGTTTACAATAAATTCTGTAATAACTTTTTTATTCAGGTATCCTGCAATTTTACCTTCAAGATTATTTTTTTCTTCCGCAGTAAGATCGAAAGCGGTTTCAACCATAACGTTTTCTGTATTAGTTTTACCGGCATGTATGGAAGATAATTCATCCGTTATTTCGCCAAGCAGCTCTATCCTGCGCTTTTCAATAAGCATCTCCAGGCATTGGATTGCATTTTTGTTAATGTTGTTTTTTAAAAAATCAGACAATAGAGCTGTTTTCTCTTTTACGTCTATAAAAGGATGGTTAAACACATCGCTGATTTGAGCTGTTGTAAAAATATATGCATGTACCTTTCTAAGCAATGCAATGGAAGCATCAAAGTTATTTTCAATGCTGGGATAAAATGCTTTCGCGTATTTTTTTGAAATAAAGTAATTTCTCATTGCAATTTTTGTTTTGTGTTCCCTGGTCGTACATCCAGTTGTTCCAGCATTTCCTTAAGCAAGTTGTCGTGCATTTTTTTATCCACTGACTGCTGAAGGATTTTTTCTGCAATATCAAAAGATAAACCTGTTATTTCAAAACGCAGGGCTTTTATTACCTTGGACCTCTCATCGGCAAGCTGTAACTGGGCTTTTTTCCGCAATTCTTCAGCTTCCTGATGCGCACTGCGAAGTATTTCTTCTTTTACTTTCTGACTTTCGTTTTTTGCTTCTGCAATTATTTCACTTGCCTTTGCCTGAATTTCTTCAAGTTTTGCAGTATATTCTTTCTGCAGATTTTCTACGGCCTGCTTTGCCTGCTCGGCATAATCCAGATCTTTTTTAATCTTATCCTGCCGTTGGGAAATCATATTATTAAGCGGGCCCCAGGCAATTTTCCATAATATCGCCATAGCAATAAGAAACGTCAAAATCTGTACAAAAAGTATTCCCGGATTAATATCAATCATTTTTTTAACCTGTTTGGTTTAAATTTTTATTGAATAAAATATTTCATAAACGGATTTACAAAAAGCAGTACTATGCCGATGAAAAGGGAGTAAAGAACCAATGATTCGATAAACGCCAATCCAATAATCAAAGCCTGCTGTATCTGAGAAGTAGCTTCCGGCTGGCGTGAAATTCCCTCTACTGCCCGGCTTACTGCAATTCCCTGGCCTATTCCGCATAATCCTGCAGCTATTGCTAGGCTGATACCCGCTACTACAACAGTCCAAATAAGGTAACTAGCATGAGCCGGTGCAATGTTTTGCGCCTGAGCCACGGCTGTTGCTGCCGCTTTTTCTGATGCCCACACAATTCCTGCCTGAAACAAAAACAAACCCGTGCCAAAAACTTTTTTAAACATTTTACTCCTCCTACGGTTAATTTTTGAAAACTCTTAAAAAATTAATGTTCCTGTGAACTTACAGCTCCGGAAACATATACTATTGATAATACCAGAAATATGAGAGCCTGCACGGCAGCAATCATGACACCTAATAAGATAATCAGCGGCCGTAATATTAAAGGACACAACGTTAATCCTTTTTCAAACAATGTTTCACCAAAGAAAAATTTGATTAATAGTAATGCCAGAACTCCCAGTAAAATTTCTTTTGACAAAATATTACAGAATAAACGCACGGCAAGTGAAAAGGGTCTGGCAATACTACTTATAATTTCAATAACAAACATCAGCACATTAACCGGTGCAAGATACCAGGGAAGTTTAGGGCCAAAAAAATGTTTAATATAACCCAGCCCGTTTTTTCTGAATCCTTGAAAGTTATAATAAACAAAAACTATCAAAGCCAAGGCTATTGTTACATTCAGGTCTGATGTGGGTGAAACGAACCCGGGAATAAGACCAATTATATTGCTTACCAGAATGAAAAGAAACAAGCTGATAAATAACGGGTAGTACCTGTAGGCATGCGGGCCTATGGCATCATCAGATAACTTATGAACAAACTCAAAACACATTTCAAATACTACCTGCAATTTGCCTGGTATATGCTTATAGGCCTTTAATGTTATAAATGAAAGAACAAATAAAATACCCCAGACCAGCCAGGTCATGGCTAACGTTGTTGGTATTGCGCCTAAATGGTATTCTATACTTTCCGGGACAACTGACATGATTTTGATATCCTAAATATACCTGCTATTGATCCGACTATCAGCCCTGCCATAAAGCCGGGAAGATTTACTTTTACAATAAGAAACAAAAATAACAAAAATAAAACAATCAGAGGGATTCTAAAAAAAAATGTTCTCCAGACATAGTTCCAGATTTTAGGTTTTGCAACACTTAAAAACATCTTCTCTGTAGTTAAAGCCATTACAAACAGATTTATAAGCCCTGTAAAAACACCCGCAACGATGGAAGACCAAACACTGCTTTTACCAAACACAAAAATTAAAATAAGCCAGAGAACAAATACAACGAAAGTAATTTTAAAAACTTTATTTCTTAAATTTTGAAACATCGGAACCCTTAAAAACTTCCCTGAAAACCTGAATAAATCCCGCAAAAATACCAACTATTAAAAAAACAATAATCAATACTCCGCCGGAATTAAAGAATCTGTCAAGATAATAACCAATTACCAGCCCTACTATGGTTGATACTACTAAATTTATTCCGATTAATGAGGCAGACAGCATCTGCGGGTAAGAGTTTTTTGTTTTGGAAACTTTTTGATCCTTCTCAGGCATTATGATTTTACCTATGCAGATATCAAACAGCCATTTCTTCTATGCGGATGAGAACTGTTTTGGATTTTATAATGGGCAGTTTATCTATTTCATCGACAGCTTTTCTTAAATCGCTTTCTTTTAGTTTATGAGTAATCATTAAAATAGGAACGTAAGCTTTTTTGCTGGTAATGGGGTCTTTCTGAAAAACGCCCGCAATAGAGATATTGTATTTAGCCAGAATGCTTGATATTTTTGCAAGCACACCGGGTTTATCTACCGCTGTTACCCTGATATAAAATCGGCCGTAACGCTCCTGCTGTGAAGCAAAAGACAGCAGATTGCAGGAAGTATTATTGACATCCGGAACCTGGCCCGCAGTACCTGCCGCCACCTGTCGCGCCAAATACATTAAATCGCTTACCACTGCGCTGGCAGCAGGGCCGCTGCCCGCACCTTTTCCATAAAGCAGTATTTCACCGCTGGCATCCCCGTGAAGCAGGATAGCATTATATTCATTTTCTACAGCGGCAAACATATGATCTTTTTGTATTAAAGACGGCCGCACAGAAAGCTCTACCTTGTTATTAATGCGTTTTGCCACACCCAGCAGTTTTAATACATAACCAAACTCTTTATAGGCAAACTTTATATCAATGGGGTCAATATGGCTTATCCCTTCGCGGTTAATTTTTTCCGGCCGTATCCAGTAGGACCAGGCCAGGGATGAAAGAATGGAAAGTTTATGAGCAGTATCCACGCCTTCAATATCAAATACGGGGTTCACTTCGGCAAACCCGCTTGCCTGCGCCTGGCTTAAAGCTTTTTCAAAAGAAATATTTTCCTTGAACATTTTGGAAAGAATATAATTGGTGGTACCGTTAAGAATACCAACTATATAGTCCACCCTATTGGCAGCCAAGCCTTCATTTAATGCCTGCACTACCGGTATCCCGGCGCCTACGGAAGCTTCAAAATATACAATTTTGCATTTCTTTCTTGCCAGATTAAATATTTCATCCCAGTTTTCTGCCAGCACTGCTTTATTTGCTGTTACTACGTTTTTACCGTTTTCCAAAGACTGTATTATAACGGTTTTTGCTATACCTTTCCCGCCAATAAGCTCTACTACTATATCCACATCTGGGTCTTTTACAACACTTTCCCAGGAAGATGAGGTTTTTACTTTCAGACCTTTTGAACTTTCTTTTAACCGCGCCACAGAACTGTCGCAAATATGCGTAATCTCAATAGCTGAACCCGTTTTCTGCTCTATGTTTTTCTTGTTATTCAGGAATAGTTCAAGCACTCCTGAACCTACCACACCAAGGCCTACCAATCCAACATTTACTTTATTTTTTTTCATTTTATTTTAATACCTTCTTAAGGCGTAAAGCCGCATCATGAAACCTGTTATCGTGGGTTACCAGTGAAAACCGGACATAGCCTTCACCATATTCGCCAAAAGCTACCCCTGGCGAACACACTACGCCCTGGTCTTTTATCAGCATTTCAGAGAATTTAAGAGACCCCATGTCCTTCACCTTTTTAGGTAATTGAGCCCAAAGATACATAGTGGCTTTAGGTTTTTCTACGTCCCAGCCGATTTTTCCCAGTTCAGCTACAAATTTGTCTCTTCTTCTTTTGTAAGTGTTTATGGTTTCTTTTATACAATCCCGGGAACCGGTTAATGCCTGCACCGCAGATAACTGTATGAATGTAGGCACACCGTAATCTACAAAAGATTTAAACTTTTCAAGTGGTTTTATGATATCTTCATTGCCTACCACAAAACCTACACGCCAGCCGCACATGGAAAACGTTTTTGAAAATGAATGAAATTCCACACAAACATCTTTTGCTCCCGGAAACTGCAAGATTGTCGGGCTTACGTAATCGTCAAAGGTAAGCTCTGAATAGGCATTATCATGCACCAGAATAATATTGTATTTTTTTGCAAAAGCAATTGCTTCTTTATAGAAATTATTATCTTCCACTATTGCCGCAGTGGGGTTATTAGGATAATTAAGGAACATTATTTTTGCTTTTTTTGCCACGCTTGCAGGTATTTTAGAAAAATCCGGAAGAAATTTGTTTTCTGAAAGCAGAGGCATTCTATGCACTACGCCGCCAGCCAGTATAACACCATTGTAATAAACAGGATACCCCGGGTCAGGCACCAGGGCAACATCACCTGGATTAAGATAGGTCATACACAGGTGTGCCACCCCTTCTTTTGAACCGATAAGGGCCAATACTTCAGTATTTGGGTTTAGTTTTACATCAAATCTGCCGGCAAACCATTCGGCTACCGTATTTCTAAATTTCGGCATACCTTTTGCCTGCGGATAGCGGTGCGTTTTTGAATGATTTTTTATAGTATCACAGGCACGTTCTACGACATGATTTGGTGTAGGAATATCCGGGTTGCCCATACCCAGGTCAATAACATCAAGTTTTTTAGCAAAAGCCTCTATTTTAAGCTGGTTTATTCTTGAAAAGATATAGGGAGGCAGTTTATCAAGTTTTTCTGATGGTATTATTTTCATTTTGTATATTATCCTTAATTATAATTATTAAGCAAATCATATAATATTTTGCCCTTTTAGTCAAACAAAGGGGTTTTATGGGCGTTTTGAGCTATTTTCCTGAATTTTTATTCCTATTTCAATGCCTGGCAAGCAGAAATACAAAAAAAGAAGCAGGGTCTTTAAAGCCCTGCTTCTTTGATTTCTCTTTAAATCTGCTGACGTTTAGAAGTGATACCTTATTGAAGCCCTGGAAATAAGATTATTGAATGCGTATGCTCCGGTTACTATTGCAATGTCAATATCAAAATTTTCTGCAGGGACAATTCCAATACCCATGGTAACTGTTGCTGGCTGAGTATTCGGGTTGGTAGTAACTTCATTTGAAGTGTCTACATCCGCTTCATCACGTGTTGTACCGCCATCAGCATCAGCAATAGCATCAATATCACGGAAATTGTGGTAAAGGGTTTTTGTAGTTGTCTTTGAATAAAAGTCTCTCTGTACACCTATTCTGGTACAGACTTTTGACCAGGTCTGGTGTTCTACTGCTACTGAAATAGGAATAGTTAAAGTGTTGATTTCTTCTTTTTCATAGCAAAAAGGGCCGGTTAAAGTACCTGCAGCGGCACCACGACCAAGAGACAAATCTGTTTCAAGAATTTCGTTTGTACGTGAAGTTGAACGGATACCTGCCGTATAAACAACCTTGAAAGGTTTTGCCGGGGTTGTATGCATAGCAGCATCAAGTATAATTGATGTTGTTTTATCGTTATACGTAATTTCTTTGTTTAAATCTAAACCAGTGGCTGTTGGAGTATCATCAGCATAAGTTGATCTTTTTGAAGATGCATCCGCTGAAACAAAACCAACTGTTGTAAAGAGTTTCTTGCCTCCCATATCCATAATTCCTCTGGCAAGAAGACCAATATTTGCTGAATTATTTGCTTTAAGTTCATCAGTTGCTGTTTCTTTATCTGTGGTATTGCTTGTTTCAATTCTTGATTGTGTATACTTATTATCTACTTTTGGCATTGCTATAGTTAAAGCAACATCAAGTTTCTGGAACGGACCAACTTGTTTAAGTAATGCTCCGGCTCCTATCTGTATTTCACTAGTCGCTCTTTTAAGGCTTACTGTACCATCTCCTAATGTAGAATCAGATCCAAGTCCATCTGGATTCTGATAAGAAGCTGATTGATCACTTGAATTATCAGCCATTGATAAACGGAAACCAAGAGACATATTGCTGCCCATTTGTAAACCATAAATAATATCTATATTATTGTTTGTGATTGCAAGAGGAGCCATATTGTCAGCAATATTGTTAGCAGTTAAATTTAAAGTTTGAGGGTTATTAGTAAGAGCTCTTATATTACCTACTGATGTAACATCTGCAAAACCATTTGCTGCGCCTGTATACGGTCTTCCTACAAATACACCTAAATGGCCTGATGGAATTCTGAAATTCGCACCACCCCATGTGTTTGCATTTAAAACTTCAGCGTATACTGTTTTCCATTCAGTAACCTGTGCAGGGTTCATCCAGATGTTAAATGAATTTTCAACCTGGAAGTTCTGCAAACCTAAAGACTGATTCTGCGTGTCTACTACACCTGCTAATCCTTCATCTACTGCTGAACTACAAGATGCAAAACTTGAACCTGCGGCTACTGCTAAAACCAAAACTAAACTTAAAAACTTTTTCATCTACTAAATTCCTCCTTTAATTAAGAATTTAATGACTTATGACGGTTTAATCCCGCCAATTTTTACTTAATGAATTATAATCAAAAACGTCTATTTTGTCAATATTTCCTGCAATAGTTTATTGACTATCTGCGGGTTTGCTTTACCGGAAGTTTTTTTCATTACGGCACCCATTATTGCGCCAAGGGCCTGCTTTTTGCCGGCTTTGAATTCATCTGCGGCTTTCGGGTTTTCTCTTACTGCTTCTTCAACTACTTTTATAATTTCACTTTCATCGGATATCTGTACCAGGCCTTTTTCTTTGACAATATCCGTTGGTTTTTTGCCCGTTAAATACATATCGTTAAATACGTCTTTTGCGGTTCTGCCGGAAATGGTATTTTTTTCAATAAGCCCTATTAGTGCAGACATATTTTCCGGACCAACCCGGGATTGTTCTATGGTTTTATTTTCAGCGTTTAACTTCCCCAAAAGTTCTGTGGTTATCCAGTTTGCCAGCAGTTTGGATATGGCGGATAAATTTGATTCTGTTTTAATGTAAGAAAGGCTTTTTTCAAAATAATCTGCCAGCGGTTTTTCCTTTACCAGTACTTCCGAATCATAATCTGAAAGTTTATATTCACTTATAAAGCGTTCTTTACGTTTTCCCGGAAGTTCCGGTATTTCTTTTTGAAGGCTTTGTAACAAATCATCAGTAAAAATAAATGGTGTGAGGTCCGGTTCTGGGAAATATCTGTAATCATGCGCTTCTTCTTTTGAACGCATGGAGCTGGTCTGTTCATGTCTTTCATCCCATAGGCGTGTTTCCTGTACTATTTTCCCGCCTTCATTTAACAAATTTATTTGACGGGCTATTTCATAGTTTATAGCTTCTTTTACTGCCTTAAAAGAATTCATGTTTTTTACTTCTGCCCTGGTGCCGAACTGTTTATCGGTTGTTTTCATTACAGATATGTTTGCATCACAGCGCAGTGAACCTTTTTCCATATCGCAGTCTGATACATCCAGATACTGCAATGTCTTTTTTAAGGTAGACAGGTATTCATAGGCTTCTTCTGCAGAGGCTATTTCTGGTTCAGAAACAATTTCTATTAAGGGCACACCGCTGCGGTTATAATCAACCAGCGAATAATCAAGTTCCCTTGAGCCCAGGGCATGAAAAAGTTTGCCGGGGTCTTCCTCAAGATGCACCCTTGTTATACCGATTTTTTTATTTATTCCCGTTTCTTTGAGTTCTATGGTTATTGCACCGTTTACAGCTACCGGTTCTTCATACTGGCTTATCTGATAGTTTTTCGGCAGGTCCGGATAAAAATAGTTTTTTCTGGCAAAGACAGAGTTTTTGCTTATTGTGCAGTTCAAGGAGAGTGCTGTTTTTAAGGCAAGCTCTACGGCTTTTTTATTTACTACCGGCAAAGTTCCCGGCTGACCGGTGCAGACCGGGCAGATATTTGTATTAGGCGCAAGCCCGAATTCTACGGGGCAGCTGCAAAACATTTTTGATTTGGTTTTCAGTTGTACGTGTACTTCAAGGCCTATAATTGGTTTATATATTTCGTTCATACGTGTCCAATTTTGCCGGTTCTCGACTTCGCTCGAACACTAAAAAACATTATTCTTCGAGTGATCCCGCTTAGCGGGAGAATCGAGAAGCTAAAAACTTAAGTTTGAAAAACGAAACCTTAGACAATTAATATTTTCGTAAAACTAAATACTAATTTGAACAACAATGAGTTTCGTTATTCATTTTTCAAGAGCCTTACAGGCTTTTTTTAATAATTCCTTATCTGATTCATAACCAAGCAACTTATCCGCTTCTTCTACATCAAGCCATTTAACTGCCAGAACCTCGTTATCCGGTTCTTTTATTTTGGCCAACGGTTTCATGAGAAACCATTTTACGTTTTTCTTTATGCGCTTTTCTTTGTGATTAAAGAAATATTCAATATTGTCGATTTCTTCCAAGATTTCGCACTCATACCCAGCTTCTTCAACTACTTCCCTTAAAGCGGCTTGGGTGCAGGTTTCCCCTTTTTCTATGTGGCCTTTAGGAAAAGTCCAGACTTTGGTACCGCTTAGGTTTTCTACGTAAATTAAAAGAACTTTATCATTTTCTAATATTATGCCGCCGGAAGAAAATTCACAGGTATGGTTTTCCAAGTCCGCCTCAGGCCTTTCCTGCCGAAATCAAAATAAGCATTATGGTTCCCACTATCCAGCAATAATAACTAAACCAGCTCAGTCTTGCTTTTTCCAGGGCTTTGCGCAGAATGTACAGTGCCATCAGTCCGCAAATAAAAGCCGCTATCATGCCGGCAATGTTCTGGAGTGAAAAAATATTTATTGTTGATTCAATTTTTCTTAGTTCAAGCAATCCAGCTCCTGCTATGGCGGGAATGGCAACAAGAAAAGAAAACTTCATGGCATCTGTTCTGTTGCAGCCTACAAGCAAGGATGCAGTTATGGTAGAGCCTGAGCGTGAAATACCCGGCAACACCGCTAAACCCTGAACTATGCCTATTATAAATGCATCGGTTTTTTTAAGAGTTCTAAGGTTTTTTGTTTCTTTTGAATAATACTGCCCCACATACAGCAGGACTCCGGAAACCAGCAGAAAAGCCGCAGGATAAACGTTTGAGCTGAACAATTCATCAATAAAATCTTCCAGGAAATACCCTATCAATCCGGTAGGGATTGTAACAATAATCACAAGAAACATAAGTCTTGGTGATTTAAGTAAATTTATAACATCCTTTCTAAAAAAAACCAGGATTGCCAGCAATGTAGCAAAATGAAGGAGCACATCAAAAGCGACCATGTTTTTCATGTTAAAATAATTTTGTAAAAAAATAAGGTGGGCTGAACTGGATATAGGCAGGAATTCCGTGAATCCCTGGACTATTCCTAAAATTACAGGTTTTAAATATTCCATTTTTTATATTCCTTTTGCGTTTTCATACTGACATTTACAGATTTTTAGTAACAGCGGTAAGTAATATAAGCCACTTCACCAATAAAATTTTTTGCTAACTTGTATGAGCCGAAATCTCTGGTTAATACGCATACAATAAAATCACCTTTATCTGTAAAAACAATTCCCGCATCATGGCAGATGCCTCTAAGCAAACCTGTTTTATGCGCAACGTTCAGGCCATTGGGCAAAAACCGGGGTATTCTGTCATTATGTTTCTGATGTGCCAGCACATCAAGCATTTTGTTTGAAGATTCTTTTGAAACAAGTTTTTTGTTATACATTTTTTCCAGCAAGTCGCCCATTTCTTTTGCTGTTGTGTAATTTTCTATTCCCTTGTTACGGAGCCTTAAATCCATTATTCCCCTATCAAAACGCGTTACTTCAAGCCCCAGCTTCTGGCTGAAAACCCAGTTTATATATCCAAAACCCAGTTCATAAGTAAGCATATTGGTGGCGGTATTGTCGCTGTCTGTTATCATGTTGTAAACCAGTTGTTCTACGGTATATTTTGTACCTTTTCTGTTTCTTTTCATACTACCAGACCCTGCCGCTTTATATTTCCTTAGCATGGTCATCTTTGAAGAAAGCGACATATTGCCGTCTTCAACGGCCTGAAAGGTTGCCGCCATGATAGGAATTTTCACCAGACTGGCGCTGGCAAAGGGCTTGCTTTCGTTATAGGATAACACTACTCCGGTTTTTAAATCTTTTATATAAATCCCAACTTCGCCGGGAAATTTATTTATATTTTCCATCATCTCGTTATTAAGTTTTTCATAAACCATTTTTTTCTGAATATAATGGATTTTTATAAAAGATACAACCAGCAGAAAAACAAAAATTGAGACCTGCAGAAATATTTCTCTTTTTCTTACGTACATTTATCCCTCCGGATACTTCAAATGCCAATCTGTAATTTTCTGGTATTCATAGCCTGCTTTTAAAACAGTTAATTCATCAAATTGTTTTCCCAGTATCTGAAACCCTATAGGTAGATTATTTTTTGTAAACCCGCACGGAATACTTATACCCGGCAATCCGGCTAAATTGCACGAAATGGTAAAAATATCAGACAAATACATCTGTAACGGGTCATCTGTTTTTTCACCGAACTTAAACGGCGGTGTTGCTGTGGTAGGTGTCACTATAACATCAACTTTTTTGTAAACATCATCAAAATCTTTTTTTATGAGTGTTCTTACTTTCTGGGCTTTTGCATAATAAGCATCATAATAGCCAGAGGAAAGTGCATAGGTACCAAGCATTATTCTTCTCTTTACTTCCGGGCCAAACCCAGCACCTCTGGTTTTCTTATACATTTCCATAAGGTCAATTGCATCATTACTGCGGTATCCGTATCTTATACCGTCATATCTTGCCAGGTTTGCACTGGCTTCAGAAGGAGCGATTATATAATAAACTGCCACGGCATATTCAGTATGAGGCAGGGATACATCAATAATTTCCGCACCCAGGCTTTCAAGTTTTTTTATGGCTTCTTTTACAACCTTGTCTACTTCTGCATCAATGCCGGGTATAAAATACTCTTTAGGCAAGCCGATTTTCAGGCCTTTTATGTCACCGTTCTGTATTAGGCTTAAAAAATCCTGTTTCGGACAATTTACAGAAGTAGAATCTTTTTTATCATATCCCGACAATGCAGTTAAAAGCAGAGCCGCATCTTCTACGGTTTTTGCAAAAGGCCCTATCTGGTCAAGAGAAGAAGCAAAAGCCACCAGCCCGTATCTGGACACTGTGCCGTAGGTAGGTTTCATTCCTACTACACTGCAGCAGCTTGCCGGCTGGCGTATACTGCCTCCGGTATCTGAACCTATGGCAAGGGGCACCATTGCGCTTCCTACGGCTGCTGCGCTGCCTCCGGAAGACCCGCCGGGCACATAATCCGGATTCCACGGGTTTTTTGTTTTCATAAATGCAGAATTTTCTGTTGATGACCCCATGGCAAATTCGTCCATGTTGGTCTTGCCTATTATTACGGCACCGCTTTCTTTAAGTTTGTCTATTACTGCAGCATCATAAGGGCTGCTATAGTTTTGAAGTATTTTTGATCCGCAGGTGGCTGGTTTGTTTTTTATGCAGATGTTATCTTTAATGGCAACCGGTATCCCTGCCAGCGGGCCTACAGGCTGTCCGGAAGATATTTTTTTATCTATTTCTTTTGCAGCATCCAGGGCTTCTGATTCAAAAACATTCAGAAACACGGATAATTTTTCATTTTTTGTTTTTATTCTATTTATAAATGAACTGACAACTTCCAGTGAGGTTATTTCTTTATTTTTTATTTGTTTTGCCAGGTTTGAGGCAGTTGTTTTGAATATTTCCATTGTTATCCGATAATTTTTTTTACTTTAAAAAGCCCTTCTTCCTGTTCCGGGGCATTATTCATGATTAATGCTGATTCCTCATACCGTACCGCTTCATCTTCACGCCAGCAATTATCAGTGCGCACAGCAACAGAAGTAGGCGCAACACCAGAAGTGTCTACTTTTTGAAGTGTGTCCATATATTTCAGGATGTTTTCCAGCTGTCCTGTATAGGTATCTTTTTCTTGTTCAGAAAGCTGCAACCGTGCCAGATTGGCCACGTATTCAACATCTTTTCTGGTAATACTCATAACGAGCTCCAAATATTTTAAGGTGTGATATTTTATAAATATTTTAAATAAAAGACAACTTTATGATTATGAATTAAGATTATCTTTGTTTGTTTTTTGGTATTTTCTATATCGGAAGGGTAAAAATAAATCTGCTGCCTTTGCTTAATTCGCTTTCAACCCAGATTTTGCCCCCATGGGCCTCTATAATGTTTTTTGATATGGAAAGTCCTAAACCAATGCCTTTCATAGCATCCTTCTTTTCAGCAGTTACCTGGAAAAACTTCTTGAAAATATTATCAAGATTTTCTGGCGACACACCAATCCCGGTGTCAATTATAGATATTTTACAATGATCTCCTGATTTTAAAGCCTCTACTGTTATCATTCCTGAAATAGGCGTAAATTTTGCGGAATTTCCTATCAAATTTATAAGCACCTGTTTAATTCTGTCGCTATCAATATTAATTGCCGGTAGTTTTTTTTCAATATTCATCTTCAATTCTATTTTTTTCACATCAAGCACAGGCCTGATTTCATCGCAAGATTCTATTATTAACTCTTCTATTGCCACCGGAACTTGTTTTATTTCAAAAGTTCCGGATTCTATTTTAGAAAACTCAAGCAATTCTCTTATTAAATTACCCATTCTCACACCATTTCTTTGGCACACAGCAAACAGCTTATTCATGTTTACATCCAGTTTGTTTTTAATATCATCTTCCATGATGTCAAACGAATTCACAATAGCTGTTAGGGGTGTCCTTATTTCATGAACAACATTTGATAAAAATTCGTTTTTTAAAATATCCAGCTCCTTCAATTTATCATAATTGATGCTATCATTTATGACTAATGCCGCATTATTAACAAACAACATTGTGAGTTTTAAATCTCTTTCACTGAATTCTTTTATTTTTTCAAATAAATCAATTACCATTATTCCAAGAACTTTATCTTTTATTTTCAGCTTGAACACCAGGGAATTTTTATTACCTGTAATTGAATCCTTTATCTGATAATCAAGCATTTTATGGCTTGCGTAATCTATCATTAAAGGCGATAATGTTTCAGCCTTAAGCCATACATTGACTGTATCTTCATTCTTAGCTAAAACAGCTTTTAACTCTGAAACATTTTCCGCATTTGATATAAATAATTTCATATTATTTTTTTCATACAGAAAAACCGAACCGCTTTCTGAACGTGTTACACCGCAGGATAACTTTACTATCAAATCAACCAGCTGGGTGAGCCCCATGGTTGAATTCATAGCCTTACTGACTTCGTAAAGAACAATCATTTCTTTGTACCGTTTTCTTTCCAGAGCTCTTTCAATGACAATGGCTATTTCATCAATATTGAATGGTTTTGTTATATAATCAAAAGCCCCTTTGCGCAAACTATCCATTACTGTTTCCACGGCAACAAAACCCGTTACCATGATAACTTCAATATCAGAATCAATTTTTTTAACTTCACCTAAAACTGCTATACCATCCATATCAGGCATTTTAATATCAGTTATGACTAAATCTACTTTTTTCTGCTTTAGCTTTTCAATACCCTCTATGCCTCCGCTTGCTGTATCAACTTCATAGCCCTGCTGGGCAAGCGAAAATTGCAGCATTTCCCTCATTCCTCTTTCATCATCAATAATAAGTATTTTCTCTTTCATTGTTTAATATCCTCAATGCCGTTTAAAACACCCACTCGCCTTTTTCAATTTCTTTATGCAGCAAATCCTTGATCTTCATAATATATTCTTCCGGAAGGGCGATTTCCGAATCCCTGATTTTTGAACTTAAATACCTCAAGGATTTTATAACTTCTCTTCGTACGCTTTCTTCCTTGTCTTCATTCATCTTAAACAAAATGTCTATGGTTCCCGGAACAGCTATAACAGCTAATGCTTTAATTATATTTGATCTCACTGAAGGGTTATTATTGCACGCCATTTCATTTATAAAATTCATTGCCGCATCAGGAGATTGTTCAAATAAACTGCGGCTTCTTGCGGCAATTCTGTCGCGCAGCATCTCTAAGGAAGGGTTAGTGTTAAAAATATTAACATTTCCTTCAATGTTTGAGTCAACAGTATATTTTGACAATTTCTCCTGCTCTGCATTAATAAATTTTTCCCTTACTAATTCCACCTGATTTGCTTCCGGGCCGGCGTTCTTTTTTGCCAACTCGGTATATTTTACTTCTAACTCCTGCCGGATTCTCTTTTCTATTGCCAGTTTTTCAATTTCCAGTTCTTTCTGCTGCAATAAAACCTTATCTTTTTCCAGTTTTTCCAACAAAGTCAATTTTTCAGATTCATAAATTATCTGCTGCTGGTCAACTGACAAGGTTTTTTTTATCAGCTTTTCCTTTAACGATTTTATCATTAAAAGAAAAACCAGATTCAAAATTAACAAAACAAATGAAAACACAGAAAGGAAAATAAAATAAATTTTACTGCCAGGCTTTTCCTGTATTATCTTTACAGCAGGTACCGGCTGTTTTTCCAGTAATACTACTTTTGTTTCTGCTGCTTTGACTGCTTCTGTTGGTTTAATTTCTTCTTTTTGTGTTTTAACCTGGCGTTTTTGTTCGGCAATAATTATAGGGTTCTCTTGTTCAACGGGCTTATTGCTTGAAATCATGGCATTTGTTACTTCATATAATTCTTTGATTTTCTTATTGCCAGGTTCTAATTTTAACCCCTTTTCAAGAAATTTTATTGCTTTTTTATAATCTCGGGTTAAATTATAATTTGTGCCGGCGTCTATTATTACCCTAATGAGCAAATCTTTTGCTTTTTGATCATTAGGGTTTATTTCCAGGGCTTTCTCAAAATTTTCAACGGCCGAAACATATTCTCCTTTTAAATATTTCTCTGTTCCAGCATTAAAATAGACATCAGTCATTTCCCCGGAAAATACATCTAATGGATTCAACATCAGACAAAATAGCAGAAATAAACTTTTCTTCATTTTATTAACCTCATTGTTGTGCCGGGCCCATAATGTCAATAACCGCCTGTATTCGTTTAAGAAGTGTTAAGGCCTCGCTGTTGCTTGAATCTATGCCAAGCAATTCCATAAGTACATTTTTTGCTTCCAGGTATTTTTGCTCTTTAAGCAAAAGCTGTGCTTTTATCAGATAAGCCAATATATTTGCGCCTTTATGGTTTTTATCTACAATTATAATCTTTTTAACTGCATCCTGGGCTTCATCAAACCGGTTTTGTTTGTATAAATCCATAGCTTCCAGATATTTTTGAGCGGCATAATTTATTTGGCCTTTCTTCTCAATTTCGTTTTCAAGCTCTTTTGCTGAAACGTTGTCTGGATCTTTTTGAAGCAACTCTTGCAAAAGCTGGTTTGCGGCCGAATAATTTCCGTCTTCATAATTTTCTCTGGCCAACATTAATTTTATATTTATCCATTCTTCAAACTTTAGTTTCTCCCGCTCTGCCTTCAGGCTTTCTTCTCTTTGATTTCTTTCGTCTAAAAAAGATGCCTGCCTTTTGTATAATTCTTCTGTTTTCTTCTTTAAAAGCAATTCCTGTCCTGTGGGGGTATAGCCAAACCTATAGGAAACACTGAATCTGTGTACCATATCTATAGGATGGAAGCTTGCGCTGTAGTCAAAATCCATTTTATCTGCGTTTATACCCAGCCCGGCAGAAACCTCCCTGGAATTTATACCCGCTCGTATCCATAATTGTTTTATTATTTTATACTCAACACCCAGGCCCCACCTTATCAAATTACTTTGGGTTCCCTTGTTAATATTTAGTATTGATACATCTAAAAATGCGTTTAACCGGTCTTTAATAAATTTGTTCTCTATACCGGTTTTAAGATTTATGCCGGCCGTGTCCGGGCCGATAGTTATAGGGACCATGTTCTGGACTGTCAAACCGTATGAAGTTTCTTCGGTATTGTTACGAATAACGCCAAAATCCACGCTTTGTCCCTGCCCGAATACAGTATCAATTGCCTGGCTGACAACCTTGAAATTAATTCCAATATAAGTTTTGCTGTTTAACTTTCTTGAAAAAGTTATAAACGAAGCCGTTTGAGTTTCGTTGAATGTATACCCCCGGCTGTCGCCGACAGAATCTGTTTTCAGGGCATTGCCGGAAATCAGCTGCAAGGAACTAAACCCGAACACATAGTCATCATTGAGTGGATGCGCAAAACTGATACAATTTTGCTGTGTTTGTGAAAACAAGACAGCATTTGAAACCGTAAATTCCGTATAATTTACTTCTGAAATTCCTGCAGGATTCCAGTAAGAACACACAGCCCTGGAATTTTTCGCGGTAAAAGCATTACCCAAAGCAGAGGCCTGCGCATTATTGGTATAATCTGATAAATACTCAAAAGGCTGTCCGCCGGTTTGTCCTGCCGGAAAATAATCAAATTCATAACCATGCAGGCTTGAAACCATGAACAAAGCGCTTGATAAAACTATTAATATTCTCACTTTTTTATTAATTCTTCAATTTTCTGGATTATGAGTTTTATAGTAACGGGTTTTTCAAAATAGCCCGCCACTGAAACACCTTCCTGAATATTCAAAAGCTCTTTTAAATTACCTCTGCCGGTTACTACGATAACCGGTATAAGGGCTGTTTCAGGATTTTCCTTTAATCTGATATTGACGCTATGGCCGTCTATTTTTGGTATCATAAGGTCCAGCAAAATCAGGTCCGGTTTTTGGGCAACTGATTTTTCCAATGCCTCCTGCCCGTCGTAAGCGACAGCAATTTCAAAACCTCTTTTTTCCAATGCAATAGAGAGCACTTCCACGATATCTTTGTCATCTTCTACAATTAGTATTTTTGCCATTGCTACCTCCGTTTCTTTATTTTATAACTCCGATATTAATTGACTCCTGCTGCTTTTCTGAACCATTTGCTGCTTTAATTATACATAAATACATTCCATTTGAAACCAGCGCATCATTGCCGTTTTTACCATCCCACTGTATTTCATTTAAACAACCGTTTATTACCCCTGTTGATTTACCATCAAGGCCCGGGTCAAAATGCCAATGCCTGACTAATTCGCCTATGAGAGTAAATATTCTTATATCAACAGCGGAATCCTTATTCAACACATATCTTATCTTTATGTTTTCTGTGCCGGCATTAAATGGATTAGGAAAAACATTTAAATTACCCAGTAGTTTATTTGGAATGTTTACGCCAAAAACAGCAACAGGCTCTAAAAATATAAACTGAGCTGTAATTTTCTTTTGAGCGTAATCAACGCTTTGCCTGTCTTCTGAAAATTTCCATTTGCTTTTTTCCTCATCCAAGCAGGCAATTCTTAGTTTTTCTACCGGTACATTTGTGCCATCATAATAATTATCAGAATCATCATCGTTGTATAGGAAAGCCATATTTAATATTATGCCCGCGGGATGCAAAACCGTTTCATTAACGTCCATAACAACCGGCCTATAAACATCCTGCGTAATTGTTTTTAAAAGCCTGTCTCCCGCAGTATTGGCTGCCATCTTCTGCATTGAAAGGCTTTCGTTTGCTGCTATTTTAGAAATATACAAATACCCGCCGGCAGGAAGCCCCCCCGTTATTTCCCCTGATACCTTTTGATCTTCTGATACTGCCTTACTGCGTTCAAGGACTTTGAAATTGAATACCTTTTGGGCATATCTCTCGTAGCCCAACTGATCATAAGCCTTAACTTTCCAATAATATTCTTTCCCTTCGCTGATTATGCCTGATGGAAATAAATAATTGCTTTGATCTGTGTTAATTATCAAAGCAGTGGTAAACACTGAATCGGTGGCCAAATAAATCGTATAATTAATATTATCCCCGCTGTTAGGATCACCTTTATTTTCCCATGCTAAATATAACTTTAAAACTGATACGTAACATCCGTCTGCCGGATGCGTCAAAGAAAATGCATAAGGGAATTCATTGTTGTTATCAACAGAAAATTCATTATTTGAAATGTCCATAGATTCATATTTCTCTGAAGTATTATTTTCAGAAGCATTAATTCTTATTAGGTAGTTAGTGCCATTTTTAAGTAAAGCGGAATCTATCAAATAAAAGGTAGTATTCCCGGGCAATTCAACCATTTTCAAAAACCCCGCACCATTATTGCTTGACAGATATACACTTATAATATGAGTGTCTGCAGAATTAACATCTGTCAATTGCCATGTAACATTCATAGTTCCTGATATGATTTCAAAACCATTTGGGGTTATTAAAGTTAATTCGGGAGGCTCATTCGTATTAAAAATGGTAAAAGTTGACAAAGAAACAGCTTCTCCGGGCAACCCGCGCCAATCAGTAACAATTACTTTTATTTTATAATTTGTTCCATTAGAAACTTTTCTCGTATTCCAAAAATAACACGTTGTTTTGTCCGGTAATCCCGAAGTAATGAGAACCCCATACGAAACGCCCGAATCCGTTGATAAGCTGACTGAAACCGATACTGAGTCGCCCTCGTTTTGGTCTTGATAACCCCAGGATATTTCTTTAACTTTTGAAAAAACACCGTAATTATCAGGCTCAAGCAGATTAACAGAAGGCCTGGCATTAGTAAAAGCCCGGGGGCTTAATGATGATAAGGTAGAAGTGTTGCCGGCCCGGTCCCTTATTTTAACAGCAAAATAATAAGTTGTTTCATCCTGCAGGTTAAAAACCGAATTTGCTGAAGCTTTGTTTGAAAGAACGCTCAATGGTTGGATAGACTCATTCATTGTATTCTGCCAGGCAATTTCAGTATTTATCGGCCCGGTACTTGAATACCTTACAATAAAGCTTCCATTTACTATTTCACCGGTATTCCTGTCATCTCCCGGTGATATCCAGCTCAAATCAATACTGCCGTTTTCATTGCCTGTACGGGCTGAAAGCTCCGTTATATTGTTTGGCGGCGTGGTATCTACAGTAAATGAATAGGCGTCTGACCAGGCGCTGGTGCTATTGTCCTGAGAATAAATTCTGTAATACCATAACCCCTCGTTTAAATTTGACGGGCACAACTGGGAGACTACAGCGGTGGAATTTTCAGCTATAAAATTCTGGTCAATATATGGTGTTGAAAATGAAGAGTTATTAGAAATCTGCATCCTGTATGTCAGTGGATAGTCATGATCGTCATCAACACCTTTTTCCCAAACAAAAACAGGCCTTTGCGCATTAATTCTGTCATAATTTTCAGGATAAACCAGTTGGGGAGGCCGGGGCCTTATGTTATAAACAATTTTCAATTCCGGCAATTCAGGTGTTTTTGGCAAAATATAAGAAAGCATTTCACCTTTAACTCTCAAATAATTCCTATCCCAGTGGCCATTCCAGATATTATGAGGGCCTGCACCGTTATAATACGAAGAAACGGACCCGTCCGGGCCCCGGAATGCATCAAATGATATACCGTCATCTGAATGAGCTGTCTGAAACCTGATAGTAGTTGAAGAAGAATATATCCCTGCAAAATTTGTCAGTATTTTTCTCCAAACCTTGGAAGTAAACACGGCGGTGGTCACAGTCACGGTAAATGTGCCGGAAGATTTTAAAATATATTTAAAAGTTTCATTACTGGCATTGCCTGTATCTCCGCCAAATATAAACGGCAAATAGCCGTTATAGACAAACCCGGCAGATTTGTCTCTGGCGGAAGGATTTACCGGATAATCCGCAGTCAGCCATTCATTGTTTTCATAGCTGTACAGATAGGTGAAATACTCATAAATGGACGAGCTGCCGCCAAAAAGAATACATTTATCAATGGAAGACATATATTCAAACACAAAATCAGAAACGGGGCTGGGCCTTTCAACAGAAGGCTGCGGTATATTGCTCCAGTTAGCCAAACCAAATGAATAAACCCATAAATCACTGGTTTTCCCTCCGACCGTATTGGATCTTCCCCCAAACACAATAAGCACGTTGCTGTTTGAATCATAGCACATACCATGCGCATACCTTGCTGAGGGCGTAGATGCGGAAATTATGTAAGACCAGGAACCGTTTGTTACATCATAAACCCAAAAATCTCCAAAAAGTTGGGGCCCCGAAACACCGCCAAATAAATAAACTTTATTAGTGGACTGTACATAACTCATTGAAAAGTATGCCCTTGACGAAGGTTCTATGGCAAAATTCTGCCTGGCCCATACATTTGTATTCCTGTTGTATATCCAGGTATCATTAAAAGTATCTCCGGTATTATTCTGGCCCCCAAAAAATAAATATTGGCCCGAACCCATACTTACAACCTTATGGCCATACCGGACACCAGTGCCCATGGCCCCTACCTGTGACCATTTATTTCCAACCACCTCATATATCCAGAAATCCTGAAGTGCATTATTCCCTGCATCTCTGCCGCCGAAAAGCATTGCGCTGGAACCTGAAACATCATAAGCCAGCGCAGCTGAATGCCTGGCAGAAGGATAGGTTACACCCGTCTCATCCTGCCAATTTCTTTGAATTACTAATTTTGCATTTTCACCGGTACCATTTATATCTATATTTTCTCTTTCAATTGCCATAAAATCACTATCGGTAGTATACGTTTTCGTACTCCATGCATAAGCAGTAATATCAATAAACATAACAACGATAATTAAAGCAAATACTTTTTTCATTTCTTTTTCCGTAAAGACACAAAAAACTTTGACCCCGAACCTGCCTCTGACTCAACCCAGATTTTACCATTGTGCGCTTCTATTATATCCTTTGATATAGTCAACCCCAGCCCTACGCCCCCTGCATTCCTGGTTGATGAGCCGTCGGCCTGATAAAACCTGTTAAAAATCCTTTTTTTCTCAAAATCCGAAATACCCACTCCGTTATCTTTTACTTGAATTACAATATTTTCATCTTGTTCATAAACCGAAATCCTGAGCTTCCCGGATTCTGGCGTAAATTTACATGCATTGGAAACAAGATTTGTTATCACCTGCTTTATCCTGTAAGGGTCAATATTGATGTCCGGAATGTTTTCCGGATAATCTGTTTTAAGCTGTATTCTCTTGGCGCTTATTTCACCCGAAAGGTCTGCCACTGATTCTTTTACACAGGCAACGATATTTGAGTTTACAAAACGATATTTTAACTGGACCGAATCCATTTTTGAAAAATCAAGCAAATCCACTACAAGCCTGTCTAACCTTTTGGCGTTGCGCACAATCAGGTCTATAAGCCTCGTTTCACTCTGATCATGATCTGCTTCCTTAATAATTTCTATGGCTCCCATCATAGACATGAGAGGAGTACGCAGTTCGTGGCTTACATTTCCTAAAAATTCAAATTTAATTTTTTCCATTTCGTTTGATTTTTTCAAAATCTCTATTTGTATCATAATTGCTGATATTTGCGATACAAAAAACTCCATTGAACGTTTTTCATTTTCTGTAAATCTATACGGAAATGAACTGAACCTGTTTAGCGTAAGCACACCAATCACCTTGCCATAAGCATATAAAGGAATTATCATGGAAGAAATAATTTCATCCCGTTTAATGTGGGCTTTAAATTCCTCATACTCTTTTAACCCGCTATGCAGAATAATTGCCTTGCCTTCTGAGCAAACTCTTCCGGAGATCCTTTCACCCATAGGGATTTTTCTGTCTATATCATCCCTGAGGCCTAAAGATGCAACCATTTCCAACACATTTCCCTTTTCATTCAATAAAAGAATGGACCCGCTATTTGAACTGGTTATTTCACAGGCAGTTTCCAGAATTAATAGGGGAAATTTATTAATATCAGGAGCCTCCGGGCCGCAGCTTAACAGCTCATACAGCGGAATACACTGTTTGAGAATGTTTAACTCAAGATTTTTTTTTGACTCACTCAGGCATCTCTCAACAATCATTTCAAGTTCATCAACATTAAACGGCTTAGTAACATAATTGTACGCACCCATCTTCATTGTTTCAACGGCATCTTCTATTTTTCCGTAGCCAGTCATCATTATCACCGGCAGAGCCAAAAATCTTATTTTGATTTCTTTAAGCAATTCAACACCATCCATTTCGGGCATGCGCATATCAGAAATAACCAAATCATACAAAGAAGTATTCAGTTTTTCTAAAGCATTCAACCCATTGGAGGCAAAATCCAACTCATATTTATCTTTAAAAATCTTAGATAATAACATACGCTGTTCAGAATTGTCTTCCACAATTAGGACTCTTTCTTTCATACTGTCTCCTGTTTTGTCACAACGTAATGTCAAAAATCTTTTGACATTATTATGCTTTTTTATATAATCTATTGTCGATACTTTGCTAAAGTTACTGTTTTATTCGTGTCCTCCCC
>Ga0156443_107_pt1 | contig 30629 bp, 27 predicted proteins | sample RifOxyA2_FD_108086 | JGI IMG/M metagenome (GOLD analysis project Ga0156443, IMG submission 108086) | Elusimicrobia bacterium RIFOXYA2_FULL_39_19
TACCTGTTCACCAAGAAGCGTGAATATTCTTAAAGTATAATTACCTGCCGAGGCACCCCTGAAACCGATAGTTGCAGGTTTTCCTAAATCCGGATTATAGGTACCTCTATATCCACCGCCATCAGGCACAACTACCTTTATTTCATTTGTCTGCCCTTCGGGCGGTACTATTACATCTATCGGTGTTGCAATTGATGTATCATAATCTCCCACCCAAATATCATTATCCCCAAAATAAACAATTTTATTGTTAGCCGCGGCGTATATGCAAGATATATAATATTTTATTTCCGGATTTAAGTTATAATTATTTGTGGCATCAGAATTTGAATAATAAATTTTTGAAGAGCCATCCTGCCGGGAAAAACGTTGATATGCAATATTCTTACTATTCGATGACCAAACATAATAAAACAATGTATAGTCCGAGAGTTTAACTTTTTGAGTTCCATCAATATTGGCAACATTTAAGCTTTCAAAAAAAGAATTACTGTAAACAACCTTTGTTCCATCTGGACTAAGAATGCCATAACCATAATCAATAAGTGTTAATTCTGAGCCATCAGAATTCATTGAATATATACTGGCCCCTGTTAAAAGTATTTTATTTGATTTCCAATCACTTGGATATAAATAGAGGTTTGTTGAGAGAATTATTGTATATGTTGATAAATCAACAGGTGCTGTGCAAATAAGAGAACTTGTATTAAATACCATTTTTGTTCCATCCGGAGAAAATACAGGTAAGCCTAAACCATTAAGACCTGGGAAAGAAAGTACTTTTTTATTTGTTCCATCGGTGTTGATAATGAAATAATACGCCGAATCACAAATTATTTTTGTTCCATCAGGACTCCAAATACTATTGTCAATCCAATAATAATCACCTTCATCAAGAACAATCGGTGTTCCAGTGCCATTAGTATTTTTTATTAAGAGCTGATAATAAGTTGTATTGCCCTTGAAAGAATATAGGAGCCTTGACCCATCCGGTGAAAGCTTAAAAGAAAAACCTAAATATTGGCCAGCGGTTTGTTCAATCAATAACGTTTTGTTTAGACCATCCGTATCGATTGAATAGATTTTTCTTGTAAGCCCATTGGATTCACTAAAAACAATCTTATTTCCTTTTGCATCTTCTAAATCACAAGAAGTAATACGGTCATTTGTTAAATACTGTTTATTGGTTCCATCAATATTTACTGTAACAATGTTGGCGTTTTCTGAATATGTTATCTTTGAATTTGAAGCCCAGGAAGGCTCATAGTAATAATCTATAGCTATTTCGTCCAATAGAACTCCATCTGAAGAAATTATCGCTATATTATATTTATATGTGCTGTTTTCATAAATGTAAGTTAACAACGCAATCTTGGACTCATCCGGTGAAACACTGAAACTGCCAACATTGCTTGATGTTCTGTATAAAACATAGTACCCAGTTCCGTCAGAATTTATGGTAATTAGTTTATTATAGGGGTCATTGCTACTCCACGAGCTATTTTTTAAAAGTATTTTTCCTGTTTTTAACAGGGAGAACCTATAAACAGAAAATGTTGAGATTTCCGTTGTATTTGTCCCATCAATACCTATTTTCGCAAGATGGCCATCTGAATATCTTGGAAAAACAATCTGGGCGGAATCTGTAGAAAAAGCAACATTATTATTGTAATTTACATTATTTTTTGTAAAAGTTGAGCCACTGAAAGAAAAGCTATTTCTTGGATGTATTGAAATATCAGAGAACAGCTTTTGTGGCACTGATGAAACATTTTTATGGCTTAGCGACCGGACACCGGAGCCATCAATATTCATAACATAAAGAGTTCCTGCGGATTGTTTCGGTTCGGTTTCAATAAACGCTATTTTATTGCCATCCGGAGAAAATGTAACCTTATCTATACTGTTCTGTGTTGAATATATCTGAGAGGGATTGGAACCATCAGAATTCATTATGTAAATATGGTCATTGTTATCTGATATTTCCGTTATCACAAGTTTTGTTTTATCAGGTGAAATCTCACCTGTACCGCTTTTGAATAAGGAATCATTGGTTATTCTTGAGACTTCTGTACCATCTTCATTCATACGCCAAATATCCCAGTTTTGGCCCGATTCGCTTTTTAAATAGTATATTTTACCTGCGCCGTCTCCTATGGCCGAGTATTCCCTGTGTTGTGTTAAGCGTTTTTGGGAAGAATAGGCCCCTTGAACGAACAATGATAAAAATGTTATAGCCAAAATCAGTTTCTTACACATATTTTTCCTTTATCAGCTAAAACCTGTAACCTAAATTCAATCTGTGCGTACTTGAAAGATAGCTTGCTGGGATAAAAGCATAACCTAATTCCAGGTTCCTGCTTATTCCTGCTGAAAACCCTACCTGTAACTGTGATTCTTCTACATTCAGCCTATATCCGATATCAAACGCTACTTTTCCCAGACAGTATTCTAAGCCTATATTTGGAACAACCCTTTCTTCCTTTAGTATATAGGGGACATCTACAGCAAGACCGATATAGGAGCGGTCATTACGAGGTACTAAATAAGATATACCAAAAGATACCGTTGTAGGCAGTTCCTCTGCTTTTGTAATGAATTTTGTTGAAGAACCGAAATTCTGGCCTGAAAGGGAAATGTTTAGTTTGTTATTGAGCATATATATCAGCCCGATATCACCGGCATAAGCAGTTGCTTCTTTTACTTCTGCAATATTGTTGGTTGCATACTTTAGCGTTACCCCTGCCAGCAGTTTTGAGCTTAGAGCTTTTCCTGCTGATATTACAGCAAGAGTGTCCTTTTGGGAAGTTACTGTATTTGTGTATTCGGTTGAACCTTCCATCCAGTCCAGAGTCATTTTGCCTGCATCGTAATATATGTACCCTACGCAAATTCCCAAGGTATTTCCTAATGGCTGGCCATACAGAACACCGCCAAAGGTATCATTTGCTGAGCCTGATTCGCTCAATAATGAAACTTTCCTGTTATTTAGTGTTCCAAGGATGGCTGAGTTATAAAACACCCCGGAGAGGTCAGCGTTTACAGCAATGATGTTATTCAGCGGCTGAGGGCGTGCTGATTGCGCCCTGCGCATGATTTGCCACCCAGTCTGACCGACAACTGAATAGGATGTTGAAGCGGATATTACTATCAGCAGGAAAAATAGAATAATCTTTTTCATTTCTCTTTTTATATTTTTGTTTACAAGTTTTTTACTGATTTTTATAAATGGAAAACGCCAGGGTTTATTCCTGACGTTTTATAACATTTTTGTTTAAAGGTTTATAAGGCTGGAAATCCACCAGTCTCTCCAGTAATACTCAATTTAACAGTGAGAATATACAACTTAATACTTGCTTTGTCAATAATGCAATAAATATTGTGCAATTTTGTGTTTTTAGTATTTATATCGTTTCATGGACACCATCATGGTCATCTACCAAAAGAATGCATTTTCATAGCCCGGGATGGCGCATGTCATCAAACAGTTTAATCAGCCGTGTTTGGGGGTTACTGAATTTGACCTTCTTTGGGTCAAACTGGTCAGGATCAAACTTGCTGCCAGCCCATTTAATCATTTCTTTATGTTCTTCATGTTTGGGGTCTTTTATTATTTCCAGGAATCTTTCGTAGCCGCTTACACTTCCGACATCTTCCGGTGGGCAGGCTCTTTGGCCATCTGTGCATATTGGGTATTTCCTGTCTTTTTCACGGACCAAGATACCCTCAAATTCAATCGTATGTTCCCAGTTATCACCAAAATCGTAAACGTACCAAGCTGTTCTATTTTCAAAAGAGAAGTAATCTGCCGGGTATTGCTCCCAGTCAAGCAGCCTTTCCCTGTCATCAAGCTTATCTGGGTCAGGCAGGGCAATTAGAATGGGCTTTCCTGTGGTGGAATTGAGCATAGTGAATTCGTGTAAGTGGTAATCAAGCCAACCCATAGAATCCTGGATGGCTACATGAAAGTCCCAGAATGTGTAGTTTTCGGGTATTTGGATTCTTCGCCAGACAAGTGGGGTTACTTCATTAAGCGTTATTTTGAATTGGAAGACCTTACTGAACTTGTTTCTTGCACTTTTCATTTTAATTTGGATAATTTTAAGCGGGGCGGGGGATCCCTCTGTGTCTAAAAAGTGTCTATGCTACGCACAAACTGGTACAGATACATACAAATAGGTACAAATGGTTTGTTTAAATGCGTCAAAAGGTTTGGAATTCTGTCGTCGGAGAGTCATTTTCTGTCAGTTAGGCTTATGAAACCGCTGCTCTGCCACTGAGCTACGCAGCCATTATTTCAATGTTTGTCGTCAGTAAACTGAGCTACTTCTGCTTCTTTTTTAGTACTGCTATTTTCGTCTTGTGTCCAAAAATTGCCTATATCACTTTCTTTTTCTATTTTGTTCATCCTGGAACTCAAGATTTCCACTGCCTGTCTTTTGAAGTTCGGCGCCAGATGACTGTAACGCATTGTCATCTCAATTGACTTGTGGCCAACGAGTTCCCTGACGGTATAAATGTCAATTCCTGACATTACCAGATTTGAACAGAAAGTATGTCTAAGATCGTGAAATCTAAAATCCTGTATATTCGCCCGCTTTAACGCGGTCTTAAATGTTCTGTCTATTCTTTTGAACCTGTTTCCCTGTTCATCGCAGAACACATATTCACCGTTAGGATAACGCTCTATCGCCTGCAGTGTCCTTAATAACGCGCTGTTGACCATTATTTCGCGTTTAACGTTTGTCTTTGAAGTACTTGCAGGTATATGGATTGTAGCTGTCCTAAAATCAATATCGCTCCATTTTAGTGAAAGAACCTCTTCTTTTCTGCAGCCGGTATTTAGTGCGAATATAATTGCATTTCTGAGATACCCGGAACAGCTGGCCAGAAGCCTTTGTGTCTCTTCCTGCGTTAAGTACCGTATTCTTCCCGGGCTTTCTTTATAAAGTTTGACCTTGTCCATTGGGTTTGTGTCTATCATATCCCAATCTTTCGCCCTGTTGAAGATGTTTCTAAGGCAGCCTGTTTCGCGGTTGATCGTTGCAAAGCTGACCTCATCCGCTTGTCTGGCTATTTTGTATCGTTCTATTTCTTGTGGTGTAATTCTTTTAATGTAAGTATCACCAAAATATGTCTTTAGGTGTCTGATTGAAAGCAGGTCCCGTTCATATGATCTCTTTCTTTTATTTGGTTTTGAGTAATTTGTTGAGAATGAATCACACAGTTCATAGAACTTGAGTTTCTGGTTTTTTGGTCTTTCAAAGAACTTTTCTTCATGAGCCTGAACCTTTCGTTTTGCCCAGGCCAGTTCGGCAAACCTTTTGTTGGGGCCAACCTTTTCGCGGACCCTTAAACCGTTAACGTAATAGTCCAAATAGTAGTTGTCGTTCTTAAAAATTATTGACATGCCATTTTACCAATTTTTTGTAATAAATTCAATCTTATTCCTATACGATAATTGCTGCCACTTTTTGTTTTTCAATCCAGTTGTTAATGTCTTCTTTTGAAAATTTTGTTAATCTGCCGATTTTCAAATATGGTATCCGCTTTTGGCAGACCCAGCAGTAGACCGTGTTGGGGCTTAACCCGAGCATTTCCGCCACCTGTTGAACCGTTAATAGTTTTCCATTGTCATTCATATGTATTATGCTACCGTGTTTGATACAGGTTTTTAAAAAGTCCCTCCGGGGGGACTTTTTCTATTTTATTTCTTCAGAAATTCGTAGTTTCGCTAATTCACAATTTTTCTGCTCCGTTTCAAAGCCAATAAAGTTTCTTTTTAACCGGTTACAAGCAACGGCTGTAGTGCCGGAGCCACACATCGGGTCCAACACGGTGTTCCCTGGGTTAGAACTTGTTTGTACGATTATTTCCAATAATTGGGTAGGTCTCTGGGTTGGGTGGTCAACCTTTTCAGGCATTGATTCCGTAACTCTTGGGATAATCCAGAGGTCAGATATAAATTTCTGTTTGTTGAAAATAAAGTCAGTCTTTGATTTAGTGAAAAATAGGATCGGTTCATACCTTGGGATAAACCTGTCTTTTATCTTCAGGTCGCTGTTTCTATAGTGCCATATTATCCAGTTCTGAAAAGACAGCTTTTTCTGCAGTAAACATCCATATACCAGAGATGCATTTTCTACCCCGGGCATAACATAAATTGACCCGTCTTGTTTCAGCAGCCGATTGGATTCGTTTAGCACTGCGCAGATGAATTCTATGCATTGTTCTCGTGATGATTGGATGTCAGAGGATTCATAGTTTTGGTTGGTGGGGAAATCTATAAATATCAGATCGATACTGGCTGGGTTGAGTCTGCGCATATTAACAATGCAATCACCCTTGGTTATGCTGATGTTCGGTGTAATGGTTTGAATAGAACTTACCAGGGTTTCCTTGGCCTGGAAACCAAGCATTTTCTTATATGCAACAGCCCTCTTATTTACGCTTAATAGTTCCGGGAACTTTTCTATGCCTTTTGCAAGTTGGACATCGATCTGAACGGTTCGTTCAGGCTTATTCAATATTTTCGCTGTTTTTGCTGTTGACCAGGTATCATCCGCTAACTCAGCGGATGAGGAGCTGTGCTTACCTTGTGGGTGGCTGCCGTGTAACTGCCGACTGAGGTCATCAATCTTTTTTACTAACAGCGCTTCTTCTTGCCAGGTGAAAGCTCTCCGGTGAAGGTTCTCTATTAGGGTTTTTGTGAGCCTCTCGAGTTCGGTTCCCGCATCAACCCTATGTACGGGTACTTCCTTCATTTTGAGCTTTTGCAGTGCCTGTATGCGTCTATAACCGCCAACAAGCTCATTGTTTTCGTTAACTACAACAGGCTCCAGTAAACCGTGTTCTTTGATGCTGGCAACTAAATCATCGCAATTGTCATCGTTTCTGAAATTAACTACATTTTTTATTTCTGATATTTTGAGTTTCATATTTCATTACCTCCGAGTTTGGATGTTTCTTCAACGCTTTCTGCTAATACATCAATGATAGTGTTCATATCCAATTTATCTGCCGGTATTCCATCTAGTTTCTTCACCTTCTTTGAGCCAAGATATTGCTGGTCTGCCCAGATGGCCCCGAGAATCATGGCAGAATCTGCTATTGAAAACCGGCGTCTTTTAGCATATTTTTTGCAAAGCTTGAAAATATAGTCGTGATATTCTTCGGCCTCTTGTTTTTTACGCATTGCGTATAAATGCTCTACAAGAATGTCCTCATTTTTTGCGCTTTCTATATCAAATAACCGGGATAGTTTTGCTTGCCAGTGAAATCGTGTTGACCAATATTTCAGGGTTCGTAAAGAAGGCGGATTTGGGAGGGTTTTAGTACCTTTTTGGTGCAGTCTATCCAGGCTTCGATAACCCCCTAATTCATGATACATTTTGAACATCTGCTTCACCTGTTTTGTTTGACTTTTTCTTCGTCTACCCATTTTATACCCCGCTTTTTAGTAAAAACTTAATACTTTGCTTGGCTTGATAACTGATTGATACATGCTTGCGTGCCGTCGTTAGTTCTCATAAGCAATTCATTTTAGGTTCTGCTGGTTCGTTTTTAAAATTTTGCTGTTTGCTTCATTGTTCCCGCTTGGTTGAAGCATTCTGCTCGTTGTGCTTGTCATCCGCTTTATACTGCAGCTTCCTTGCAATTTCTTGAACATTCGTAATGCCCCCCAAAAGTCGGGTAAAACCAATCTCGACGTATTCTTTGAAGTATTCTTCACTACGGCTTCTTTGTTTGGAACCAATGGGTACTTTTGGCATGATTTTTAACCTCCAGATTTAAATTAAGTCGTGTATAGTGGTTTCAGTTTTTACTAACTTTCCATCCGCTGTTTCTTCTAAATAATGAAGACATTTTGAACAAAACCGCCCGTTTTCTCTAAGGATAATGCCGCTTTTACAACAAGGCGACTTATGTGAATTGTCTTCTATTTTAGGTGCATTATGGGTCGTTTCATCCTCTGGGTGAAAATAGTTTTCCTGACATGCTTTTCTTAGCCATGCTGGAATGCTTTTAACGACCTTTGTTAAACCTCCAGCCTGATAACGCACACAGTCATGGCCAAATTCTTCAATAAGTGGGTCAATAGAAGAAAAGGGGATATCTTTGTTTGTTCTTTGTTTAATTATTTCATAGATATTACGTGTGTTGTTATTCTTATTCTTGTTCTTATTATTAGGGACTTCGGAAAGAGCTTCGCTATTATTGACGGTAAACGACTTCGGAAAGGCAGGTTCCACTTCGGACATATTTTCATTTTCTTGGGTATTTTCAACACTCACTTCGGAAACATCAGTGGTTTTACTGTCGATAACAACTTCGGACAAATTTGTTGGTTTTTGGCTGTTTTCAGATGTAACATCGGAAAGCTTGTTGGGAATGTTTATATAAGTTCCGTTCGATAATGGGTAGTTGTTTATAGTAATATTTGAGAGGGTTTTTTGTCCCTTTTTTATATCATAGTGTACGTAACCTTTTTCTTGTAATTTTTCCATTCTATATTTAACCCAGTCTGGTTTTTTTCGTATTTTCTGGCCTATTGATGAATAGTTTTCAACTAGCTCACCGTTATACGGATTTGTAGTAGTCATGAGCCAATTCAATAGGGCGTATTCATCAAATGTGATTTTGCCTGTTAAAACAGCATCACTATAAACCCGATACCAGCGTAAGAAATTGTTTTTGTCTAAGTCCATATTTTTATATTTATATATGCTTAATATTTTTGCTGCTTAGAATCCCTGTTTTATGTTTCTGTTGCCAAAAACCATATCCTTAAGTGTCCTTATGGCATCTACATAGGACTTGCTTGATACTTTTAATTTGCCGTTTATATGTTTATTAACCAACTCATCACATGATTGAAGGGTATCATCAAAAACAAATAGGACAGATTTTTGGTCTAAAGGTTCGAGTCTGAGGAGTTTTTGTTGGCATGCGAATAGGGTTACGGCTTCATAATAATTTCTCGTTTTGAATAATTTGGTTTCCATTTTAGTTCCTCTCTATTTATATAAATTTGTGTTTTCTATATAATTCCTATACTATACTTATGCTATCATGTCTGATAAGATGGCGGTTGATTTGGCTGTTTTTGCGGTCTTAGACGGATATTCAGCCGTTTTCTGGTGTCTTTTTGGGTGCTGTTTTATGGGCCTTAAGTGTATATTTTATAGGTTTCCGTCGAATGACTTTTTGGAACCTAACCCCCGTTATATCCGTCTTTCAAAGAACAATTTGGTGCCGCGCAGTGCAAACACATTACGGAACAGCTCATTTTCATTACGCTACAAAGCGATAAACGCATTCTTTTGCTTTTCTACACCACGCGGCACCATTATTACAAAGACCAAACCCTTACCTTATTTATGCATTACGGTACATCAGATACTTCTTCAACTACTCCTCATCAGTTTCTGCGCTTTCATCTGTTTTTGTGAAATCCTTGCCACAGCTGGCACAAAACTGATGCCACTGCGGTGAAAGGTTAGATTCACAAGCCGGACACGGACCCCATATCCTGGAACCACAATTGGGGCAGAACCGCATGTTAGGGGTAATCCCGCTAAATGCGTTGCAAAACTGACAAGTCTTGGTTTCCGCTACTGCTTCAGCCTCTTTTTTATTCTTTGTCATATTCCCAATCACCTCCTCCTGTAATTACATTTATCTACCAATAAAAAAACCTAAGTGTTCCTTCACTTAGGTTTATAGTATGAAAATCCAAGAAAATCGAGGTAAGATAAGAATCTTTCTTATTTTACCCTATTTTTTTCCAATCCCCGTCAATAATTTCTTGACACCTTTTGCGTTGTTTTTTTATTTGTTGCTTTAAAGAATCCGTTACTTCAGTAATGTCTTTTAATTTGTATATTCTTCTTGCTATTTCTTGATCAGTTAAATTTTTCTTAGAATTGTACTTCAAATCCCAGATTTCTAAGTATTTTTTATAAATTTCCTCTCTTCTCCTTGTTTCCTTAACAGGTATTACCGTTTTTCTCAAATCAATCCATTTATTTAAAATATTATCTATATCTTTTTTAATAATTGATAACGAAGTGTTTAAATTTACTATTATCTGTATTGTGTCTTGTTTGATGATTTCTTCTTCAGATAGAGGTTCATGTTCAATAGCACCATTAACGTCAAATTCGACAATATGTACATCAAGATTTAAACAATAAGCACCTTGAGAAGAAACGATCATGCTATTTATGATTCTATTATTTGTAGCATACTCATAAAATTGAGAACCCAAAAAGGGTTCTTTTCCTTTCTCTATAGTTTTTATTGTTTTTTGTTGAGATGTCACTTTAAATTTATAAGGTATTCTTGGATCAATGGGACCATATAAACCATATTTTCCTAGAATAAGCCTAGCATATTTATCTTTATTATCTGCCTCTGTATAGGCCTTATAATCAATCTGATATTCTTTACTTCTTCTTAAGAATTCCCATTTATACGCATACGTCCGTATATCGCCGTGAGTAAGTTGTTTTTGTTTCAATGTTCTTTTAGTCATGTTGTTTCAATTGCAATTTATATCGATATTATGATGAGGTTATTATATAAAAATCCGGGTAGTTTTTCACTTGAAAAATATAAGAATTGCTGTGGGCATTTATAGGCATGCTTTATTGAAGTTACTTTTATTTGATTGGTTGTAGGACTTTAATTCCAGGGGCATATTTCTTGAATAGGGCAACGACTTTTTCGTCATCATCAAAATAGACAGATATGTTGTTTTTCAGGCAGTAGGCCGTCTTTTGCCACAAGTATTTGTTGTACCAGTCCAATTCTCTATGTGGGCATGCTTCTTTAGCTTTGTTTGAAGGGGGAATAAAGTGCAGATGATTATACTTAATTCCAAGTTCTCTTAACTCTGATTCTGTAATCCTTCTGCTTTCCTCTGTTTCTGACCTGGAAGTGATCACATGCACCTGATGGTCTGCTTTGGCAAAGGCTTTCGTTAAGACCTTAAAGAATTCCGGCATTGCCGTAATCGTGTCGTCGATATCCAACGCAATATTCATTTTATGTACCCTGGACCTTCACTTTCAAGAATCAATCCTTTTAACGCCAACAAATGTCCAACCGTTCTCTTCACAGATTTTGTTGCCCTTATCAGCGGCTTCTGCTTCAGTGTCAGCATAGATGTAATCATCGCTTTTGGCTACCAGGTTAAATGACCGTTTTCTGAATGTTAATTCAAAAGTCAGCTGGTTTGGATTCTGCTCTTTCCCGCAGTACCGGCAGACTTTGGCTTCTCTCTTGATTAACTCTGCACAATAGGGGCATTTCTTTGTTAGTCCGTCCTCTTTTTCAATTGCTGGTAAAAAAGCCACTACTAACCCAAATGGCCCTAACAGGACGCCCAATATGAACCACCCGCACCCGCTTCTGCCTTTACTACTTGCAATACTCGAAGCAACAAAACCAAAAATAAACCATAATACAACGACAAAGAATTCCATACAGTGTCACCTCACTTTTATTGAAAGGTTTGCTCCATGCTTAACTTCCATTTCCCGGCTCTGTTAATAAAGACAAGCTTTTGTTCTGCAAATTCGGGTGATATTGTTAGTTCTTTAGCATTCACGGCAATATCTTTTTCATAAAGTACTGCAATCTTATTGTTTTTCAGTAGTTCCATGAATTTGCTGATAGAGGCCTGAACATTTTGTTTTATAAGGTTTTTTATTGTTTTGTCCGGTACTTCGGTGTTGGGATGTGTATTGGAATATATGCTTTTCAAAAACTCAAGGTCTATGCAATCTATAAACTTATCAATATCGTTGTCCTTTGAAGCCTTCGTCATTGTATTGAGCGTGTCCTGGGGTGTAGAATACTGCCTTGAACAGCCTGACAAGATATTAAGGCATAAGATACAGCCTAATAGCATGACTGTTGCTAATACTTTCCCGCGTTTCATTGTTTACTTACCTCCTGTTGTTATGTTCATAATTACGCCGGTCTCTTTGTTGGTTTTGAAGAACGGCATCCTGCCTTTTTATGGACGTATTCCGGGTTCAAATCAAATACCAGGCAGAAGTGATTAGCGAGTATCTTTTCATCCAGACAGAATTTAAGTCTGTAGCATTTTCCTGAAAAAGCGGCTATTTGTCCCTCGTCGCCTGTTTTGGGCGGTTTTGAAGTTCTTATGTCCGTGCAATTCTTTCTTTGGCGCGGGGTTTTGTTTGTGAAAGTATCCATCCTTGCGTGTGTGCGGGTACTTGCCATAAGAATGCTTGGGTAACGTTTGTGGGTTGTGTAGAATTTCTCAACAGTTGCGTTTATAGTGTGATCCCAATTTGCCCAGCTGTAAATTTTAAACCTCTTCTTAATTATCATTCTATTTCACCTGGGTTTATAGAAGCTGTCGGCCTACAGGCGCTGGGCCCTACCTATATTATGCTACCGTGTCTGATACGTTTTTTGTCGTCGGAAGGAATTAGGTAAAAACCTATATATCGTCGAGGAATATTTTTGGGAGAAAGGTGAAAAATCCTTAAATAATGCATTTAAACGCATCTATTTGGGTATTAAAATTACACATCCTTTTCTTTTGCCTGCTCCTGCATTTTCCTATCCCTTAATTCACCAATGGTTTCGTTTGTTCCTTTCTTTTTGGCCCACTCGTAAATACAAATTGATGACCATCCGGTTATTTTCTGCCCCCATTGGTTGTATGTCATCATGATATTTTTATATTTCACAGTATTTGGATCAACCACTTCCGCGGCAGAATCTTCTTCATGCCCTTTTAGTTCAAGAATATCGCCTTTCTTAAGCAGTCCCCATTCAAACAGTTTGGGCATTCGGGGCAAATTTACCCTTTGAGTGCTACTGCGTTCCTGTTTTTGGCCGGGTTCATAACTTGTTTCTATTTTATCAGGGACTTCTGTATAGAAATCTTCCAGTGTGGTAGGGGGTATGATTTTTTCTATTTTTAATAACTTCTTAGAACCTATTTCTACCGGTGTCGTTTTAATACACCGGAATCTGATATCATTATTGCTGCAAAGCCAGGCTACTGTGGAAAGTGTCTGATTATCAAACTCAGAAGCAACCAAAATGACTATCTGTTTTTTATTGAATGTATCCAGGGCGTTGGTTTCCCTTAGGAATTCATTCAATTTTCTTGTAGCTATCTCCTTTGGATTCAGGTTCTTTAGGTCGGAGTACTCGGATTTGTGTTTTTCAACGTAAGGCGCGAATATTCTTGATACAAGTTCTTCCCGGGTTTTTATCTTCGCATAGGCGGATACATACTTCATTGCTTGGAATTCAAAGGATTCTTTGCGTCTTTTTATATCTTCTACATCCCGCTTAATTTCAATTACTACGATATCGCCGCTATCATTTATCGCTATTAGGTCACAGCGGCTTCTTTCTGTGTCAGACACCTGCTGTCCGACTATTAAAAGTGTCTCTTGTTCTTCATCATCGAATAGTACCGATATGTTTTTTCTTAAGAATTCTTCAAGATGATCTTCTCTTAAACCCAGTTCTTTAAAAGTCTTAAGAACTGCATTTTCTTCGTCCTTGATTATTTCTCCATTTTCAATTTTTATTGGTACCAGCATCTAAATAGTCCTCCTTAGATTTTGTAGTTAACCCCATATAAATAAAAAAAGGGGCAAGCAAATCGCCCCGAGCCATACGAATAACCCGAGAAGACTGCCGCCCCACACTTGTGAGCAAACAAAGTCATTCCCATCGTATTCGTATGTGCCTTCCTGATCTCTCAAAAAAGCTCAGCTCCGACCTTATCGGAACTTACGAGGCATGAACCAAAAATGTTATATAAAATAACAGAACTATTTCTTAAGTTTATGATAGGAAATCAGTGGTTGGATGTCAAGGATTTGTGACGGGCAAGATGACTGAATTAGGCTATATTATGCTTTTTTAGTATTTCGCTTATATACAGGATTTCTATTGCTACACCGTTATGGACAGTCATCGGATTATTCTTATGGTCAATTTTCCTTGTAAATGTTGCCACGTCTATGCCGTAAACAAGCCCATCTGTTCCAAATACAGGCCCGCCACTCATCCCGTTTAGGGATGTATGCTGAGTAATAAAGGATTCGTATATCCTGCCGTCAGGTTCATTAAATCTATAATAATCTATCACATGAGTAGGTTGCCAATACTTTCTTACATTGATTACATTTATGCTTTTATCAGGGTTTAAAAATATTTGAGCCAACGGATACCCGCACAAACAGACTGACTGGCCTATTTTTACTTTCTCTTTTGACAGTTCAAGTTTTGGTAGTCCAATACTTTTATCTACCTGGCCTATGTATATGTCTTTTACTTTGTCGCTATATACTTCTTTTATTTCTACCGGCTGGTTCAGTATTTTGTGTGGGACGCTTCCGCAGTATAATAGCCGGCTGTTTGGTGGAACTCCGGTTATTACATGGTTTGCGGTTAAGAACAGACCGTCATCAGACACGAAAAACCCTGTTCCAGAAACTCCAAGCGTAAATCTGTCAGGGAGTCTTTGTTCAAAGAATATTGGGAATATCGATTCGGTTATTTTTGATATCGCTGTTGAGAACATAGGTCATTTCATCTGGCGTTAAAAGGGTTAGGATTCACTTTTTTCTATGGATTATCAATACAGCTGGATAAATTATTTTTATTACATTTCAGCAGACGTTTAATTGATTTTACTATTCCTTGGATTAACCCGTATTTTTTTATTGACAGTATTGCATATTCAGAGCAAGTCGGATAAAAACGACAGCTGGTCCACTTGCTAATAATAGGGGATACTATTCTCTGGTATAACCTAATTATGAGGATTAACAGATTGGATATCATGAGTGATTTCTTCTTTTTTTGTAGCTCTTGAACCACATTTCTGACACCTGCTCAGATCATTAAGTTTTTTATTTTGCATTAGTACAGCCGGCAAGCAACCACCGCAGCACATTAAGCATTTGCCTAGATTCTGCATAGCCGCTGCCTTGTTCTCTAAAACTTCTTGCTTTCCATAATACCAAACATTTCCACAGGCTTCACAAGTAACTTTGGTTTCCTTTATTTTTTGAGGTTGTTTATGACTATCTTTCAACCTCTTCATAATATCGTGCGGGCCAAATGCTATGAAAATTAGAAACAACCCAACAAATATAAGAATAATGATACTAATCAGTGTTGTCGCATCAGAATTATTGGCAGGAGAAAAAACGCCGTTAATACCAGCAAAAATAAAAAACAATCCCAGAAGTCCAAAAAATATTGTTCTGAATCTTAATAACTTTCTTTTCACAGTTTCCTCCTTTTTAACCCATACGCGTTATTTTTAACCGAATTATATATTTTTAGCAGGTAAGTAAAGCGAATTTGTAACGAGATGTAAGGGTGGGATTATATTTTATGGGAAGATTTAATAGTAAGTTATTGGCAAGATGGTGCTACTTTACCCATCTCTCCTTCTGGCATGAACATAGATTTATATGTCCATTCACTAATTTTGTCAATTATAAATAAAAGAAAGAAAATTGGTAGTATATAAAATATCAAACTTCCGGAATTGGAAATAAATATGGCCCTAAATATATTACTCATTTCTTCTCTTATGGAATGTATTTCACTTATGCTACATCTATTGAAGAGGTCTATGTTTTTTTCAATTGCGTCTCTTAATTCTTTATTCTTCTTATATTCCCCTCTAAACTTTAATAATAAAAACCCATCAATCGATGGTGCAAAAGCAAGCGTATTGTTAATTGTATTTTGAAGGCAATCAAACACAGGCTTTTGATCAGAATCCTTATATTTTATTTGCAATATTCTTAAATGGTCTCTCAAAGCAAAGAGTTTATATTTATATTTTTTAAGTAGTAGAGGTAATATTATGTTTTCATAGCCTATATGCACTATACTGCAAACCAAAAATGCTGTTAATAGCACAACTAGCAACATAGTCATTGTTTGTTCTCCTTTGAAGACTGTGTGCTTCCAGGGTATAGTAGTTCTTGAAGTCTATTTCTTTCATTAGAAATTCTAGTAAGTTCGGAATCATGATTCTTATTTATAAAATTTATGTGCAAATACCATGCGATTATGATAAATATCGATAAAAAATAACCAAAATCAGAATATTTTTTTAAACTATGGAAAAAAGAAAGAATCAATTGTCCAACTACAGCAGTGGGTGTTTTGTATATTAGAAGTAGTATACACACAAACAACATGGCAGGTACAAGAAGACCGCGCAACATGGCATGAGTTAAAAAATCCCCGATACCGAATATATCTTTTTTCTCAGTGTTCATGTTAGTATCTTATGTTACTATTTTTGTATTTAGAAGTCAATATTACCATTCACCAAGTCGGGACTCGTGACTATTTTTGCGACAAAAATCACTTATGCCATTCCAAAATAAAAACGGTCTACTGATACAGATTTGCTCTGGTGAAACCAGGTAGGGCAAAAGTGAGGGAAACCCTATTCCATGGTCCTAATTGGATTTGTGAAGTATTACAGTGCAGAGATAGGGATTGCTATGAGTTTGCTTACTCGGAAACGGACCCGTTGAAGTTATCTCAGAGTCCATCCCAGAGTTTGCCCTATTTGGCTTGGGGCAAGGGAATTGTTATTGATTATCAGCTGGCTCGGTAGTGGCCGACGGTTCTTGTTCTGCCTGGGGAGAGCTTTGTTCCTGCGGATCTGTGACGGCCCCGGCATCTTTGCTTAAGCCGATCTTGTCACCTTCTTTTACCATATTCAGCCCTTTGTTTTTCAAAGTGAAATACCGGACATAGGTCAGGATTTTCAGTTTCTTTTTCCATGCATCCGAATCACCAATTGTCTGGCTATTTGCAAGCGTAAAAGCTACGATTTCATCCCGGTTGTGCATGGCGCCATCAAGCAGTATATCGTCCATAGCCTTAATATGTTCTGTTTTGCTGGGTTTTATGCCCCTGTGCTGTCCATTCTCCTGTTTTGATGGAGATATACCTGTATCTATTTCTGTTAGTTTATTGTTGCCTTCTTCTTGTAATCCTTCAATATTGGTATTTGAATCTGAAACCCGGGGTTTGTTAGCAGGTTTTCTTGTAGCTTTCTTTGGTGCTGCTACCTTGGGTCCGAGCTTAGTTCCGGTCTTTGGTTTTAATGTCTTTATCTCCTTCTTTTTCTGCGTTCCTGCCACCGCTTTGCTTTTTTTCTTTGTAGCCATAGTTTGTTACCTCCACTATTAGTTTATTTACTGCTTTTTTAGGGTTATTTGTACCTGCCCCGCTTCGTTTTTTTCTACCGTTGCGCCTTTTCTCTTATAACCGATGATTCTTGCGTGAACATTTGAAAGGACGTTCTTATCCGCTGCTTCCGGTTCATCCTTTACCAGCTCAGCTATCTGTTTTACTGTGTACTGGCCGGTTAGCAGGTATTTGTCTATCTTTACAGCAAGCGTCGGCCTTGGTTCTTTAAATGCCTTGGCTTTATTCCTGACCGTTCCACCATTGTTATCCATCAGCGATTTAGACATGCCATTAACCTTGCTTTCATCATACGGCTGTAATTCATAGCCAAGCGGCACTTCCACTATCTTTCCGTTCAGGCATTCCACCTTCATTTTCTCGCCTGTTTCTGTTAAGCCCTGATAAACCACCGCTGTCCCTTTTGCGTTCAGGTACTTCTCGCCTACCGTGTATCCTGTTGTTTGGTTATCCATTTCTATCACCCCCTGCAATCAATATGCTACCGTGGCTGATACAAAAGCGGGGGGGATTGTGGGATTTGCTTGAAAAAGTCCCTTCGTGGGGACTTTTTGGTCCCAACTGCGGGGTTTAGGGCTGAGTTAGTGATGCGATAGGCCTGTAAATGTGGGGGTTGTTGAATTAAAAGCTGTACTAGAGTTCTGTTTTTAAAGCGGCATGGCTGTAGGTAGGGGGTTGGCTTGCATTTTCAGAATAGCCGGCAATATGCTGGCCACAGTACTGCTGTTTTTTAGTTCTATATACCTGTCTCTGCATGTATATGCTGATGTTGCTGATAGAGGGTTGCTGAAAAAATTTATTGGACTTTGGTCTGGGAAAAAAGAATTTTGGTTAGTGTGATTTTAGCTATCTTATTTGTAAAGAAAGTCAGTAGTTTTATTTCTGATTCTCGCTCAAGATTTCTGATGAAAAGTGGAGAATTCAAATTTACATTATCAGAATCAAAAACCAGAACCGAACCGTAGTTACCCTTTAATTAACCCTTTCTCGAATTGATTGCATTCTGTAGCCACATACTGAGATTCTTTGCGATGTCATTGTATGCATCAATTGGATTTGGATTGTAACACATTGTATAACTCGAAAGCATTAGTCCATTTTTCATTTTAATCTGGTCAAAGGGATTTGATCCTTGACTGCATTTGCCGAAGAAAGGAGGGACATTAGAAGTTCGAGGGTCTTTCAGATTGTGAATATAAATGCCAACCACTGCTTTGCCATCATCCCAGCCTTTTCGTATTTCATATTGTACCCATGGGCGACTCGCAGTTTCAGACCCAATGAGAACCACCACGCACGATTTGTATTTCATGTTGTCGTCGATCCATTTTTCAATTCCGCCAGGTGTTTTCCGGGCTTGCTCCCAATCATTCTTGGAAACCGGCTCATTGCCTTCAATGACACCAATATTCCTGATCTGTTGGACTCGCAACACATCATTATCAAAATGGAAACTGTAAAAAACCTGGGGTTTTGGCATATTTATCCTCTTTTCTGTATGTGTTATTTGAGTATTCTGAAAATAATCACGCCTAATGTGATGAGTAGGGGGGTTCCGTAGAAACATCGGAGAGTGATAGACCACATCACTTCCCATGTTGAATCAACCTCGTCTTTGAACCGGTGTGGATTGAGATCATAAAGATAAGTGATATCTTCCGCCCCTCTCTTCTGCAAAACCCATTCATACATCTTACGATACATTTTCTCTGTTCTTAGAAAAAATGCATCCAGGTACCAAAAACTAAAAAGTGGTATTAGAACGACAGAACTTAGAAGTATTGGATCAACCGTCTTGTCAGCGAGAGCGAGAACCACTGCTATGATCGAAATGGCCCATCCCTTAAGCAGGAAGGAATTATTTGCCATTCTAGTGATGCAAGTCTGAATCAAATCGATTTCTTTATGCAATATGTCTTTATCCATATTTAACTCTCCTCAGGATAATGCGTCAACAGAAAGCAATTGACCTTTTTTGGCACCTGCCTCAAAGATGGCCAATACCTCTCGTGTTTCAATCAAACCTTGATCGATCCTTGGATATAGCTGCAGGTATTCATTTCCATAAGTATCTCTGCCATCAGAAGTGGAAATTATGTAAATGTTCCTCTTGTTTGAATCGGCATAGCCAATTTCCCAAGGACACCAACGAGATACTTTAGAATTGAGAGAAGCAAGAAAGAAAAAAAAGTCACATGTTTTGATTTTTTGCTGTATCTTCTTTGCAGTCTCAACGTTTGGGACATCTGGCATTGTATGGTCTTTCCAGTCAATGTAGATATCAATTTCGGCCTCCTGAAATAACACAATTAAGCCCTTGACGATTGCCTCATCCTTATGGCTATGACATAAGAAAGCAGACTTCATTCCTTTAGATGCTGATTTTTGCATGCTTCCGTGGAGTGGTTCCTGAAAAGATGCAGACTTATTTATTAAAAGAGACTGACTGATTGCCATAAGTGACTCCTTTGTTTAGAAGTTTAGGGGACTTTTCGTTTTCTTTAGTCTGGACACGAATGACCTATTCAAGATTTTTATTCAAATCTTACTAATGATTTGTTGCAAGAACTACTAAAATTTTGCAGAGAACGACACCCTATGTGTATTGCCCAGCACACCGTAGGGGACAAAGGAATAGTCGGTTTGTGTACCGAAAAGTTTTATTCCTATCCCGCCGCCAAACCCGGAATAATCTGTGCTTAGATCTGTTTTATTCAAAGTTGACTGAGTAATTGCAGGAAGTAAATACCCCGCTCTTAAGGCAAGAGTGTTGATCGGTAGGAATTCAGTCCCTATGCTTACGATCGTTTGGTTTTCATATACCTGCTGTTTTACATCCAGCGCAATGGTAACCCCGCCAATGTTGTATCCAAGCCCCGTTGCTACTGTTAATGGCAGGTTATAGCCTTCACTGATGAACTTCATCTGCGGGCCAAGGTTCTGAATTGAAAGGCCGGCAGTAAACGGTAAAGAGGGGAAATGGTATAGCGCGCCTAAATCAACGGCTACTCCGGTTGCCTGTTCTGATTCTATTTTTTGTTGGATTATTTTAAGGTTTGCTCCTAACCCGATTGACCTTTTATTGCTTAACAACAGATTCTTACTGAAACTAAATGTTACCGCCATATCGCTTGCGCCAAAAGAAGCTGTCTGCTGGCGGTTCTCATCCCTGCCTTCCATTTCACCCTGGGATAATACAATCACACTACCGCCAAATACACCCGACTTTAACGGGCTGGCAAACCCTATATAATCTAGGTTTGAATCTACAATCCATTGGCTATGCATCGCGGAAATCTGCCGCTGGGTTAGCTGTGAAAGCCCACCCGGGTTCCAGTTTATTGCTGTTACATCGTTTGCAATGGCTGTAAATGCGTTTCCAAGCCCGACAGGCCTTGCGCCTATACCTATTTTAAGAAACGATGCGCCAGTGTTGGAATCAGCAGTTAGATTTGTTGTGGCGGATGCGATTAGGCAAAAAGCAACAAACAAAATTGTTTTCTTCATAGTTTTTCTCTCCTATTTTACCCCGCATTCTAAACATACTCGTATGCGGGATACCGTTTTCACTTTATTATCGCGCACTTCTTTATAACTTTTATCGGATTCTCACCGCTTTTTTGCGCATCAATGTAATAAATGTATACGCCACTTGCAATTCCTGAAATATCCCACTGATATTCATAAGCATAAATTTTATTATCAATAATTTTCCAGTCACTGCCAGCTACCTGTTGGGTGTGTATTAGTTCCGCTGCAATGTTATATATTTTTATTTCTACACTGTCCGCAATACCACAAGCTATGTGTATTGTCGGCTTATATCCGTTCTTTGCGGGGTTTGGATATGCATACGCTTCATTCAGCTTGAATGTAGGGTCAGGGCCGAAGGATTTACGGACACTCATTATTCCTCGTTGTTCATCGGTTGATTTATAAATGTAAAACTCATCAAGGGTTCCTTTTGCTACCCCGTAACTGCTTTCAGGGTATTTGTTTCCAATATTGAATTTACTGAATGTTTGCGCCTGCCAGCTACTGGCATTGGTTACGGTTCCTGTTTTCTTTTCGCCGTTTATCCAAATCTCAGCTTTCTGAGCTGTCCTATCCCAAGTAAACTTTATTTGATACCAGGTATTTGCGACTGCCTGCCAGCCGCTGGTTTCTACCCTTACATTGTTTGCGCTGTCTACAAGGAAACCCATCGGGTAACTGGGGTTGCCGCTTACATACCCATAGAAAGTAGAATTTGTCGTACAACTGCCAAAGAATAGGTATGACCAGCTTCCGGGGCTTCCTGTAAAGTTTGGCCTATACCAGAACTCTATGGATCCTCTGTCAGGATTGATGTTAGCATCCGGGTCTATTCCAAAATAAGCTCTGTTAGTGTTCCATCCGGCTGGGATGTTTATTGCGTTTCCTGCTGTCCCGGCTATAGCCGCTATTGGCCCGTTATCAGGATTCTTATAAGTTATAAACCCGGCTCCTGTGTTAGGTGCGGCATCAACTGTATTTTCCATATCCCAGTAGAAGTAGTTTTCGTTGTTGTTTTGGGAAGGGGTTTGCGCCTGGTTAGACATGGTGGATATGTTTAGTTCACTGTTTTCCGTCCATAGGTTAAAATAGTAGGTAACACCGCGGGCTAATTTGCTAAGCGTTATCTTTTGAGTTGTGCCGGCAGTTACATTACTGGTTGAAATTATTATCTGCGCCTTTGATACCTGCCAGTTTATGGTGTCTTGCTGATTGCTATTCCAGGTTGAGTATTCTATGTAGTATTTACCTGTCAGGGTTCCCTGGTTATCATTATTCCCGGGTGAAGTCCAGGTTAAGTCTATTTGTCCTGAGTTAGTCCCTGCTGTTGCCTGTAAATCATTCACGGATGCAGGCGCTATCGGGCAATAGCTTGTAAACTCATCCATTGCGCCTTTTACCATTCCATAAGAACTTTCAGGGATTTTGTTTCCTATGCTAAATCCGCTTATGTTTGTAGGTTGCCAGTAATTTACATTATTGACTATCCCGGAGCGTTTAATACCGTCTATCCAGATTTCAGCTTTCTGGTTTTGTCTGTCCCAAACAAGTTTAAAGTAATACCATCTGTCTTTTTGTGCCAGCCAGGTATAAGCGGGGACTTGAGTGTATACATTGTATGAGCTGTCAACATAAAACATTAACGGGTCGCCTGAATTGCCACTTTTCATAAAATAAAATCCTGAGTTGGCCGGGCCGCTGCTATAAAAGAAATACATTCCTACGCCTGTAGAACCGGTATAATCTGGTCTGTACCAAAAATCTATTACACCTTTATCAGGATTAACGTTTGATGGGTCTATGCTGTAATAGGCACGATTAGTATTCCATCCGGACTGAAGCTGTATTGCGTTTCCTATACCGCTTACACCAGCGGTGCTTACTATCGGGCCGTTATCAGGATTAGTTTTGGCGATATTTCCTGCTCCTATGTTCGGAACTGTTGCGTTTACATTGTCCATATCCCAATAAAAATACTGCGATTCATTTAAGTTTTGGCTGACAGCTGATACTACATTTGAAATTCCTGAAACATTTGAGCTTTCATCTACCGTCCATAACGCAAAGTAATATGTTGCGCCCCTTATAAGCCGGTTAACTGAATATTTCTGTGCCTGGCCGGGGGAAACATTGCCGGTTGAAATGTTAACCTGTGTTTTTCCTATATCCCATGCAACTTCAGAAAATGTTGAATACTGGATATAGAAGTTACCGCCGAGTATTCTTTGACTACCGTCATTGCCCGGCGCATCCCAGTTCAATACCACTTCCCGAGAATTTGTTCCTGTGTTAGCAACAAGGGTGTTTACTGCCGAAGGAGCAACAACATCAGATTCAACGGTAACAGAACCGTTAACTATACTTTCATTCCCTGCTAAATCTTTAACTTTTATTTGGCAAATATAGTCTCCCGGCTGAACTAGATTGTTATAACCGTTTTTACCATTCCAGGAAAGTGTAAATACACCTGGAGCTGCGTTTACGGAGGAATAGTATCTGACATCATTCCAGTTGCTGTCATATATGTACATTCTTACCTTTGACTGCTCTGAAACAGAAAATGAAAAGGTTACCGTGTCGTTTATGTTATCGTTATTTGGGGAGAACGTGGAAGGTGTTACGGTGAAATCACCGATTTCAGGAGCTACGGTATCCCGGGTTACATATATTGGGTCAGATATCTCGCTTTTTATCGGTTGGTCATTAAACCATCTGATGGTTTTCGCCATTATCGGGTTGCTACCTTCCACTATATCAATAAAAGCGTTAAACAGGCCGGTTACAACATCCGCTGTTACTGTTTTAATTACTGCACCGTCATTGTATATTTCTACGGTTGCCCCGGGTTCGGATTGTCCGGAAACCTTAACAGAAGAACCATTTGTTAAAGAAGTCGCTAAAGAGAATGTAGGAACAGGAACCTGCGGTATAATCAGATAATACGAAAAAGATGTTACAGGGAACCAGATTTTATAATAGGGCCTGCCGTCGGCACTGAAGACAGGGTCAACAGTTTTATTTATTACCCTTACATCCAGCGGCTCTAAACTTCCGTCATCTTTTACATCATATACAGTCATTTTACCCATAATGTCAAGAATACTTCCATAAGCCTGTAGTTCTTCAGGTAGTAAATTTACTGTCAACATTGCAGGGGTAACAGTAGAAATATGTAATCCTTTTGGCTGGAAATCGTAAATTGGCCCTATTGGTAAAGGCATCCCCTCATTGCGCCTGATAGTTATATCGCTATATTTTTTCGGTGTAATGGTTATATCCACATCATGGTCAACAGAACCTGGCGGAAAATCCAAATAGGCCTTGTTATTTGGAGCTGTTACATAGGTGTTTGTGCTGGCAGCTTGTGAAACATGTTTACCAATAACACAATAGCTTAAATCCCATTTCAGCAGGCCATTTTGTAAAACTGTTAATTTTAATAAATAATTGCCGTTTAAACCCGTAACATCCCAAAAGCCTAAAACACTATTAACTGGGGGTTGAGTAGACGAAGTAATAAACCGCCATTCATTATTCCCATCATCTTTGCAATAGGTAAGGTTATAACTGTTTAACCCTTGGGCTTGCGAAGGGACATTTCCTCTTACCTCTATAAATCTTTTTCCAGGATACCCGGAAGAAGTCATTTTTACGGTAAAGAAGTCATTTCTGTCGTCAGTATATGAGGGAGGTATACTGTCAACTATCAGAGAATCGTTCATGGTGCCATCTGGATAAAAGAGTTTTACGGTCCAACTGTCAATATCAACAAGATTATTGTCTACAAACCTGTTGTTTTGCACATCTAAATAAAATGCGTTTTTGACAGAATTGTTTACAACTCCTGGATATTCAAGATAGAAAAATCTTGGTGTTGTGGAACCTATTATAAAATAGGTAGGATCGTTATCCTGGCCATTGAAATAGTTTGCAGAATTTACAATTTCACCATTGCTTGAAGCTAACAATGAATCTTCATTTGAATACCAGTTCTGTTTTACCTGGGTTGTTGCCCTAAGTATTGGGATACCGTCCTCATATATTACCTGAGCATTTACTGACGAACTACTGACAGAATAAAGTTTATATTTTGTTTGGTCTACTTCTACATTTGCTGGTATAGTAAATATTGATGAAATGTTTTCACCTCGATGAGGAGTTGGAAGGCTGCAGGATATATTCCCTATATTTGGGTAACGCGCCGTTGTACCCCAGTTTCTTGAAGAAGTAGCACTGGCTGAGATTTGGGTATTGGAATATATTTGGGTAGTTACTTTTGAATTGTTGTCAGTAACTGTGTAAGTAATTCCGCTTACAGTTCCGCCGGTATGGGTTGCTATCGGCACTGCATCGAATGAAATATATTGGGTTCCACTACTTTGGCTAATACTGTTTGTTCCGCTGACGGTTCTTGTTACGGTTTGGGTGCTGGTTCTTGATGCTTGACCAGTTACTGACCAGGAAAAAACGTGATTACTTGGGGAATAAATCCAATTACAAACATGATCACCAGTTAAATCATAAATGTTATAATATACCCATACTCTTGCCTTACACCCTGAAGTCGTTTTATCATAAACTTCAAACCCTCCACCAATTAAGAAATAACCACTGCCATTTATAAAATGGGTTGGATAAGAAACTGTTGGTTCAGGAACAGTATAAAAAGTTGTTCCATATTGTATGCTTACGGTTACATAACGTTTTTCTCTTGCAATATAAGCACTGCTTGCGATGGGTTGGTCTGGCATGTCTACTATTGCAAATGTCCATCCACCCTGACCACTATAGGTCTCTTTAGTCCCACCATCAGCACCAACGACAGAACCTGATTTTATTTCTGTTTCTTGATAACTATAGGTCTCTGTCCCAATTCCTGTTACCGACCAGGTGAAATTCTCATAAGGATATTCTGTGCCGGATGCCTGCAGAACTGTATAAAAATCCTGCGGAGGGTAATGTTTGCCGTTTGCAGAAGCAACCCATTTAAAAAGTGCTGAACCCTGGACCGGGGTTATACCATAAGGCTCTGTTATCTCAGCTGTAACATCCGAATTATAAGTACCTACTGTAATTGCTATCCAGTTGTCATCTTTTGTTTGCGGTAAATCTGTTGAAGTTGCGTTTAAATGAAAATTGTAGGTGCCAGTCAGGCTGTTTCTCCAGAGGAAAGTATTTTTACCGGTAGAAACCGTTGAATCGGATATTATTGTGTAGGTTTGGCCGTCATAAGTGTTTTCAGCTGTTATACAAACAGCTGCGCTTTTTGATAGTTCATAAGTAATCGTTGCGTAATCTGAAGTATCGGAAGGGGATATAAATACTTTGTTTGATATAAAAGAAACTATGTTTAATGGGATACCGTACGTTTTGGTTACAACAATTTGCCTGCTGTCTGTACTTATACCTATACCGCTGCGGTCTCTAGCTGTCAATAAAATAGTATAATTTCCGCTTTCTAAATTCCAGAAATTCTGGCTGTCTTCCCAAACAAAGGATGAAGTTGCTTCACCGGAAACATTCTGTTGCCTGAAGTAAACCACGGGGCCGGCACTGCTGGCCCAAAGGCGATAAATTTCCAGGCTTACATCAGAAACCTGATATTGGGACTGGTTTACTATAAAGTTAATTGTCAGATTGGCTGTCCCTGTGTTTATTATGAATTCAGAATTGTTTTCGGGGGAGTTTATACTTACAACCGGTGGGATTATTGTGTCGCCATGATTTATTACAACCTTTTTTATAGCGTAATCCCAATGGCTGCTTTCATCTTCTGTTACAAGTAATATTGTGTAAGTTGTTCCATTAGTCAAACTGGAAGTATTAAAATAGCCAAGGGTATCGCTTACCACTGCCCGCCGGGATATGTTTGTATTAGGATAACCGGGGTCTAATGATGATTGGTTTAATATCGGTACCATAATGGGATGCCAATAGCTTGTATCAGGACTTGTAGAACAATTTACGCCGGCAAAATCAGTTATATCGCTTTCACGGTACCATAACCGATACCACTTAAAATCTTTGGGGTTGTCTATTCCCGGGTCCAGGGCGTCGCCCTGAAGGATAATAGTTCCCGAAGAAACTGATAAATAGTTAGTGGGAAATGTTATGTTTGCCGGAATATAATTCTTTATAACGCTTGTAAAATCTGTTGATACATTGCCCACAGTATCTATGGTTTTTACTTCAACAATATAATATCCGTCATTTACCCATTGTCCGGAATAGTCTTTACCATCCCAGATATATGAGGCAGCACCGGCAGGTAAAACACCAAGATAAGAATTTTTTATCAAGGCGCCCTGGTCATCTGCTATTCTCAAGTAGGTGGTTGCCGGCTCGCTTAAAGACCAGGAAATGTTTATTGACTGGGTACTGCGGAATATTATTGAGGCAGGAGCTAAACCTATTATCCTTGAGTAGTACCGGTCAATTTTAAATGCGTTTGTCGATGTTTTAACAGCGGTGTTTTCCGACAGGTCGGTTGCGTTTAAGGTAAAACTGTAAGTACCGTCCTGGGAATAAAACCCGTATTTGTTTTTACCATCCCAATTAAAACTATAAGCCTGGGTAGTATCGGGTGTCAAAACACAGGTTGCGGTGATTGTGGTTACCTCTGTTCCGTTGAAAACATAATTTACAGTTATTGATGATGAATATCTGTCGTACAAGTTGAATGTTATGTTAATGGCAGTGTCATTTGTAGTAAATGAATCTATAGGGGTTGAATGGCCGCCAGGACCTACCCGCACAGTTACACTGGATATCACAGGCGGGGTTTTATCTATAATCACATTTGAAGTCGTGGCTGTTGAATGGCCAACCAGGTCAAACGCTTCCAGTTTAAGTGTATAGGCTTCTTTGGTTAAACCGGAAATATTCCAGAAACAAAGTATGTCGTTGTTAATTGAATCAGTGTTTGAAGATATAAATACCCAGGTGGCTGAATTGGCTGGAATATTGTTGCCTGTGCTGTAATAGAGAGAATATTTTTCCAGATGTATGTCAGAAGCAGTGCCATCAATTTGCGTTATGGATACGTTTCCTTGTATAAACATTTCTCGTGGTAATTCAACCACGGGCAATTCTGTGTCTATTTCTAACGGATAGCTAAGTGTTTGTGTTGTGCTATTCCCGTAGTTATCATCGGCTTTCAGTTCATTTACAAGATAAGTGCCGTCTTTTAAGCCGGTGGGAACTGTCCAATTGTCAGTGAATCTCTCAAAATAGACATCTACCCACTCGCCGGTAGAAGCGCCGCTGAAAGTGATTGTTGAAATTTCTGCCAGAGGATTTTCAAATTTGTAGGTTCTTGTGATGTTGCTGCTGCCGTCAAGAATTTTACTTATCAGCTGGACAGAATCGTTCTCTTTTAAGATTGGCAGGTAAGTATAATTTGTTATTACAGTTGAGCCGCCGATCAAAGGCGGGGTAGTATCTGTGCCGGAGTTGATTATACTGTAATAGCTTTTTGTGGAATATATTACTGTGTTGCCGGAAACATCTGTTATTGTGTCTACAATAACCAGGTTAAAGGGTATTTCCTGGCCTACTGGTACGTCTGAACGAAGGAGAAAATTATAGTTTGTCAGAGCTGAGCCGGTGCTGAAATTTAATATATCTCTGTACGCAGAATTATTGTAAAATACTTTCTTTACATAAGAACTAGTTGTTCCTAACAATGCAGTCAGGTTATGGTTATAAAAGGCATGATAACCGATGGTATTTGTAGACAGGCTTTGATAATACCCGTTGGTTCTTATGTTTGTATAGCCATTATTAAACAGTTTTGCGTCCAAGGAGATAAGTTCGCCTGCGTCAGCTGTGTTTGAGTTATTGCCCCATTGGCTGTTTGTAATATTTTGGCTGTCTCCTACAACTCGGGTTGTGTATCTTGGCTGAATATCTACACCAACAACTATAGAAAAAGAGTCGTAATAATAGTTGTTTTCGCTGTCTGTGAGAGTTATTCTGTAATTTAGGGCCTGGTTTAACGGGCAGTCGCTCATAACATTGAAAATAATGCCGTTAGTCCCTTCCGTGTTACTGCCTGGGACAACAGTAGGGAATGTGTCTGAAATCTTTTCAGGGATAAAATAACTGTATTTGTTTGTTGTTTCATCGGCCGCACTTATTGTGCCGACAATACCAGTTATCGTTCTGTCGCTGGGATTTTCAAGTACTATTTTTACTTTTGGCGCTTCACCGGCGTCTACATCTCCATCGGCATTGCCTTCACCAACTAAGGTTACCCTTTGGGCAGTTACATTTGACGGCGTTGTTGTTTTGTTGTCTATTACAGTGGAGGAGCCTATTTTTAATGAAACAATATTTACCTTGTAATCATAAGACAGGATATTTGTTGTGTTAATATTGCTCGGTATCAAAACTATTTTATCGTAATTACTGAAATTGCCTATAGCTCTTTGAGTCGATGTTGAAAGCGCCGGTATAGCCAAATCTTCCTGGCTCAAAACAACATTATCTTTTATTTTTAATATTTTTGCACCCCATAAGCCATTATTACTTTCAAATTTTATATTGAGATTTTGGGTGCCAGCAGGCATATTAGGATTTTTTGTAAATACAATATAGTTGGACGCAAGAGGCATAACATTGATGTTTCCGGAAATGAATGGATAAGCTGCTATTGTAGTTGAAACTTTTATATTCGGATATAAGGAACCGTCCCAATAATTTCCTTTGGCATAATTCCACCAGGTAAACCTTTTGAATTGTTCAGCCAAACTTGAAAACCTGTTCTGAACGAGTTCATCGTCAATAGCGCCTAAACTGGTTGTTGTACTGCATCTTAGCCAAATCTGCCGGATTATGTCCGGTCCAAAAGAAGAGTTTTCCGAGAGAAGTTTCGAGAAAACACACATGCCATATTTTCGTAAGTAACCATAATCATAATCTAATGGGTATTCTGGATAATCAAACAAAGCAAGCTCACCACCCTCTCTTCTTCCGTTGCCGTTTCTATCATAAAAAGATTCGCCAATGTCATAACGACTGTTACTATTGGTATCGGTATAAGTTTCATTTAAAATATAATAGGTGTAATCGTTGACATTGTTGAAAACCTCATCTTCCATCCAGGTTGCTGTTGCTTCTTTCCACCAGGAATCTTCAAGAGAATCAAATCTTCTACAAATTGCATGGAGAAATTCATGCGCAGCTGTTACTTTCATTGCGCCTTTTTGATAACCTTCAGGATCATCGTTAATTGAAGCACCTACATAGTCGTTGTCTACTTCAATATAAGAATATATTTCTGGTGTACCTGTTTGTGGCGTCGGCAGAGTTACCCCATATGAACCCAAACCAAGGTCTTTAATGTAAATGTTATAACGCGTATCATTATTTCTATCACTATCAATAAATGGACTGGGTGGTTCTCCATAGCCATATTGGGTTGGTGGATTAGCCGGTGTTGTAGTTTCTTTGTTCCAAACTTCTTCAAAATACCTGCCAAAATTATAAACATAATCAGGGATTCCGGGATGAACAGAAGAAGTCCAGCCGGACTCTGATACTTTCTGCAAATATTCGTCATAATTCGGATGTGAGGAATTTACACTTTGCGTGAATGCACTGAAATGAAACTTAAAATGGGTAGAAATACAGATTCCGTAATTTACATAGAGAGTAGTGGTTATTGGATTGCTTGCATGGTCTAATGCGTAAATATATATTTCGTTTATTCCTTGACGGAGTTTCATATCAGTTATTTCTGACTTATTTGTTAACTGGGAAAATGTAGTTCCAAGTGATAGAGGTAGATTTATCATGGTCTCATTATTTAATTTTACTACTATTTGTAATAACCC
>Ga0156443_169_pt1 | contig 26266 bp, 20 predicted proteins | sample RifOxyA2_FD_108086 | JGI IMG/M metagenome (GOLD analysis project Ga0156443, IMG submission 108086) | Elusimicrobia bacterium RIFOXYA2_FULL_39_19
CGTTGCAAGAGCAGAGTTTGGCAGATTCGTACTACTGAAATCTGACTACATCTTAACTTGAAATAATCCAGTCAGCGGGTTATCTAAAGCTGCCTTTTTGATTATACTGTAGGGCGGGCTTTCCCAAGCACGCCAAGCTGTTGCTTTTTTCGGATTGTTCGGTCTGATAGATTATCCTATATTCTGGCATCAGACACTCTTGAGGAGTTCGGTCTGATAGATTATCCTATATTCTGGCATCAGACACTCTTGAGGAGTTCGGTCTGATAGATTATCCTTTAATCTGGAATCAGACACTCTTATGGTGTTCGGTCTGATAGATTATTCTATATTCTGGCATCAGACACTCTTTCGGATTGTTCGGAGAACAATCCCTACTATGTTCAAAATACTCTTTTGAAAAGCAATATACTCAACCATTATGCCCAGTAGGTAAAGGTAACTGCCCGCAATCATTTTTTCCTCTTTCTAAGTTCAGATAACGGGTCACCGGCTAAATACTTTTCTTTGCGCACTTTATAGATTAAAGGCCTTACATCTTCAAGAAAAGCAGACCGCAAAAGCCTGTCTGCCATGCTAATATCGCAGGCCAGCTGATGCTTTTTTAATTCACTATAGCCTACAAGCAGAGCTTTTGCATAAGCCAGCTCAATATTTTCCAGCGACTCAACAAGCTCTTCGGCAGGATTTTTTATGCAGTGGCTCTGGTCAATCATAAAAGAAATATCCTTTATCTGGATTAAACCTCTATGCTCCGCTTCGCAAAGGGCACAGAATATTCTGTACAGCTGGGCAGGGTCAATACTTCCCGTAGCCAGGTCATCATCGGCATATTTTTTGTCGTTAAAGTGAAACCCGCCAAGTTTTTGTTCGCGGATTAATAGAGCAACAATCTGCTCTATATTAACACCCTGGGCGTGATGGCCTAAATCAACCAGCACTTTCGCATTTTTGCCCAGTTTATTTACCAGATTTAGCGCCCGGCCCCAGTCCTGTATGGCCGTTGAATAAAACCCCGGCTCAAAAAGCTTATATTCAAGAAGAAGTAATTCATCTTTTTTAAGTTTTGCATAAATTTCCTTTAGCGACTTCTCCAGCCTTTCCGCCTGGTCATAGAAACTCATCTGCCCGGGTGAATTAGCGCCGTCCGGAAGCCATATAACAAGAGTCTTACTGCCAAGATAACGCATAATTTTTATGCAGTCAATGTTATGGGCTACTGAGGCTTTTCGTAATTTTTCTACCGGTGAAGTTAAACTGCCGAAGCGCAGTTCGCTGTTAAGCACGGTACCGGGCCTTACAGAAAACATATTTGAATTTATAGCGCCCGCTTTCAGCTTGTTTTTTGCAAGGCATTCTTTTAATTTCAGCAAATCTTCTTTTGTGGAAACATCCCAGGGAAAATGCAGCGCCACTTTTTTACCCTGCCCGGTAAGTTGATTGAATATTCCCGCCAGCTCAAGCTTTTCTTCTACTGTTTTCGGGTCAGTGTCTGTTTTGTACGTTTCAAAACGCGTGCCGCCCCTGCCGAACCCCCAGCTGGGTACTTCAATTTCAAGTTTCTGAAACTTTTCTGTAAAATCATTCATAACAATTCCTCTTTTTATATATTCTCTACAACCCATTCGGGTATTCTGTCTTGTATTTCCATCCAGGTTTCATGAACAGCAAAAGGATTAACCACTAACTCTTTTTTACAATTCAAATTGTTATAAACACCAAAAACAGTTGCAGGCTGACACGCGGCGTCTTTTAAACCTACAGATACAAGTGTTGGGCAGGAAATTTTATCGGCAAAATTCAAAGGATCAAAATATGTAAAAGTTTCATGAATCTTTTGCTCGTGTTTCGGGTATCTTTTTATAAATTCAACAATTTCCATATAAGGGCCGCCGGGAGTTAACATAGCTCTTTCAAAATGACAGAGAAATGGTTCTTCCGCTATTGCCGCTTTTGGCCTTGAATCAAGGCCGCATAAGGCAAGAGTCATTCCGCCGCCCTGGCTGCCGCCATGCACAATTATTTTTTTAGCATCTATTTCTTCGCACTGGCACAAATAATCCAGGGCACGCACACAATCAACATAGGCCCCGCGATAATAATACTCTTCTTTGTCAAGAATACCTCTTGTCATAAATCCGCTGTAGGCTCCGGCAGAATATTTGGTATTGTCAATGCTTTCTCCAGCCTGGCCGCGAACATGTATTTCAAAAAGCGCTATGTCCATTAGAGGCCACATCATATGAAAATTTCTTGCATCATAGGGCCCGTTATAACCATGCAAATAAAGTATAACCGGAAATTTACCTTTTTTATTAGGAAGAAAAAACCTGCCGGTAATTTTTGCGCCGCGGAAACCCTGATACAAAACTTCATAAATATTTACCTTATCAGTAAAATTTGGCAGAGGTTTCCTGCTTGCATTTAGAGGTTCATTTTTTGATTCATTTAATGTTGTTTTCCAGAAATCATAAAAATCATTTTCCCTTGTTGGTTCCGGCTGATACTTTTTTAGTTCTTCCACCACACTGTTATAATTCATCAGTTTCTCCTATATATTTTCCATAATCCATTCAGGAATACGGTTATTATAATCAAACCAACCTTCGTGGCCGGCATAGGGATTTATCATTATTTCTTTTTTACATTTTAAGTTATTATACATTCCAAATACTGTAGATGGAGGACAAATGTTATCCATTAACCCCACAGATACAAGCGTTGGGCATGAAATTTTATCAGCAAAATTAAGCGTATCAAAATACGTCAGTGTTTCATGGATTTGCTTTTCATAGGATGGATACCTTCTGATATAATTTGTCAGTTCCGTATAGGGTGTTGTATCGCTTACTTCCATAGCCCTGTCAAAATGAGTCAAAAACGGCACCCCCGCTACGGCAACCTTAGGGCGCGGGTCCAGGCCACACGTTACCAGGGTCAGCCCTCCTCCCTGACTGCCGCCAAGTACGCCTATTCTTTTCGGGTCTACTTCATCGCACTGGCATAAAAAATCAAGAGCTTTTACTGAATCCAGATAAGCGCCCCTATAATAATATTCTTCTTTACTCAGGATACCTTTTGTCATATGCCCGCTGAAAGCACCCGTAGAATACAGCGTGTTATCAACGCTTTCACCCGCCTGCCCGCGGACATCTATTTCAAGAAGCGCCATATCCATCAAAGGCCACATCATAAAAGCTGTTTTTGCGTCATAAGGGCCGTTATATCCGTGTAAATGCAGCAGTACCGGAAACCTGCCTTTTTTATTAGGCACATAAAATCTTCCGGCAATTTTTGCGCCCCTGAAACCCTGGTACTGAATTTTATAAATCTTTACTTTATCGGTAAAACTGTCAATGGGTTTTCTGACAGCATGAAGCGGTTCTTTTTTTAATTCTTTCAGGGATAATTCCCAAAACTTGTAAAAATCACTTTTCCTGGTTGGTTTCGGTTTATACTTTTTTAATTCTTTTAACGGCATATCAAAGCTCGGCATACATTCCCCCTTTGAGTGAAGCACGTCCCGACTTGTCCTTTTATTATATGATATCGGGATGATTGCACATCAAATCCTGAAACTACATTTCACCGCAGGTGCGTTTCAGGGTAATACCTGATGTCTTGCGCTAATGTATCTAAACGCCACATAAATCGTAGAATTGAAGTTTAGGTATTACGCCCCAAGCGTAAAAGCAAATCAGGTGTCTTTAATTCTCCTTCTTAATACGTTCCTATATCTTTAACAAGTTCAATAATACGCTTAAAATCTTTTAAGCTGACATTTGAAGGCACTGAATGATCCGTTGAAAAAATATAACCGCCGGATTCTTTTAATGCCGGCAATACTCTTTTTATTTCCGCCTCTATTTTTTCTATATCATCCCATAGCACGGCATTTATACCGCCGTGCAGAACAAGCTGTTTACCGTATTTTTTCTTTACCTCTACCGGGTTCATGCCGGCTTTAACTTCCAGCGGGTTTAATGCATCAATACCGATATTAATAAATTCCGGTATAAAAGGATTTACATCACCGCAGGAATGCAGATGTGTTTTTACTCCCTTTGCATGGGCCCATTCAACCGCGCGTTTATGTACAGGTTTTAACAGCTCCCTGTAAGTATTTACAGAAAAAAACTGGTTGCCTTTGTAGCCCAGGTCATCCCACCAGAAGGCACTGTCAAATTCATAGCCTTTTTCCCACAGCTTGTCATACAAAACCAATTCAACATCAAGAAAATGGTTAAACATATCCACGCACCACTGAGGGTCTTCTATAAGCGCCATCAGTAATCTTTCTGTGCCTACAGTCCAGGAATGGGTAACATCAAAGCCAAACCACAGATTGGCCTGAATCCAGGCGCCCTGTTCCCGCCAAGTTTTATAATTTGCCTTCAGATAATTCCAGTCAATCCTGTCTTCTGATGGAACCATTCTTGCCTTTGCTTCTTTCCAGCTATCAGGGTCTTTAATTTTAAAATCCATAAATTCAGGGGTTGATTCCGCATGTTTCCATTTTTTAAAAGTTGCCCCCCATTTGCTTGTAGTAATTTTATACTCGCTGGTTTCTTCAATAATTTTTTCCGGATACTGCGGGCTGTTATCCAGGTCAATGGGTATTATCTGGTCAATATCAAAATAATCCGCATACCACGTATTTTCAGGCATACCTTCCTTACGCCACCTTTCAATGGTGGTAGGCCACGGGCAGTCATACACCGGAATGCGGTCCGGATTTTTATGCTCAAAAACCCTCAACATTCTTTCTTTTGAAGTAAGCTTAACCATCTTGCCTCCTCTAAAGTTAGTTATATAATTATAATACCATTTATTGTGGAACTAAAAAAACATTCTTTGCGTCTATAGATCAAACATTCTGATTAATCATTAAAGGAATAAAATAAAATGAAAGAAATAATTATGCAAGAAGCTATTGAGAATAAAATATTTATTGTGCGCAATCACAAGGTGATGTTAAGCCCGCACCTGTCAGAACTTTACAACATTCCGGCAAAAGCACTTTTGCAGGCAGTTAAACGCAATATGTCAAGATTTCCAGAAGATTTTATGTTTAAATTAACCTGGATTGAAACAAAAGCTTTAAGGTCACAAATTGTTACCTTAAACAAAGACAGTCTCATTAAAAGAGGGCAACACATAAAATATCAACCCTATGCCTTTACTGAACAAGGTGTTGCCATGCTTTCAAGCGTTTTAAATAGTCAAAGAGCTATTCAGGTTAATATTGCAATCATGAGAACTTTTGTTAGAGTTAAACATTTCTTAATTGTAAATAAAGAAATCGGTAATAGATTAGCTGAACTTGAAAGAAAATACGAGAAACACGACTCTGAAATACAGTCAGTATTTGAAGCTATCCGCCAATTAATAAAACCACTGCAAGAAAAAACAAACAAAATTGGATTTCATAAAGAATGAGAATCAATTAATCTTACCAAATTACCATTAATCATCTCTATCTATCTCAGCCTCTTAGTTTTACCACCACATACGCCGTAGCTAAAACTATCGCGCACGGGATTATCAATATTTTATACACATCTTTCCAACTGGCTTTGAAATATTCGCGGGTCAGCACCAGGCAGTAATGTACCGGTGAAAGCAGTACACCCATATAACCCGATGCGTAGGCCCAGGTTAACAAACTATGGTCATTGGACAGATAGGTCATTAATAAAGGAAAGGCTATGGCTACAAACGGCTGGGTAAGCCCGGTAATAAGCGCCGTTAAAAAAGGAAGAATAAATAAAAGCAGCATTACCGGAATATGCCAGCTGATAAATTCTGCGGACATCTGCGAAATAATGCCTGAATTTTCCATAACCGCCTTAAAACTCATAATACCCAGCACCACGCTTACAATAGTAAAACTGAAACTTTTAATAAACATTTTATACATGGCGTGCAAGCCGGATTTGTTTGCCAGGGCCATAAATATAATGGAAATAATAATTGCCAGGTAAACCGGCACTTTAAAAACCAAGGCCAGCACAATAATTACAAGTAACGGAATAATGGCATAAAGAAAATATTTCATGCCTTCCATGTTTACCTTTTCAGGACGTTCTTTTTTATCATACTTTATTCCTGAAAGCCCGAAGACCAGCCCGGCAATAATAGCCGCTATGGTTAATGGAAAATTAAGCATAAATATCTGCCCGAAAGAAAGCCCCAGCAAACTGGCGCTTAGTATGACGCCGGGATAAGTAGGCATACAGTATTCCCAGATATGCCTGAACCAGTAATTTTGAAATGTAAGTTTTGCGGGAGATGTGTGTTTTGAGTACTGCGAATCTTTAACAAGAGGCGCTGATACCATGGCCCCGCCAATTATAGGAATAAGGCCGATAATTGCCGGAGGTATTACAAGCGCTATGGGTGAATTTCTTAGTACTGAATTAAGGTGAGTAGTAAGATTTTTTGTGCCGCCGGACGTGCTCCAGATTTCTATGAAATAAAATATCAGTAAAAGTGAAAGCAGTAAATCTATGGTTTCCCATTTGTAAGTAGACTGCAGGATGGTTGTCAGCACATTTAGCCAGGGCAGGGCAGTTAAACCCAGCGCTATACCACAGATAAAAAGCCCCAGGCCCAAATCCATTTTTTTACGGGTCCAGAAAACCAGAAAAACCAAAACTAATGATATTTTAAGCGTTGCCATAATTGCTGTCCAAATTATTTGTCATACCCCGGAGGCGGGTATCCAGTCAGTATAACTTACGTCGAGTTTTGTAGTGCTTGGGCTTACCGAACAAATTAAAAAAACACGGTCTTGCACAACAAGCTCTGCTACTACAAATAATTTTCATCTATATTGAAATAAAAGCTCTAATTTCTACCAGCTAAACAGGCTGTAACAGTATGTTTTTTATTATCCTTGAAAACCGGGACAATATTGCCCGGTACTTTTTTGCCGTCAACAACAAGTTCTTGCACCCCGCCGCATAAACCCTGCGGGTTATTTACTGTAATTTCATAAACCGCATTTCTGAATTTTCTGGTTACTTTGTAGGTTTTCCAGCTTTTAGGAATGCACGGGTCTATTTTAAGGCCGTTGTATTCAGGCTTAATTCCTAAAATGTACTGACTGATTGCCAAAAAACTCCACGAGGCGGTGCCAGTAAGCCAGGAATGCGACGCCCTGCCAAAAAGTTTATTTTCGCGGGCGGCTATAGCTTCCGGGTAAACATACGGGTCACAAACGTGAATATCCTGAATTTTATTTTTTGAAAACGGCGAAAGCGCCTGATAATATTTAAATGCAGTATCTCCTCTGCCTAAAATACATTCCGCTACAATAGCCCATACATGGCCATGAGGAAATATACCGCCGTTTTCCCTGCTTCCTGCAGGCACTACGCCGATAGCGCCTATGTCCGGGTCATATTTAGAAAAAGAGGGTTTCATTAATTCCACACCGTAAGGCGTATATAAATATTTTTCCACAGAATCCATAGCTTTGAGTGCGCGGTCTTTTGGTGCAATACCGCTTATTAAAGCCCAGCTTTGCGCGTTTACAAATATTTTTGCTTCTGTATTCTTTTTTGAACCTAAGGGACGGCCTTTACCGTCAAACATTCTTTTATACCACTGCCCGTCCCAGGTATGCTTGTTTACTCTTTCTGCCATTATCTCAGAAAGTTTCAGGTATTTGCCGGCATCTTCTTTTCTGCCAATATACTGAGCCAGTTCTGCAAACCGTTTGCAGGCGTCTACAAACTGGCACGCCACCATCTGGGAAACAGCCGGCCCGATAGGATTTAAATCATCATTCCAGTCTGACTCTCCCGTAAGCGGGAGGCCGTATTTTCCGGTTTTTGAAAACACGTAATCCAGCGCTTTTTTCAGGTGGTCATAAACAGGGGCGCTTCCCGAATCTGCAAACTTAACATCTTTTTTTAAGTAACCGGTATTGCCTGTTTCCTTTATATAGGAAGTTACGGCAAGGATAAGCCACAGCGGGTCATCTGAAAAACCGGTGCCTTCCGGTGTTTTGGTAAGCGGATTATAGGAATGATAGGCATCGCCTTTGCTAAACTGAATTTCAGCCAGGCCGGTTATTTTTTTCTGCACTTCTTCATCATACATGTGCATAACGCCCAGCACATCCTGCAGCCGGTCCCGGAAACCCACGCCTAAATATATGCCCTGCTGGAAAAATGACACGTACCGCGCCCAGTTAAAATTTACATCTACCTGGTACTGGTTCCAGAGATTGGTAATGGTTTCCACGCCTTCATCCGGGCACTGCACCTGAAAAGCTGAAAGCTGTTTTTCCCGGTATGCTTTAAGCGCGGTAAAATAAGCAGCTGCGGTTTTTTCTTTCAGCGCTTCTTTAACTTCACGGGTCTCAGCGAATTTTTTTTCTGCTATGCCCAACACAAAAATAAATGTTTTTGTTTCCCCGGGTTTTAGGGCAATATTTTTCTGGAAAGAGGCTATGGGGTTTCCTCCGCGGTAACATTTATTGGAACATTTGCCGTTTTCTACTGCCTGCGGTTTTTCTTCACTGCCTAAACAGCCGAAAAACTCATCCCGTTGAAGCTCATAACTATCCGGCATAAAATTTCCGGTAAAATATACGTACTTTCTGCTAAACGGTTCCCTTCCTATATAAACACCCGTATCAAAATAAGTAAAATGATAAATAGTATTACTTTTCTTTTCGTATTCTATGTTGCCGTTATTTATAATATTATTTACGGTCACATCTTTCAGCGCGTTTAAAAGCGAAAATTCCGCGTAAGAAAAAATGTTAAGGTTTCTTTTTTTTGTGTCTTTGTTGGTTATTTTAAACTTCCAGATTTCAAAACTTTTACCAAGCGGCACAAAATATAGGGATTCTGTTTGTATTTTTGCATACTCCGTATTTATTTTTGTATAGCCCAGCCCGTGCCGGCACTCATACTTAACTTTTTTTAAATCTTTCATTACAGGCGCATAGGTGGCTGACCAGTAATCCTGTGAATTGGCATCTTTTATATAAAGGTACCTGCCCGGCCTGTCCTTTGGCACGCTGTTATAGCGGTAGCGGGTAAGCCGGCCCAGTTTAGGGTCTTTATGAAAACTAAAACCCCCGCCGGTATTGCTGACAATCCCGCAGTATTCATCATTGCCTATATAATTTATCCACGGCACAGGCGTATCCTGCCTGGTAATCACATATTCTTTGTTTTTCTGGTCAAAATTCCCGTATTTCACCTTAAAACCCCTCTTTATTATTTTTGTCGGATGATGGGTAACTTAAAAAAACTTTCACTTCAATATTAAACCTAACTTAGAATAAATAATTTCCTTGTTAAGTTGTCAAATTGACTCCGTCCCCCACGGCCCTACCACGTCCAAAATTCTTTTAACTTCATCTTTTACCTGCTCAACTGTGCCGTAGGGCAGTGTTTGCTGGGTGCTTATCCCGCCATAAAAAGTAAGGCTGTTGCCATATTGTTTTTTTGCTTCAAACACATCTATAACTTCCGGCTGGAACGGGTTAAATATATCCAGCCCGCATTCTATAAGGTCCGGAAATAATTCCTTTACGTCGCCGCAGGAATGAATAGAAACGTACTTGCCGTTTTTTTTCACTTCGCCGTACAGCTGCTTTATTCTTGGCCTTATAAATTCATCCCAGAGTTTTTTACCCATCAGCAGGCCTGTCTGGGAGCCCCAGTCATCACCGAAATGTATGCAGTCTATGTTATGCCTGGCTGCATTTTTTATTATCTTTAAATTAAAATCAAGAATTTTATCCATTAGATTGTGGACAAACTCCGGTTCTGAAATCATATAGACAAACAGATTTTCCATGCCGGCAAGCGCCCAGGCGCGCTCAAATAAACTAAACCCCAGCTGGGCAACAATAAATTTATCGGGATTTTCTTTTATTAGTTTATCGTACCTTGCATATCTTGACGGGTCATCCGCATCAGGAAACCTGTAAGCATCTATATTTTCAGGGGTAATAAGCACATTTGACACAACACCAATATCCTTATCAAGCGTGCGGTCCCACAGCACGCCAAACTGGTCCTGCCAGAAACCTTTTTTTATTTCTTTCCAGCTGTTGGCGGGTTTTGTATCCATTTCAATACTGCAGTTACCCAGTTTTTCCTCAAAATCCGGGTCACCGTAAAACGCTGCCATTTTTGCATGCGCCTGCTGTGTAAAAGATATATTGTAAGGTACTTTATCCGGCTGTTTGTGCTTTAATGAAGTAATTACTCTTTCACGGTTTGTCATTTAACACTTCCCTACGTGTTGATAGGTTAATATGATTATAAGTTGATAAGTAACTTCTTCTTATAAACAAATCAGTTTATCAACAAATCAGCTTTTAAATTTGTTAAGAAAAATAACTTTGTTGCTCAGCCGGGATTGCTCTGCGGCAAAAGACATTACGTGGCTTTCCAGGGAAACCTTTGCGCTGGTTAAGCCGCCGGGTTTTCCTGCTTTGACCTGTTTTATAAAATCTTCCATCAGGCCCCAGTCCCCGCCGCCATGGCCCTGCGCATTTTTTGGAATTATGCTTATTGTTTCATTTTTATCCGTGCCAAAATGCTTTATTTCTATTTCACAATCTTCATGATGGCCCCTTATTTCGCCTTCAGTGCCCATAATTTTAATAGTGCGGGTAACCTGTTTTGAAAAGGCGCACATGGTAAACGCTACGGTTACTTCATTTTCAAATTCCATATTAACTACCTGATGGTCAACAACGTTATTATCACATTTAAATGCACATTTACCGTACGGGCCTGTTTTAAGCGCCTCTATTCTTGCTTCAAGGCTTTTATCAGCACTGATGACAGATGCAGGCCAGTTGGTTTTTTCACCCAGATAAAGTTTTAGCGCTGAATAAGTACATTCGCTTTCAACAGGACAGTCTATACAACGGTCAGCCGAACCCTTGGGCGCATTTTCTTTTTTGAAAAATGTAAGATTGCCGAAAGAAGATATTTTTTCACATTTTGAATCTGCTATCCAGCGTAAAAGGTCCATATCGTGGCAGCATTTAGCAAGGATCATGGGTGATGATGTTTTAGAGTTTCTCCAGTTGCCGCGCACAAAGCTGTGCGCCTGGTGCCAGTGGCCTACATTTTCATTATGCACAATTGAAATTACCCTGCCTATTCTGCCTTCCTGGATAATTTGTTTTATGGTTGACCAGAACGGAGTGTACCTTAACACATGGCAGATCATCAGGATTTTTTTATATTTCTGCTCAAAGCCTGCAATTTCATAGCATTCCCTTAAATTATTGGACATGGGCTTTTCAAGCAGGACATGATAACCTTTTTTAAGCGCCGCTTCCGCTGGCTTGTTATGCATATTATCCATGGTACAGATAAGTGCCGCGTCTGCAAGTTTTGGCTTTGAAAATAAACCTTCCCAAGAGTTAAACCTGTTTTCAAAAGGTATGTTATGTTTATCGGCAAATTCATTTCTTTTTGTTTTATTGGGCTCTGCTACTGCTGTAAATCTGACATTTTGTGAATGTGCATAAACGTATTCACCGTAGGTATCTGCCCCGCGGTTACCCGCGCCGATAAGTGCTAATTCTGTTTTCTTCATTTTTTCCCCTTTTAAATATTTGTCCGAAGGACATGTTAAATATTTACCCCAACGTATTGGATTATTTATTGTGTTTGAAATAATCCAGTCAGTGGGTTATCTAAAGCTACCTTTTTGATTATACTGTAGGGCGGGCTTTCCCAAGCACGCCAAGCTGTTGCTTTTTTTGGATTGTTCGGTCTGATAGATTATCCTTTAATCTGGCATCAGACACTCTTATGGTGTTCGGTCTGATAGATTATCCTATATTCTGGCATCAGACACTCTTATGGTGTTCGGTCTGATAGATTATCCTATATTCTGGCATCAGACACTCTTTCGGATTGTTCGGAGAACAATCCCTACTATATTAAAAATATTCTTTTGAAAAGCAATATACTCAATTATTATTCCCGATAGGTAAAGGCAACTGCCCGCAATCATTTTTCTTCTTCCTGTTGTATATCATCAGCCTATATTTATTGTTTAGCTATTGCTTGTCTTACACTCTTTACTACTTTTTCTACAAAACTTAAATATTCCACGCATTCCTTTTGCATTACCTCAATACCACCCGCATAAAGGTCAATATTTCTTTTTGACCGCATTAAATTTCCCATGTCTGTTATTGCATTATCCTTCAGCAGTTGGGCCAGAGATTCAATTATTTTTAAGTGATGCCCGGGCACACTTCTTACTTTAACCTTATGGTGACTTAGCAGTGCAATCCCTGCTTTTATTAGAGAGGTATAAGCGTAATTGAATTTTACATCTAATATATTGTCTCTTATTGCAATTTGCAGGTCTTTTTGGGCGTTTTCAAAGTTTTTTTCAACCTGGTTTTTTGTAAAATCAAATTCTACAAAGTATTTTGTATCAAATTTCTTCATTGCAGTTTTATATGATCGCCTTTCATAATACCGGTAATAAATGGGTCATTTTTCTTTATGCGCCCGTCATATTCTGTGGAGCTTATGTTAACTGTATTAATTTCACGGTTTATCTGTTTCTGTACTATACTTATTTGTTTCTGAAGCTCCAGAATACTATGTTCTCCTACTACCAGCAAATCTATATCACTGTTGGTATCCATCGTATTTTTTACATAAGAACCGAATAATAAAGCGGTTTTAATACCATTAATTTTATTTAAAATATTTTTAAGCTTGTCTTCCAGGCCTAAAGTTTTAAGAAAAATGACTTTATATTCTTTATATAAATGGTATTTTTCATTAATAGAATACAACTTAAGATTGCCTTTTGGTTTTACAGTTAAAATGCCTTCTGTTTCCAGCTCTCTGATTTTTTTTACCAGATTCCTTTTATCCAGCCCCAATAATTTAGAAATTTCATTTATATACAATTCTTCTTTGGGGTTAATAAAAAAGTAGTTAAGAAGTTTTTTTGTTATAGCTGACCGTAAGGATATCATGGTTTTCTCCGGTGTATGTTTTTACACCTATTAGTGTAATATATTACACCCGTGATGTCAAATTTTATGAGTGGTTTTTCACAGCAGCCCGGCCTGTCGAACAAATTGAAAAATATTACTTTGAGAAACAAACACATCCGCCAAATAGGGTTGTTATTGCTTCAATTTTTTTAATTTAGTTTCTGCCATACAAATACCAGTAAACAAAACCTACAAACACACCGCCGCCTATTATGTTTCCCAGGGTTACCGGTATAAGATTATGCACAAAAAACCCCAGCCAGCTTACATTTGCGCCATAAAATATTCCTGTTGGCACAAAAAACATATTGGCTATACTGTGCTCAAACCCTACTGCCACAAACGCCATTACAGGAAACCAGATACCGCAGATTTTGCTGATGATGTCATTGGATGATACCGAAAGCCAGATAGAAAGGCAGACCAGCCAGTTACAGCCGATGCCTTTGAGTAAAAGCACCCAAAAACCCTGCGATACTTTTACTTCTGCGGTAGTTTTTATATATGACAGCCAGGGTTCACTGGCAAAAATACCCGTAAGGTAAGTAAGAAAATAAGCTACAAATAAAGAACCTATAAAATTGCCTACATAAACCCAGAACCAGTTACTTACGCACTGTTTTACTGTAATGTTTTCCTTCATTACCCCGGGTACAATAAAACCTACATTACCGGTGAATAATTCTGCACCGGTCACAACTACAAGTATCAGCCCTACAGGAAACATAGCGCCAGCCAGAAATTTCTGAATTCCCGGAAAATATTCTGCCAGCCCCGGAGAACCGCCGGCTACCAGCACCGCCAGCAAACCGCCCATGGCTATGAAAGCGCCCGCCATAAAACTTTGTATCAGCCTTATGTCAGTTGGTAAAGTGATACGGTGACAGCCGGAATTTTCAATTTCTTTCAGTGTTTCTTTGGGTTTCATGAATACCATATTATATTTCTCCAAATTGATGATTTAGTTCAATTAAATTGATGAACTATCAGTTTTTTTGATTTGTCTTTAATAAAGCAGATACTGCTATCTGCCTTTCGGCGGAGGTGGTGGAAGTTTTTTTCCTGCTTTTGCCGGAACAAAACCTTCATCCATATACTTTTGCTCTGCTTCACAGTACCAGCGTTTATATTCTGCAATATACATCAGCGGTTTTGCGCAATCCGGGCATAAACTGTTTTGTTTCGGTGCAGATGAGGAGCCTTCCCAACCGGCAAGCCGCGCAAAAAGCCACCACGCGGCATACGCTTTACGGTTTGCATTAAGCGGCTCACTGTGTGCGCTCTGGCACCTGTACCAGTCTACATTTTCTTTATGAGAATCCTGCCAGTCCCGCGCCCAGTTTTTATCGGCGCTTCTGTTGCCGTCGCTGTCATAGCCGCAGCCGTCAGTGGCATATTTATCAAGATAATAGTTGCCGTCAGGGTCATAGCTTTCTATATCTGCAAAATCATAAAGTGTTTTATTGTTTTCACGGCAGTAATCCCTGATTTGCTGGTTTCTCTGGTTTAAGCGCCCGCTTTCACCGGTGCCGTCTAAATGGCCTGTCATGTAAACAAAAGCCACGTTCGGGAATTCTTCTTCCAGCTCGGTCATCAGGGTAAGATAGGTTTTTATTTCCGATGGCGAGGACCAGCTGACCTGCCCGCACCAGGACCACATGATAACATTGGTTTCAGGATATGAGTTTAAATAATCTCTTGTGGCGTCTGCCCAGGCGGTACGGTCCGGGGCGCCTAAATCACCGGCGCCGTTTATAGGGTCGCTTAAATCTAAAGTGCTTCCGCCGCCGCTTCCCTGCCAGGCGTAAAGTTTGCCTTTAAACCTTGCCAGGCCGGTCATGCCGATAGTTAGCTGGCTGCCGTGCGAAGTATGGCCATAGCCGATATGCAAATCTTTTTTTGCCTGTACAATCCAGGGTTCAGGGATTTGTGAAAGGTCGGTGCAGGTATGGTCAATTATGATGGGCCCTGCAGCAAAAATAGTGTTGAAATTTAAAGTTAACGCCAAAACAAACAAGCAAATACTGTTTTTTAACATCATAGCGCCTCCTAACAGGGCTTTTTTTATAAAAGCAGAGCCGGTTATCGGCTCTGCTTTTATATATAATTATTATAATGCTAAGCGTTCAAAACAGCTTCAACACTCTGTGAAATCCTTGTCAAATGTACCGGATTATTTTATTACAATTACTTCATAATCCTTTACTTCCGGGACTACAAACTCATAATACTTTCCGGCTTTTGTGGCTTTAAGTTTCTTGTTTGAAGCCAGAGTTTTTACTGCTTTGGGTTTTTCTTTTAGCTGAAGTTTGACTTTTATATCCCTGACCGGCACAATTTCGTCCGAAGGCCTTTTTATTCTTGTGGACCAGTTAATTATATGCAGAGCTTTAGAACCATCCTTTGTTTCCGTTAGATTTATGTCAAGAGAATAATTTTTTTCCAGAATTAACGGCACCTCTACAAGCCAGCGGACTGCGTTTGAAACTATGTCCCTGATATCCCTTACGTTGAAAGTTAAATATAACGCGCCTACATTGCCGGCAAAATAAATCACTTTTCCCTTGCCGTGCTTATTTACGGTAATGCTTGGGTGGTCGCTTACTCCCTTGAAACAATCATACCTGAAATTCAGCGGGTTCATGAATTTAGCAAGAACCTGCGTGCCTAAAGCAGCTTTTACCCTGACATTATCCAGGGCCGCGGGTAGGTAGGATATTTTTGAGCTGTTGACAATCACATGCTTTGCCGATATTTTCTGGTAATCAATTTTAGTTCTGTAAATAAACTTCTTTAAGTCTTCGGGCGTATTTATTCCGCCGGTTGATACTCCCAGTAAATCGGAAATTAAAAAATCTTTGCGCATTACGCCTTTCTCTTCATAAAGCGAAACTTCGTTTGAAGCTATCAGGTTGCCGCCATTCTCAACGAATTTTCTTATTTCCTGCGCCTGAGCCTCATTTAAACACGCGGTGTTAGGCATAATCACACAGTCATATTTCTCCATACCTTTTTCGTTCAAATCTTTTTCTACCAAAATATCAAACGGAATATGCGCCTGGGTAAGAATATCATAAAACCCTTCAAACTCTTTTATATATTCCTTGTCCGACTCAACTTCTATGTGGTGTGTACCGCCGGCGCCTTTGAGGACTCCGTGCGTATAAAAATCCGCCGTAGTCTGCGACCAGTACAGGGCAACATTGTTATAGGACTCAGCTCCAAGATAAATGTTTTCATTTTTTTCAATAAAACTGAACATTTCTTTCACGGGCGCCAGCTTCAGGGAATCATTTACGGTAAGGTAATCATCCATGGTAACGAAAGGGTACGCTCCGTTAGCGGCTGTTTCTGCGATAATATTTTTTATGTCCGCGGCAGGTAACGGGTAAAAATCCCAGACCTTGTGCGCGTAACAAAGGTAAACTATTGCCGGTTTGTCTTTCCCCGCAATGGCTTTGTGATATTTCGCGACTGCTCCCGCGCCCCAGATATTTGTATTAAAAGGGTTTGAATAAAACACAAAATGCTCACCGCCGATAATATCGCTCTGAGGGGCATGGTATTCGGAAGTTATGGCGTTAAACCAGGAGGTTTTTAACGGCGCGCCGTTTTTATATATCGGTATATCGCGCACTTTTTTGGTTTCCTTTCTTATTTCTGCCAGATACTGCGCGATGGAATCAAACCTGAACTGCATAAAATTCTCAAATATTTTCTCCCCCCAAAGTTCTTCTTTGGGTATTTCGGCACCATAAATGGATTTAAACTTTTTCTGACAGTGTTTGCAGTAACAGGTGCCTATGGGAAAGGAAGGCCCGTCAAAGAAAATACCGTCAATGTCATAATTTGTGACAAGTTCTTTACAGATGCCTATGGATTCCGCCAGATAATCCGGGCTGTTAACGCAGGGGCAGAAACCCTTGCCGTACCAGGCAGCCATATCAAAAATATCTCCTGATTTTAATACCGTCAGCCAGCCGTCGCCTTCAGGCTTGCTTTCCTTTAAAACCCAGTGGCAATTAAAATAGGCAATTAATTTTATTTTTCTTTTGTGGCATTCTTCAACCATTTCTTTTAAAATATCTTTGCCGCCCGTCAATGGTTCCATTTTGCGGTACTTGCTGGGATAAAAAGTGTTGCCGGTTAAAGGAGTTGTGGCAACATAATGAATTGCGTTAGCATGTACTTCCTGGGCAATCTTCGCCATGCGCTTCGGATTGCAGATGTTTATATCCTTGCTGATCGGATCATACCACAAAAATCTGTAAAACTTATCTTCATTAAAAAACTTCATCTACGCCTCTCCTTTCCTTAGCCGCCTGCGGCGGAAATTTAAATACTTTTAGAATTTATTTAGAATACCCTGGTTGCTTTCAGCATTCTTTCGTACATCTCTTTGGTTTCATCCAAATTATCTTCCGTATTTATTTAACGGTCAACAATTCTGAAACAGACCAAAGAAAATAGCACACATGAGGAGTCCAGTATTCACCTGTCTGCCAATAGCCCTTTCCTTCATAAGGCATATCAGTAGAAGTCCCACCAATACCATTCATAACACCACCGTCAATTAGAGGAGTTGATTGATCAATGTCGTGACTGTCATAAAATGGTATTTGGTAATAACCAACACCGGTTACAACAGTAGCATTAAAGGGGTTATTACCTAAAATCCAGTCAAGTTGTCGCTCCGCTAATTTTAGATATTGTGGTTTTCCTAATATTTTTGATGCTTTCCCCAACCCTACGGCTGTTCCCAGTAAATTTGAACTCATTCCTACCCACCAACGAAGAGACGGTTCCATAAAGTATCTATAATACAAACTACCTATTTGTCTTGAACCCCCGGGATTAGTTGAATAAAGCCCATACGGAACAATACCAAAGGCATTTCTATTAGCTATAACTGATAAATAATCTTCTACATAAGACCTGATACATTCTTTCCATTGAGAGCTTTTGGAGTCCTCAGGAAATACTTCACACAAAGCACACAATCCAATTAAAGACATTGGTTCCTTATAAACAGGCTTCATAAATGCAGTTTTGGCAGCAGTGGTATAAAAGAATCCTTTTATCTGTGTCTGTCCTCCAATATATTTTGTTTCCTGCAATGCCATAAGATTATCAGCCATTGTGATAGCAAAATTCTTATATTCAGAATTACCGGTAGCAAGATATAACTGCACTCCGGCATAAATACCGTAACCACAAGAAGAATAACCGGTCAAATTGGGCCATTGTGCTTTAGAAAAATTATAACACCTAACAGCTGAAGCCAGGCAGGCTTTAGCATATGCAGAGTCAGTATTTTTATATATTCTGTATAGGTTTGCTTGAGCTGAAATGAAATTATAATTACGAACCGGGTTTGTGCTTAAGATTATAACTCTATCGTCGTCATTTCCAATTATGTTATCAGTCCAGTAAGAGCCGTCAGCCCAGGAATAAGGGTCGGGGTCACCGTCTAAATAAGAATACATATCTCCATCAGGGCCCTGCATATTGAGAAAATAAAGATTTCCCCACTTTAGTTCATCTAAAATAGCATTATTACTGTCCCAGGAAGGATTGATTATCTTAATGGATTCCAAGCCATGGATTCCATATAATGTGGCATCCATCCACTTTCTAAGGTCACAGGCATCATGCCAACCGCCGGCACAATTATGATAGGGGCCATATCTGTTTTCTAATTTTGCATCATCAAGATGGCAGGTTGTTTCACGCCAGTTAATAGTTGTATTTCCGCATCTTTGTTTGCGAAAATAATTATAAGCAGATTTCCGTACGGCATCATAATAATTATCCCTCGCTACTAGGCCAATGGGAAAGCAGTAAGAATATTCGGAAGTGCTTACCCGGATACGATAAGTCCCTGTTGCTGTAAAATTAGTAAAATCACCGACTAAATAACTGCCTAAATCCGTACCGGCTGAATTTAAACTGCCGGTAAAAACGACATTGCTGCCAATATCAATTAATTCAAAAACTGAAAAATTACCGCTGCTTATCACAACTTTTTTATTTCCTTGTGTAAGATAACCTAAATGGTTAATAAGTATTTTTATTTTTTTTGAGTCAGAGGAAACTTTTTCTAATCTGAAATTATCAAGATAAAAAACCATATCTTCGGGAACTCGCTCTTCTGTGCCTGCCTGATATAGTTTTTCTTCCGAGGAATAAATAAAAAGAGTTTTTATTTCTTTCATATTTATTAATTGTTTGTCTTTTTGGGTCACTATACCGTCTAATGGTATGGAAATTTGGTTTAATCCTGGATTTATATTAATGCCATCGCCAAGCGCATAATTATAACCTTTTTCCATATCTGTCCCATTCTGGCCGGAAACCATTATGTCAAGCTTACCAAACATATTTCCTGGATTAATAATATCAAATTCCAAAAAATGATAGTCAGACCAGTCTTTAGGTAACCCTTCTTTTTCACTGCAATAAAATGCCGGCCAAAGAGCATCCTTAGCTACAATAACTTTCAATGAGCGTTTCCCGTTAGTTACATATTTTTTATCATCAGAAACTGAAAGTATTACACCGTGCTTATTATCGCCAATAAAAACTTTTCCGTCCTGATCCTCTGCTTTACTTACAAACTTTCCCCCGATTTCGTTTTCTTCAAATTCTGTAATAACAAAAGTTTCCGCTTTTCCTGTCATTAATAGAATCCCTAAAAGGGTGAAAATAAAAAATCTCATAAAATTCATTCCTTAGAATACCCTGGTTGCTTTCAGCATTCTTTCGTACATCTCTTTGGTTTCATCCAGGGTGCCTGTGCACTGCGGGTCATTGATAAATGACTGCAGGCCGAGGTTTTTATCTTTTGTCAGTACAGATTTAATAATCAGTTCCTGATTTAAGCAATGCCTGGAAATAAGCGGGTAAAGGCTTTCAGGTACTTTCCCTGCTTTTATTGTTTTAATGGAATCTTTGGAAAAATGCGCATTGGTTTCTACCACGGCTTCTTTGGGCAGGTTTTCAATCTGGCCATTGTTTCTGTAATTTACGTTTGTAATCAATGGTTTTATACCTAAAAGAGCCAAAATTAAATCTACGCCTTCTTCTCCTGTTTTTTCCAGTTTAAATTCTTCCTTGCCGGAAAGCTGTTTTTTAAATAATGCCGGTTTCGTGGCAAAAACTGCTTTCCTATATTCTATAGGAGTGTTAATGATGCCCCAGCGGTACATGTTTTCTTTGCTTTTTAAGATACCCGGCACAAATTCGCACAAGTGCCTGTCACCGGCTGAACCCCAATAGCCGTAAATATTCATCAGTTCAATAGCTAACTGGTAATTATTTGCAAAATAATCCTTTTCTTTCAGCATTTCTTTTTTTGTATATTTTCTGGCCATTTTTTTTGTTTTGATATATTTTTTCAGCAGGGCCAGCACATCATGGTTTTTCCATGTAGCTTTGGTAATAAAGGTAAAGTGGTTTACCCCGGTTATATCTACTTTTATATCTCTACGGTCCGGCAAAGGCACTTTAAGAGTTTCAGAAACTATTTTTGCAAAGAACTCTTGTGAGCAAAACACTTCGTGACAGCAGCCGAAAACCTTAAGTTTTGGCTCAACTGCAGTGAAAGTCCTTGTGCAGACTGTCATGGGGTTTGTATAGTTAATTACCCATGCCTTAGGGCAGGTTTTGGCAATTTCGTGCGCAAATTCTTTATGTATCTTTACTGACCGCATGGACCGCATAAGCCCAGCAGGCCCGACAGTATCGCCAACAGTATGTATGATGCCGTATTTCTTAGGAATATTAAGGTCCTGCTCCATCATTTCAAGCCCGCCTGGAGTAATGGAAGACACTACAAAATCAGCGCCTTTAAGCGCATCTCTTAAATTTTTTGCTACGCTGTAATCCCACCTGGATTTTGCCCCTGGTAAAGTATTCATCCAGTTGCCGAACTGTGCATTTAGTTTTGCGCCGGCAAAATCTATGTCATACAAACTTACACTGCCGGCTATATCCGGGCAAAGCACCAAGTCACTCATAAGTTTATGCGCCCAGCTCCTGCTGCCTCCGCCTATGTATGCTACTTTCAGTCCTTTTACTGCCATTTTACTGCCTCCTTATTTATTTATATGATTCTTGGCAAATATTATAACATTACGGGCACGCCTTGTAAACGCCAAACTGCTGAGTTTTGTATTCTTTGAAACCCTAAGCGGGATCGAGAACCAGAACCCCATTCTCTGTCATCTTCGGGCATTCCGATGAATCTTTGAAAAAACCCGGAGATCCATTTGTCGTAGATTCCCGTTTTCACGGGAATGACATTTTCTTATTGTCCTTGTCCCGCCACTTTTGCTGCCAAATCCCAGCTAACTGCCCCTTTAATACACATTTTTGCAAAGAAAGTGCGTAATAAAAGCAAAAACCTGCGGAATATTTGCTCCGCAAGGGTGCGGAACAAATTTATTTACCGACCACATTTTGTTCCGCACTTTATTACGCAGTTATTTGGCCCTGTAAAGGCGCGGAATATCACTGCGGAATAAATTTTCTGTAAAATCCTGCGCAAGGAAAGGTTTAAAAGGGCATTACGGTTAAGCTAATTTGTAGCGTCTGCCTTTATTTTCGCCAAACTCAACCAATTTTTTCTGGCTTACAAGCTTTTTCAACAATCTGTATGCCTGATCTTCGCTTAAACCAAACTCTTTCTGGCACGCAATGCGGTCAATACTGTTGTTAGTTTTACAGTAATCAAGCACTTTGTCAGCGTAATTAATGGAAATTGCTGTATCCTGTTTTCCCTGCGTTGCGCTGCGGTTACGCAAATACTTTGAAGCCTCCGTACCGCACAACAGAGCAACAACTTCGCCAAGTGTGTAGAGCAATGTTTCAGGCACTTCGTTTACTATGCTCAGCTGCCACAGAAAAACAACTACTCCGGTAAAAACCGCCCAGCCAATAACAATGTACATCCCGCGGGTGATTTTTTTGTTTTCTGAAAGCGTCATTACTTCATCATCGGTGCGTTTAAGCCAGCGGACAAACTCTTTCGGGCCTACATAAGCCGCCAAAAAAGTAAGGTACAGATGGCCCATTAACATGGATGATCTAAGCCCAAAAGTAAACTCTTTTGCAAAAACCGTATGGGCAGCCATAAATACAACCTGCCCTAATATGGCGAAGAAATGCAATACCCCGAAAAACAGCGAAAGGTAAAACATCACCTCAAGCCACTTTTCTTTTGCCACCCCTACACTCTGCCCGGTGCTAATGCGAGACTGCCCTGCTTGATTATTGCTCATAAAAACCCCTTAAATTTATATAATTTTTGGAGTGCCTCTGTCAGGTTAATACCCCATTAAACCAATATATTCTTTTGACATATACTATCCTAAATTCTTAAACTTTTCAATTATTCTTTTCCCAGATGCCCCTTAAAAATTCTAACCCCCGGCTTCCGTAAATATTGCAGATTTCATTTGCTTGTTTAGTGTACTTATCAACTTTTTCTTTTTTGCCTATCTCATAAAGATAATCAACTATCTCAATTATGTGTTCTTTTTTATAATTAGGAGTGGAAGTTTCAAGCATTTTTAAATATATATCCCCAATATAATTAATGCTTTTCCCTTTTCCTTTTAAATCATTTAAATATTCAATAAAATACATTGAATCAAAACCCATCTCTGCATTAGGTGCTGACAGCGACAACCATTTTGAGTTTTCTTCATTTATTTCTGGTAGAAATACTGTTAATTTTGCCAATTCTGCTAATATTTTCTTATCCCCATCAGTTAAATCAGAATTTTTTTTGTATCTTTCATAAACCCAACCCCAAAATTCAAGGATCTTATTGTCTATTCTTTTCTGTTCTTTTTCTTCTTGTGGTTTTATATCATCTTTTCTACGTATCCAGAAACAACTGATAATTTCATGTATTTGTTTAACATCCCATTTTTTTAACATTTTCCCAAAAAGAGTTTTTTCTGTAAAATCCTCTTTTTCAACTAAATACCCAACGCAAATATGACGAATTAAACGGTTTGTTGTATCATCTTTCTTAAATTTATATTCCAACGCTCTTTCATAATGCGGTTGTATTGAATCATAAAGACTTTTATAAATCCCGCTTGAAAGATATCCTATAATAAAACATTCCCATAAAGAATCGCCTTTAAACTTTTCTAACTTAATATTCTCTATTGTCCAATCCTTATCTAAATAGTTAAAATTAATTAAATACCTGCCCAACCAAGTGTGTCCTTCTGGTATAGAATTATTTAATAAATCCTCATATTTATTTCTCAGGATATTTTCCCAGTTTACTTCCTGTACTTTTTTTGAATCTACTTCAAACCTTTTTATTCTTAACGTAAATAGAAATAGAGCCTCAGATAATTTGCCAAACGGTGTATTCATAGCATGAGTTACCGGGTCATCATTTAAATCACGATATTTTTCAAGTATTTTATCTTTTTCTTTTAACATTCCGGTAATTAATAAACTCATAATTTCTTCTATTGGTTTAAAATACTCTTCTATCCATATATCTTCTTGTGAACCTTCCCTTATAATCTCAGAAATAATACCTACTAAACCAATATGATTGGTTTTCCATTCATCTTTAACAGTGTATTTTTCGTCATCATTCCAGTATTCTTTTCTATCAATATATTCCTTTATAAAACCAAATACTTTTGGCCAATCTACAGTCTTTTTATCATTCCAGACATTTCTGATACCGCTTAAAATACTTCGTACATATATAAATGCTGTTTCCTTAAAATAATCTAGGTCGTTTATAAACTTTTCGGGCTGAATTTTAACAGCATCTACTATAACACCGCATAAACCATCAAAATCACGTTCCGGAAAGGGCATGCTATACGGCTTAAAACCATGTAAATATTTAGCAATTTCTTTATTTGATTTTTGCAGTAATTCTTCAACTTTTATTGGCGATATTGCCTGTTCCAACTCAAATTTTATTTCTCCAATTGCGGCTGATAAATCTGTATCAATATGATTTTTTTCATTCTTTATCTTTTCATATTTGTCTTTAAACACTTTAATATTGCTTAATGCCTTATATCGTTTTTGTTTCCAAATATCCTTATCACTTTTATAATCTATCTCTGGGCCTGTATCTATTTTTGTTTCAAGCAACTTAATTTGTTCCGGTGTCAATTCTTTAAATTTATTAAACAAATGTTTTAGCTCATCACCAAAACTAAACCCATCTAAAAGAACATATTTTTCATCTTTCTCCAGTTCTTCAAAATATATATCCTTGTATTTCGCTGTATTTGCTTCATTATTACCGATTACGTATAATGCCATTTTTTTAAAATAATAAAATTCATCTTTCAAATACAATTCTAAAATACTTCTTGTTTCTTTTTCACTTATTTTGGATTTTGCTACCAATATCTGCCTTAATATTTCCGCCAATAATTCTAATGGCTCCGATTCATAATATTTAGTTTTTGAATAAAATGATAAATATGTTCCATCCTTGTCGCTTTTCAAAAACTTTTTAATATTTGTTTCAATATCATTTATTAACTTAACAGAACAATTTTCACCAAGTTTACTTGCATATTTTCTATCCAAAAAAGCTTCTTCTAAATAAAAAGACTCTATAATAGTCCTTAATTCCTTTTTTCCTTCTTTTATTTCAACTTCCTTAAATGCCAATAAATATCTTGCAATTTTTTCTGCCTTATCAATATCCTCAGGATTTTCCAGGAATTTTGGCAATAATTTATCAACGATTTCTGACCCCTGCAGAGTATTTGCAATTTTTGAATCAAGCCATACGGGAATTAAATCTAACTCTTTTTCTGTTATCTCCTTCTTTGGCAAATTGCATAATATTTTCACAAAATACCACCAGGTACGGTAATTATCTAACTTTTTATCGTTTTCAATATGATATTTGGTTACATCTTTAATAATATCTAATAGTTCCTTGATAAACGCTTTATTTTTTTCAGGATTTTCCTTTATTTGTAAAGATACTTTTTCAAGATATGGCAACACATTCCATTCAGGAAATATAAAGTATCCTTTTTGACTAGATTCAACCGGTCCCGGAGCATTTATTGGCAAGAAATAATCTTTTTCTTTTAATATGTCGAACCATCTAATGTCGAATATTTTCTTCATCGTATATTCTATACATTCTTGTTCACTTTCAATCATTAAAAGTAATTCTTTTTCTGTTGACTTATTATAGTCACCAGAAAGCATTTTATCTATCTTATGAGCTTTTAAATAAAAATCGGTTTTCATGAGCTCTCCATTTGACTTAATAACTCGAATACTTTTTCAATGAATATATGTTTATTTGACTTGTAAACAATTGGATAAATATAATAGTCTTTGTATTCATTAAATATTTCGTCTTTTATTTTTTTGTATTCATCATTTTCTGAGTCAATAAGCAAATAATGTCTTATATTTTCTGGGGTATAAACTTTTCCATATTGATCAAACATGTTTGCATTAATCATGTTATTACGCTCAATCTCTTTTGATAAATTAAACACATACTGCTTTATGTATTTATCTGAAAAGCTAAATCCAATAAAAACAATACTCTTGTTTTTAAAATAATGTTTTAAGCAGTCCTCTATACAACAATTACCTTTTCCACTTACACTAGGGTAATACATATCATAATGGGTTTTTCTTAAAATATATATATCATCTTTAATATTCCCATGAAGATAATAAATGATATTTCGTGAGTTATCAGAATAGGCCCCAAAGTCAGGAACACATTTTATCTGTGGTTTATTAAATGTTACATTTTTGGTAATTTTATACAGATATTCAAGAAATTCATAAGCAGATTCTATTGAATTATCAAAATTAGTTGTTAACTGAATTTTTGTAGCAAGTATTACTTTGATAATACTTAATGTTGTTGTATTTATGACTGGCGTCATCCTTTCCTTTATTTTTGTGTTAAACATCCTTTCTTTACTATTTTTTTTCAATTCATAGTAAATACAATCTGCAAGTTCAGGCCATTGTTCAGGATTAGACAATTCACTAATTTTATTGTTTTGAAAAGTTTCGTCACAACATTTAATTAATTCATCCAATAATTTTTTCCAATCATAAATTCCAAGGGGTCCGGATACACCGGCACCAATAAATGCTATTGTTTTATCTTTATTATACTGATCAATTAATTCATTTCATGTGTGTCCAAATTAGGAATTGAAAAAGCCTAATCCTTTTCTTATAATGGTTGAT
>Ga0156443_174_pt1 | contig 25321 bp, 15 predicted proteins | sample RifOxyA2_FD_108086 | JGI IMG/M metagenome (GOLD analysis project Ga0156443, IMG submission 108086) | Elusimicrobia bacterium RIFOXYA2_FULL_39_19
AATTACACCGCTGGTTACTATTTTAGTAATTGTGCTTACGCCTATTTGCGGCGGCTGAGGAGTTGCTATACTGTCCATATTCCAGTAAAAATACTGGCCGGCCGGCGGGACATAAGTCCCTGTGAAATTCTGATTGGGCTGGTTGGCTCCGCTGACTGTTAAGATGATATTTTCCTGATCAAATGTATAAAATGTTTTTGATGGTGTTATTGTATAACCCCCGTTGCTTAAATCACTGAACGTATATAATCCGTTTGAATCCGTTGTTGTACTGCCGCTTCCTGTGCCGCTTAAAGTTACTGTTACTTCGTTAATTCCTGTACTGCCTGAATCACGTATATAACCGCTTATTGAATAAAGTAAATAAGCCCCAAATATATTCTGGCTGTAATTAACACTGCCGCTGTATGAAATTATCTTGTTGTTAAAAGACCAGTTGGTTTTTGCAGCTGCTATTGTATAAGTACCTGCACTTAATCCCATAAAAGAATAATATCCGGAAGCATCCGTTGTATAATTGCCTGTGCCTGTTCCGGATAAATTTACTGTAACACCTGTAATACCCGCACTGCTTGAATCAAGAATATATCCGCTGATACCGTAAAGAATTGCAGGCACTGTACCGGTACTTATATTTGTTGTGCCATTGTTTACTATTGTATTGTTATCCAAATCTTTTACATTTGTGGCTGTTACTTTATAACTGTTGCCGCCGGTTAAGTTAAGCCCGGTAATATTTGTTGTTCTTGTACCGCTGTTATAGTTTATTGAACATCCAGTTAAGCTTACGCCGGTGCCAATCGGGCTTTCTAAATTGAAATTACCAAGAGTTGCCGCATCAGTTGTATTAACATTTTCACTGAATACTACCGATATACTGCCTGTAGATATTTCTGAACCTGATACTTCAGGCGGAGTTATATCTTTTACCATAATGGAGGAAAAATCTAATTCATAACCAAAAACATCTGTTGTAGAAGAAGTCAGCCGGCCGGCAAATTCCGGCAGTCTTAAGCTATAATTGCCCAGGGTGCTTGTTTGCAGCCTGTAAGTTATAATGGCGGAATTACCGCTTGCATTAATAGGGTTATTTTCGGCATAACTTGTCGGAGTTTCCAAAAGCCACCTGTAAGGAATAAACCCTGTATAAACGTCGCCTGAATTTCCTGTTTCAGCAGTATAATCAGTCACAATGGCGCCGTTAACAACCACGGAACCTGTAACAACAGTAAACTGAGGAGGAATTTGTTCTGAATAAAAAACACCCCTTAATGGCGACGCTTCATTATTGGTAATTGTTACTGTTACAACTACCTGTTCCCCCGGGCCGGCTATGCCTGTACTTAATACCCGGCTGAAAGTTACGTTTCTGCCCGCAGGATATACCGCTGAAAATAACTGTGCCGTTGAGAAAATCAGTAAACCCGAAAAAACAACAAATAATTTTTTATTCATTTTCAATCTTACCTCTTGTTATTCCTGTTCATACAGGAATATTTAAATTTCTATGAAAATTATACATATGTATCTGCTTTTTGTATTTAGAAAATAGAGCTTTTCTTTTGCACAATCCTGCTATTTCAACAGCCTTCACTTCATCGCTTGCCCCGTCTATTTTCGCAAGACGGGCTTCATTGCTGTCCGTTACTGCCCCTTCATATACATATCTATCAAACTCATAACTTCTGACTGGGTTGCGGCCCCTTCTTTAAGCTGTTTTATTTTTTTCTCAATATCCAGGCGCGTAGTAAGAGGATTATTATAATCGTAAATACTCACTAACATTTCACTTTCATTGATTGTGCCTACACCCATTGCCTGGCAGCCTTCAAGAGTTTTACGTGTATTGTTATCATTTTCAGGGTTAAGGTATGCATACGCAGTATGCGTTGGATAAAGTACATTTTTTGCCATCCAATAATCCAATGCTACGGGGTCTGTACACAAACCTATTGTTTTTGTTTGTGTTGCATCGTCGCTCGTTCTGCCGCCCCAGCCGGCCCATTCTGCTACAGTTACGTATAAAGTAGGCTGAATTGTATTTGTAATAAACCAGCCAACAGCTTCACCGGTGGCCCGCGGCACGTTTAAAGAAGGAGTGTCACTGTACCCAATGTAATGCATTCCGTCGCCGGCATTAAAACCAATATGGCATTTTACCGCGCTGGTAACACCTGCATAACTTTCAGAAGATGTTGCATGGCTGTTAAGATTTGGCATAAATATCATTTTTATTTTCTGGCTGTTATAAGCGCCGTCAACCCAAACGCCGCCGTTTCTATGAAGGTTAAAAACCTTTCCGCTGTAAGATGACTGAAGCATAAAATAGTAAAGGTTTCTGGTTCTTCCCTGGGCAGGTGTTCCCGGGCAGTTTTGAATTGTATAATTGTTTGATACATATCCTCTGCCCTGAGAAGGGCTTGTTATAAGAGAATAACCGTCTCCTGAATAAGTGCCGGATGTTGCTGAATTACATAATTCTGCTTTTATTACATTTGGATGAGCTGTTCCAAAAACTCCGGATTGATATGCGCTAATCAGTTCTCTCCAGTTATAAGCGCTCCAATTTCGCGCCCGGTTAGCAGCAGTCTGCACCCAACAATTATTATTCAAGCTGGAATTATTGAAATGAATATTTTCAGCTAAAACTATTTCTCCGCCAAAACCGCCCGGCCTTGCCAAAATAACATCAATCATTGATTTTATTGCCTGAGTATGCGTGTAGCCCTGATTTGACCACTGGCCGTTTCCCTTTATAACTACTATATCGTCATAATCAATGTAGCTGGCTATACCTCCTGCCATATCTACTACTTTCTGCACATTGGTTATCGGATCGCCGTTTTTAGAAACAAAAATATTGGAAACTATATCTGCGTGGGCATTTTCTATCAAAGAGAAATCTTTCTTTACAATACCCGGCAAAAATGGCGCTATTACGGCACTTCCGGTTAAAATTCCCAGTTTCTTTAAAAAATCTCGTCTATCAATCTTTTTGTTTTCCATTTCTGCACCACCTTTTTTCACTACCAGAATTGATTTGTAACGGAGTTGTTAAGTTTTGGTAGTATTTACTTATATTATAGTGGTTTTACAATTAAAGTCTTTATGTAAAGCTGTTTTGTTTTTATGCTTTTCTGCTATTTTGGCGTGTTTTTGAAAAAAATGGTGGTTTTTGTGAATAATTTAGAGGCATGTAAAAAAATATTACGGCTGAAATGAGGTTTATAGCAGGATTTTGGGTTTCCCGCATAACTGCTTCTTTTTACAATCCTTCATTTCCTGACATCTTTGTGTTCCTGGATAAAACTTTCGTTTTATCCTTCATTTCCTGCCCCTTTTATTCAAACATCTTTGAAGCAGGGATAAAGCTTTCGCTTTAACATCTTTGTGTTCCTGGATAAAACTTTCGTTTTATCCTTCATTTCCTGCCCCTTTTATTCAAACATCTTTGAAGCAGGGATAAAGCTTTCGCTAATCCTTCACTTCCAGACATCTTCGTTTCTCTGGATAAAGCTTTCGCTTTAACATCTTTGATTTTCTGGATAAAGTTTTCACTTGCTTTCCCTTTTATATAATGATGCAAGTGCGCTACCCGCAGCACTTTACCCTGCATACCATACATATTTGTGTGCAGGATATCATTTCATTTTATAACACAGACTTTTTTTGTCTGGTTCATATCAGGGCCGAATATATTAACAAAATAAATTCCGCTGCTAACAACTTTATCTTTAAGGTCAGACCCATCCCAATACCTGGTTAACTGGCCTGCGCTTACATCTTCATCCATTATGGTGTTTATCAGCGTACCGTTTAGCGAGAAAACCCGTACTATCACATGCCCGGGACTGCTTAAATTAAAAATAATGCTTGTTTTGTCGCCATTACGCGGATTTAACAGATTGTTTTCCAGTTTTGCAGTGTTAACAGGAATCAATACAACCGGTGCCGGCGCAGGAACAGCAGTATTTGTTCCGTCAAAATTCTGGCTTGATTGATTACTGTTTAAAGGTGTGTACGTTTTACTTGAAGGAACAAATGTGTAATTACTTTTTTCCGGTTTTACTGTGTAATTGCCTCCGGTTAAATTTGTAAATGTATAATAACCATTAGCTCCCGTTACGTACCGCCCGCCGGCAATACCGCTTAAGGTTACGGTGGCTGCGCTTATTCCTTTATTACTGCTGTCAACAAGGTATCCGCTTATGCTATATAACGGGATAATGCCGGTATAGCTGCCAAAAATAGCAGCATTTGCCTGATTTGAATTTAATGTAACACTTACATTTGCAGGATTAAATATCCAGTCTGTTTTTCCGGCAGAAACAACGTACGTGCCGGTACTAAGATTTGTAAAAATATAGTATCCGTCTGTTGCCGTTGTAAAACTGCTGTTAACCAACCCGCTTAAAATTATGGTAACCCCGCTTACGCCGGTACTGCTAGAATCAAATATATAACCGCTTATATTATAAAGAGGGGCAGAGCCTGTATAAGTGCCGGTAAAATTCTGGACTGATTGTTCAGAACTTAAAATTATTGTTCTGTTTACAGGGCTGAAACTCCAGTCAGTTTTTGAAGGAATAACTGTATATGTGCCTGTGCTTAGATTAGTGAAAGAATAGTATCCATCCGAAAGATAACTATCACTGCCTGTCACATAGGTCCCGGAACTTAAACCGCTTAAAGTAACTGTTACTGCGTTTATCTCCGTACCATTGCTGTCTCTTATATAGCCGCTTATATTATATACTGCTGAAACAGGCGCCGAACTTGAGGTTAACCTCATATTGTCATAATAAACAGTAAAAGGAAACGGCGCAGCCCCTTCGGCTGAAGGGCCTATAATGTATAAAAGCATTGAAACTATTTCTGTATTTTCAGTCATTGTAGAAGTTCTTACTGTTTCTAAATCAAGTTCAATGGTATTATTACCCGGATTAAGAACATTATCATACATACCGTATCTCTGATGAGCTGTATTATCCAGCAGAAAATCAAAAGTTATTGTTGATGTGCTGGGGTTAAAAACATCAAAACACATATAATTGTATGAGGCCCAATTTGTTATACTTAACGCCGAAGCATTTATTTCTATCCCGGGATAATCACCGCCGGTATGAACTACTTTAAGGGCATATGAACCCTGGGTAATATATGAGGTGTTTAATTCCAGGCTTAAGACTGAGCTGCCGCCGTCACTGGCAGAAATTTCGCTTAAACTTTCAAACCCGCATATTACAACCTCTATGCCTGCTGATGACTGCGGAACTTCAAATATATTTTGAGCAGTTTGATTGCTGTTTAACGGCGAATAAACTATATTTTCCGGATTAAAAGTGTGCCCCGCAAGAAACGGCGTGACAGTATATGTGCCCGAACTCAAATTAGAAAACAAATAGGAACCGCCTGAGACAGTCTGATAATCACCGCTGGCAGGGCCTGACAATGAAACCGTAACTCCGGATATACCCGTACTGCTGTTATCAAAAATATATCCGCTTATACTGTAAAGCGGGGTTACGCCGGTATACGTGCCTGAAAAATTCTGGTTTGACTGCGTGGAAACAAGGGAAAGAGTTATGGTTGAAGGAGTAATATTCCAGTCAGTTTTAAAAGGTGCCACTACATAAGTCCCGGAACTAAGGCCTGAAAACGCATAACTGCCGTCTGCCGGAGTTACCATACTGCCTGCGGCAGGCCCGCTTAACGTTACAGTCACGCCGCTTATTCCGGTACTGCTTAAGTCAAGAACATATCCGTTTATGCTGTAGGTTACTACCGAAACTGTTCCTGTACTAATATTTGTTGAACCGTTATTGACTATTGTGTTGCCGTCTAAATCTTTAACATTTGTAACCGTTATTTTGTAACTATTTCCTCCGGTAAGATTTAAATTGCCTATCGTTGTGGTTTTTGAACCGCTGTTATGGTTTATTGAAGCTCCTGCCAGGTTTACACCGCTGCCTATCGGGCTTTCCAGGCTGAAATTGCCCAGGGTAGCCGCATCAGTAGTATTTACGCTTTCACCGAATATCACAGCTACACTGCCGGTTGAAATGTTTGAGCCTGTAACCGTGGGAGGCGCCATATCTCTTATGATTATAGACGAAAAATCTACACCATAACCAAATACGTCTGTAGTTGATGCGGTTAACCTGCCGGAAAACTCCGGAAACCGTAAACTGTAATTTCCCAATGTTGAATTTGTTAAACGGTAAGTAATTACTGCTGAACTGCCTGTTGAATTTAAAGGATTGTTTGCAATAAATCCGGTTGGCACTTCAAGCAGCCATCTGTAAGGCGTAAAACCTGTATACACATCATTCTGAGGGCCTGTTTCAGTTGTGTAAGTGACAATATTTGAACTGTTCACCATAACAGATCCGGTAACCACCGTAAATTGGCTTGGTATCTGCTCACTGTAAAAAACGCCTCTTAACGGCCCGGACTCATTATTGGTTATTGTTACGGTAACTATTATCTGCTGATTTGCAGCTGCAATGCCTGTGCTTAAAGTTCTGGTAAAAGTTATATTTCTGCCGGCAGGAAAAACCGCACTGTAAACCGGTATAGAAAAAAAACATAAAAATAGAAAAGTAATAAATACGGAACTTCTTTTCATAATTTCCTTATACTTTCAATTTTGTGCTTACTGCCCTGTCATATATTTATCAATCAGGCTCAATACATCAGACTGCGAGGCTGAACCGTCTTTAAACTGCCGTATTTTCTTTTCAATATCACTGCGCGTGGTAAGAGGATTATTAAAATCATACTGGGCAACAGACATTTCTGCTTCATTGAGCGTGCCTACACCCATTACATTACACCCCTCAAGAGTTTTGCGGGTATTATTATCATTTTCAGGATTTAAAAATGAGTAAGCCGTATGGCATGGATAAAGCACATTTTTTCCCATCCAGTAATCCAGGGCTACCGGGTCTGCGCATAAACCGATAGTTTTTGTTTGTGTTGCGTTTGCAGAGGTCCTGTCACCCCAGCCGGACCACTCTGCCACTGTGATATATAACGTAGGGCTGAGAGTATTTGTTATTAAACTGCCTACTGCTTCCCCCACTGCGCGTGGAATATTGCTTGAAACAGTCTGGCTGTAACCAACGCCATGAATACCATTATTCCTTACAAAACCAATATGGCATTTTACCGCGCTGGTTATGCCTGCATAATCTTCCGAAGTACTGCCGTGATTATTCAGTGTAGGCAAAAATATCATTTTTATTTTCTGGCTGTTATAAGCGCCGCCTGTCCAAACTCCGCCGTTTTTATGAAGATTAAACAGCTTGCCGCTGTATGAAGACTGAAGTATATAATATGCCAGGCTGACCGTTCTTCCCTGGGCGGCTGTTCCTGAACAATTTGAAATGACATAATTGTTTGCCACATACCCCTTGCCCTGAGAAGGGCCTGTTACCAACGGGTACCCATCACCTGTAAAGGCACCGGCAGTAGTTTCATTATTCAATTCTGCTTTAATAACATTGGGATTTGTACCGGAATAAGAAGCTATAAGTTCGTGCCAATTATAGGCAGGCCAGTTGCGCAGGCGGTAAGCAGACTCAATATTCCAGGCATTATTTTGATTTGTTGAAGGAGGGTTATAACTTGAATCTGTATTATGTGAATGAATATTTTCTGAAAGTACTATTTCCCCGCCAAAGCCGCCCGGGCGGTTTAAAATAATATCTATCACCGCTTTTATGGCTTCCGTGTGAGTATACCCCTGGTTTCTCCACTGGCCGTTTGCCTTTAAAACTACAATATCATCATAATCTATAAAGTGCGCTATCCCGCCTGCCATATCTATAACTTTCTGCATATTGGTAACAGGCGTGCCGTTTTTTGAAACATAGATATTTGACACAATAGCAGCATGAGCATCATCAATTAACGGAATGTTTTCTTTTATTCGTTTGGGCAGAAAGGGGTATATGGCGGCACTGCCGGAGATAATTCCGAGCCTTCTTAAAAACTCTCTGCGGTTAATTCCTTTTTTTGGTTCCATGACAGCCCCCTAAATAGTTTTAACTTTCAATATAATTATACATTGAAATACATTATTTATCTTTAGTTAAAACCGTCTATTTAGTGGACTATTCTGCTATCTGACTGGTTTGGCCCTAAACTGGGAGGGGGTGCATCTTTCCTTTTTTTTGAAAATCCTGCTGAAGTAATGTTCATCGGGGAACCCGGTAAGGCGGGCAATTTCTGATATGCTTTGAGGAGTGCTTTTAAGCATTTCTTTTGCTTTTTCAAGGCGCAGTTCAATAAGATAATTTATGGGTGAACAGGCATTAAACTCTTTGAAAATATGGGCAAACCGCGAAGAACTGATATGCAGTTCACCGGCTATAGCCTGGATAGTTAATTTTTCTGCAATATTTTCTTCAATAAATATTTTTGCTCTGTTTGACAGCTCCAGATTATGTGAAATAACAGGGCTTACAGGTTTTGCCTGTTCATCTGTTTTTAAAATCATTGAAAAAAGCTCAAAAAGATGGTTTTTTATAATCAGGAAGTTCTTTTTCTCTTTTTTTTCAAATTCTATTTTTATAAGGTCCAGAATTCTTTTAATAGGCTGGTTTGATGCTTTGGGAAAATAACACAGAGAATTCCATTTTTCCCGTATTTTTTTGTGATGGAATTTTTCATCCGCAAAATCTATTACATACGATAAAGATTTATAATCTACTTTTGGATTGGCTGTATACCTGCTTATCAGCGAAACATGAGGTTTGAAAAGAAAAATGTCGCCCGGGGCGCTTAAATACATCTTATTTCTGAAGTTTACGTGCGAGGAACCGTTTAAAACAACGTGAAATCCATAGTATTCATTTGCTTCACCAAGGTTTTTAAGCAGCCAGTTGCCTTTTATGGTTATGTACTCAACTTCAAGCACCCGCGGGGGCACAGAATTTACCTGGTCTGATGATACTTTTTCATCAAACTTATAAATATAATCATCTAACCCAAACTCTCCGCGGATAAGCATAAATTCTCCGGATTGCTGCTTTTTAACAATTAAATCATTATTGTTAATGTTCGAGCGCAGTCGAGAACCAGCTATTCTTCTCTATGCTCCCGCTAAGCGGGATTACTCAAAGAGTATTTTTAAAAGTTTCTTATTGTTTTTCACTTCTTTGCTTTTTCAAATTAGTTGTCATCCCCGCGGACAGATTGTGTCATAACGTTATTCTGTGAATTTTGTAGCGGTTTGATTTATCAAACTTAGTTATTTATATACAGCCTTTATTGTTTTGTCGCATGAATGCGACCGCTACATTAATTGTGACACAGTCTGGGAAGCGGGTATCCAGTTAGTATGATTTACATTTTGTCAGTAATGACGGACTGGTTTTTTTCACTTCTTTATTTTTTCCCAGCGCTGTTTTAAAAACCGCGCTATCATTTTGGGGTTGCGGTCGCGGTTAAACACGCCTTTTCTGTTTAAAATGGCCCTGCCGAAATGCTGGGATACCAGAAAATCTGCAAAAGCCCAGACCATTGTGCCTCTTATATAGGACTTTTTTTCAAAAACGTCAAGGTATTTCAATACATGTTCTGTCTGATAATCTTCGGTATAAAACACAGCCGGGTGGGCGTGTTCGCCTGCTATGCCGTCTGCCCCGAATTCTGAAATAAGCATAGGTTTTTTAAAACGTTTATACATTTTGTCGCAGATATCGCTCATGGTTTTCTGCACCTTATCCCAGTCCCCTCCTTCATTGTAAAGGAAGAAATACATATTCATGCAGATAATATCAAAATGCCCCGATGCTTTGTCATCGTCATCCATACAGTTCATAAATACTACAGGCCGGCCGTCAAGCGTTTTTGTATAATCATAAATCTTTTTCAAATGCACTGCGCATTCATTTAACGTAGAATTACATTCATTGGCTATACTCCACGCTATTACGCTGGCATGGTTTTTATCGCGCGTCACCATAGCTTTTACTGCATTTTTATGGTTTTCTATAAATGCCGGAGGCACCATATCTTTAGGTTTATCATTAGGGTTTTTAGTGGAATAAAATGCGTTTGCCGGCACTTCGTCAATAATATAAATACCTGTTTCATCTGCCAAATCCAGCAGTTCTTCTGACGGCGGGTAATGCCCGGGGCGCAATATGTTTGCGCCTATCCATTTTAAAAGCTGGAAATCCCGCACTATCAGCGCCCTGTTAAACCCGGCGCCGATAACTGCCAAATCATCATGCCGTGAAAACCCGCGGAAATAAACAGACTTGCCGTTAATCAAAACTGCGTCTTTTTTAATTTCTATTTTTTTTATGCCTGTCTTCAGGCAGTAGGCATCAGCTGTGGCGCCATTTACAATCAACGCCGCTTCAAAACTATACAAATGCGGGGTTTCTGCGCACCAAAACTCTGCTTTTTCTACCCTTACCGTGCCTGACAGCCCGCTTCCCTGGGCTACCACAGTGCCTGCTTTATCTGTAACGGTTACTTTAACAAGCCCGTTTAGCGGTTTTGAATTTAACTCTATCTGATATTTTATAACACCCGCTTTCCCGGAAATATCTGTATTAAGCGTAATGTCCTGAATATATGTTTTTGGTACCGTGTAAACATAAACAGGCCTTATAATCCCGCCCCACGGGAAATAATCTCCGCTTGAGGGCGGATATTTATCGCCAAATTTTGCCCAGTGGCCTATGCCCTTGCCATCCTGCAGTAATGTTTCACGGCTAAGCTTCATATCCACTTTTACAACTATCAGGTTTTCATCGCCTGTTTTTATAAGGTCATTTATCTGATATTCAAAAGAAATAAATCCGCCAGAATGAGTACCCAGCTCTTTGCCGTTAATCCATACTTTTGCATTCCAGTTTACCCCGCAAAACCTGAGCCAGACAAATTCTTTTTCCCAACTTTTAGCAATAACCGTTTTACATTCATACCAAACGGTGCCCATATAATTTTTAAAATCCGGGTACTGCTCATTCCACGGGGCAGAAATAGCCACAGGGTTTGCATTTTTCAGGCCTTTACACCAGGCCTGTTTTTCACCTTCATCGTTTTTATCAAACTTCAGGCTCCAGAACCCGTCAAGTATTTTTACATTTCTAAACTTGTTCTCTCTTGGAAATAGCATCCTCTCTCCTTTTTGTGTGGTGGTGCTGGTTATTTATTTTTTTGTTGTTCGTCTAACACTTTCCCGTTTCTATCAAATCTAACTCTTGAAATAGCATTGTTTTCATTGTCGTACTTGTATTTAACAATTGCATAATTATAATCTTTACACTCTTTTAAATTCCCATCAACGCCATACACTCTTTCTTCTATTTTATTTCCTTTTGAATCGTATTTTCTCTTTATTATTGCAATACCAGATATTTTTGTTTCAGTTAATTTATCCTGTGCATCGTAATATCTTACTTCTTTTTCATTTCCTTTACTGTCATATTTCGCACGGTATACAGCCCAGCCACCATCCTCACACTCTTTTAGTTTTCCATCTTCACCATAATCTTTCTCTTCAATTTTATTTCCGTTTGCATCATATTTAAATCTAAATATTGCTATATCATAATCCTTACAACCTGTCAGTTTTCCATACATGTCATAATAAGACCTTTCAATAGTATTCCCCGCATCGTCATATTTCCAATATTTTCTATGCACCTTAGTTTCAAACTCAGCAATAGACTTCATTTCTGCGTCATAATAACATTCACTGACAGTGTCTCCATATTCATTGTATTTATATTCTGTTATTTGAACACAGTTTTCAGTAGATTTACATATTTTATCATAACTATTATATACAGTTTCCTTTATACAATTTCCTGATTCATCACATTTCCACCTTATTACCGCTACACCTCTTTTATCAGTTAATAATTTACCGTCTTTCCCATAATTGCTTAATTCTGTCATGTTGTTTTTTTCGTCATACTTCATTCTTAATTCATAGAAGCCTGCCTTATCTGTTACTTGAGTGTCATCTTTGTTATATCTTGTTGATCTAATTCTTCTATTTTGGTCATCAAGAATCCAAATATATTTAACAACCCCATGATTGTTTTCAGTTAGCATACCTTTTTTGTCATAATTGTACATTGTAACCGTATGGTTAATAAGATTTTTTTGCAATTTATTTGAATATACACCGTAACTATCCTTTATACTGTTATCTTTTGAATCTTTATATATTCGTTCTTCAAAATCTTCGGAATACTTGAAAATATATTTTTTTACTAAGGGAATATTATCTGATTCATCTGTGGTAGGCTTCCCTTTTTTTAAATATTCTATACTTATTGCCTTGTCATCTTCATAAGTAAATTTATAGCAATTCACTTTTTTTGCAATATTTTTATCAACCTGATATCTACCTTCAATCAGCACCCAAGAATTATATATATTCCTGAAATACTTCACTTTCTCAGCACTATAACCATTGCCTTGAGAAAATAGCATCATGCAGCAAATTATAAAAATATGTTTATTTTTCATTTTTTATGTTTTAATTTCACAAACCCCATAACCCGTCAAGTATTTTTACATTTCTAAATTTATTTTCTCTTGGAAAAAGCATCCTCTCTCCTTTTGGTGATTGGTTATTCTTTTAAAGAGTCTTTATTTATAAAGAAAGTCAGTAGTTTTTATATCATATTCGCTGTCAAGATTTATGTTGGAAGTTGGAGAAATCACTTAGAGATAATCAAATTATTTAATAAATAATTACTGCTTAAAACTTCGTAGAAAAACTTATTCGGTGGGTATCACCTAATATACCATAGGGAACAAATGAATAATCGGTATTAGTGCCAAAGAGGGTTATTCCTATTCCGCCACCAAATCCTGAATAAGTATTTAAGTCTGTTTTATTCAAGGTTGATTGAGTAATTGCGGGAAGTAAATACCCAGCTCTTAAGGCAAGAGCATTTATCGGTAGGAATTCTGTCCCTATGCTTACTATCGTCTTTCCTTCATATACTTGCTGTTTTATATCCAACCCTAATGTAACCGCTCCGATATTGTATCCTAATCCTGCAGTTACAGATAGCGGAAGATTATATGGTTCACTGATGAATTTCATCTGAGGGCCAAGGTTCTGGAGAGAAAGACCAAAAGAAAGTGGCAGAGTGGCAAAGTGATAGAGTGAGCCAACATCAAATGCTACACCTGTTGCTTGCTCTGATTCTATCCTTTGCTGGATTATTTTTAAGTTAATGCCCATACTCGTTAATTTACTTACTTGCTTGCTTACTGATAATGTTACTGCCAAGTCACTTGCACTAAACCCACCTGTCTGAACTCTGTTTTCATCCCTTCCTTCAAGTTCTCCCTGGGATAAGACAATTATACTGCCGCCGAAAACGACAGGGAATAGGGGATAGGGATTAGGGAATAGCGGAACGGCGAAGCCGATGAAATCAAGGTTTGTATCTGCTATCCACTGGCTATGCATTGCTGATACTTCTTTTTGGTTAAGTTGTGAAAGCCCGCCAGGGTTCCAGTTTATTGCTGTTACATCATTTGCAATTGCTGTAAATGCGTTTCCAAGCCCAACCGGCCTTGCTCCGATACCGATTTTTAAGAAATCAGCACCAGTATTAGTAGCACAACAATACGAATTTACAAACAATAATGCCATCGTTGAAGAAATCAAAAATATTTTTTTCATGGCTACCCCCTATAAAAACTATTTATTTATTGTTTCTAAATATCTATTTGTTTCATCAATCAATATATTTATTGCTTTATATGTTTCTGACTCATGCATAGTTTTAACCATTTTTAATTGATTTTTAATGGTTTTCAAATCTTGATCTTTTTTTAATATTTGTTTGAAAGTATTGTACAAATTTGGAGGAAATGACTTGTATTTTTTGTTTCTGATCTCTTTTTCAATTAATCCTTTGATTATATTTAATATTTTTTCTTGTTTTTGATTTCCTTTTTTTTCTTTAATTATTTTACTAATTAGATTTATTATACCAGTCGCATCCTTTATCCTAAAATTATTGTAACTAGAAGTTTTGTAGTACTCCATATTTTTTTCAAGGCTATTCAATTTAAAAGTGGCTTCATTTACCCATTTTCCAAAAGCATCACTCCCTATAGAAGATTCATTCATTGTTTCATTTAAATCATTCAGGATATTAGAATATACTATTGGAACATAATTGTTTTGAATAAATTCATTTACTATTAAATCCATTGTTTTTGACTGTTTTTCTCCGTTTCTTTTAATAATATCATCAATAAATTCAAGCATTGGATCATTAAGTTGCGGTTGATATTTTATCTTTGCATTTTCCAATATATTTAAAAGTATATTAAACTTATCTCTTGTTGCTTTTGTTTGCTTTGAAAGGTATTCAATTTGATATATTAATTCACTACTTAATTTATCATCTTTCACGATATTATTTGCTGCGATTATAATTTCCTTTTTTAACATCTCAAAATCATTTTCCTTGTTTAATACATAATTACTTACAGATTCGGAAAGAATAATATTGAATTTGTAAACCTCGTCTTTTGCAATAATCCCTTTTATTGTTCTACAATTATGCAATCCATTAGAAATGCTTATTAACACCTCATATAATCCTGTCCCATTTCCTAAAATATTTAAAATATATTTACCTCTTAAAGGGGTTTCAACAGTTAAAGATTTAATTTCTACATTTCCAATACCACCTTGATCATTACTTGAAATAAAATAATAAGAATTAGGAATCCCTGTCACAACTGTACTGTTTTTCACATCAAAACCTGTATGTTTATTTTCAGGATTTATTAATAGCAACTCTATTAAATCTTTTGGTCTACCATCGATTCCTATTTCATCAGCCTTTGAAACTATAGGAATGAATACAAAAGATGAAAATATTATTAAAAAAAGAAGTGTTTCTATTATTATATTTTTCATTTTATTATGCCCAATTTTCTAGTAACTTTGATTGGTTTTTCACCTTGTTTTTCTGCATAAATAACATACAAATAAATACCTGAAACAATATTTGTTGTATCCCACTCATAGTCATAAACATATTTATTATCTATTACTTGTGGTAAGTCAGTTAAATTTGCCGAATGAATTTGTTCTCCATTCATATTGAATATTTTTATTTCTAACTTATCAGCAACGCCTACCTCAATATGTATTTTCGGGTTTGTTTGTTTGGCAGGATTAGGATATGAGTATATTTCACCAAGCTTAAATGTTGGGTCAGCAAAAATATTCAAACTTGCAATACTTGCTTTATTGTACATGGAAACTACATTGTTGATTGTGATTATAGGTGATTTCAATGTTGCAGCACCACTAACCCTACCCTCTAAACCAAATAGATAGCCGGCTATATTAGTATTTCCGCTTATTTCAATCGCTGAATAGGGTGCATATATTATAGCTTTAACTTGACTATCACCAGTTATTTCGATTTTTTCAGCTTCTTTACTTTTGTCATTCTTATTAACAAAAATAATCAAATTATTTGCATTACTTGTATAATTCAATACACTCTTTCCGGTGAGTTTTATCTTTCCGGTACAGAATATATTTACATTACCATTTACATTAATAGTCGAATTACCTGAAATATCCATTTCAGTAAAATAATATAACCCCGTTGATAGTGTTATGCTATCTTTATCCGTCATTTTAAATTTCAAGTTTTTATCAAGTGGATTTCTACCTTTTTGGGTTAATGGAATTATATTATTGTCGTTGTTTTGGATTGCAATAGTTGATATTTCTTCTAAGTCTATTGGGGTAGGATTTGTTTTAAGTGCATTTTGAATTATTTGACCTGTAACTGTGCTTTTACCGGTAAAATCAATTTTTTCAGCATAGGCGTCTCCGTAAACTATTGCCTTTCCTGTCAGGTTGATATCACCGTTACTTCTGATATTACCTGCAATTTTCGGGTTACCGTTTATTTTTATTCCGTTTATACCAATTAAAACATATTCAGGAATTATAGTAACAAATGTTGTCTGTGACTTTATTTCTTCAATGTTCCCTACGTTATCAACACTGCGGTATTCTATAATATACTGCCCTTCGGTAGTAATTGTAAACGTTGAAGTGTAAGGTAACCAATCAATACCATTGATACGGTATTCGGTATATTTAACACCAGATGATCCTTCTCCGGCTACAGGGTCAGTTGCTTCAAAACCCATTATTGTATTTGGAGTAATATAGGTTGTGTTGAATGCGTTAAACTTTATTCCTTCGGATTTTAAATAAGTTATCGGTGGTGTGTTATCTTCAAAGATTTGTGTTTGTTCTCCGGGAACAGAAGAGTAATTTATAAATATCTTTTTTATTTCATTTTCAGAAATTGAACCAACGAACTCTTTTGTAACAACACCAAAACTTGAATTCATAGTAAAAACATCTACTTTGTAAGTTCCAGTCTCTCTTCCTACAATATATAACGCATACTTGCCAATTAAAGGGGATTCAACATCCAATTCTTTCCATTTTCTATCAACCTCACCAGTAAAACTGTCTTGAATAGCATCTAAAAAATATCTTGAATTTATAATTTCTTCTTTAGTTGTATAAGATATTGGGTCAAATCCTGTCTTCTCACCTTCTGAATTGGTTAGTAGGAGTTCGACAAAAATAGGACTTTGACTTAATGCTTTTGCTAAAATAACAGGCGTACTTTCACGAGAATATCCTGCTCGGAAACCCCTATATTCCACGTATGTTTTATTATTATAATAACTTAAATCCTTCCTTGCCCTCCATCCAGGATCATTGATTTTATACCCAACTCCAGGGCAAGATCCTGTCACAACAACAAAATGTTCTTCGTCATCATCGTGCAGAACCTTTAATATAGATGGGTATTTATTTTTCAAATCCAGATTAACTTGAAAATCATTTCTTTGTTTTGGCCTTGAATACCTAATTGCACCCTGAGTATATATTTCTGCTGCATAACCTTCGGGAAAATCTATACCATAAACATCTTTAATATTATCTTCTAACCATTTATTAAATATTTTAGGGTCAGTGTCAGGTATATATGTTCTCATATTCAAAGAAGAATGGTACTGTTTGTAATATTTTATTATCATTGCTACTGATGTTAAATGACATCCAACATTTCCTATTTCATTATATTGAGTAGTTGCCCAATAAGTATCACTTGCCCAATCCTCAAGTGTACTATCTGCTTTGCGTTTTTGATTAAAATACGGCACATCAAGCAGAATTCTTGCATTAACAACATTTGATAATTCAGAAACATTGGGCGGACTTGCATTATCTGCTGTTTTTATAGCAAAGTAATATTGTGCTCCTTGTTTGGGTACGTTTACTGTAAACGTTTCTCTTGTTCCTTCAGATAAAGGCGTTGTCTCTCCTATGCACTGATTAGCAGAATCCCAATTTTCTTCAGTTATTTGAGACTCTCTGTAACGTATATCGTATGATTTTTCGTCTGTGCCGGGTGATGTCCATGTTAAGCCGACGGAATCGTGCTTAACGGAACATTCTTCTATTTGCAAATCAGTTATTGGCGAAAGAGTTGGTGGAATAGTAGTGGTTATATTAGTTACAGTAACATCATCCCAGTAAAGTAAACAAGTACTCCCAAAATTAAGAATCATATTACCTATTACTGGAGTCGGCATTAATCCCCAATCAGAAAAATTAAGAGTATCTAAAGTAATATCATCAAGCTTCATTATAGTTTGGTCCTGATTAAAAATAATAGTCATTTTGTGCCAACCTTCAGTTCGCAAAGCACTGCCAGTACCTACGCCACTAAATCCAGGAGGATCTGATAAATATTCTGTAGCATACATTGAATCACCCACATACAATTCAAATGTAAATCTTCTCCAAGAATAAATACTGCCATCCCAATAATCAAGATCTATCGTGAGTGATGCATTAGTATAACTAGGGGAATCCAAGGTATCATAAAACCATATTTCAAAATCTGATGTTGGGCCAATAATATTAAAACTTTTAGCTGCATAACCACTAGACACTGTTTTTAAAGAATTCAGTCCCCCATGTGCCTGGTCATCTGAAATAGTTGCATTCCCTGACACACCCCACTGTCCCAAGCCATCTTCAAATCCATCAGAAAAGATAGCTGCTTTAATAGGTATAATAGGCAAACATATTATTAAAAATGCTAATAATAATATGTTAAACGAATTATATTTATTAAAAGCACAAGCTACCCTTCCTTGCTGTCTAATATTTGAGCCACATTTAAGTTCCTCTTTTATCATTTTCCTCCGATTCAAATGTTCTATTTTTACTAGGACCCGTCTATTTCATAAGTCATCATTGCTTCTAAACAAAAGCTTAATATTTTAAAGATTATTTGTCAATACCTTAAGCTATGGGGTAAAAGAGTCATTTATTATAAACAATTCTGTAAGATCTACTGACGATGAAAGAAAAAGAACGAAAGTTTATAGAATCCATTAATATCAGTTGTTTTTAAAATCATTAAGGTATATAATTATTTCTCGCTACCTTAGTAGAATATCAAAATGAACTTGCACACCCCAACATTTCCCAGGAGGAAATCATGAAAACAGATATTGCCATAAAAGAATTTTTAAATTACCATAAAGCAAATTCAAGAGAAAATACTATAAGAAACCACAAGGCAATGTTGTCCTTGTTCTTGCCAGTTTTTAAAGAACGCGAAATTGAATCAATAAATTCAGATGAAATACATCAGTTTCTTGAAAATACGTTTAATACTCGCAAACAAAGCACAAAACATCTTCGTTTTACTCAGTTAAAAGCCTTCTTCAACTTCTGTATTAACATTTTAAACATCAATATTCAAAACCCTTGTTGCACTTTACTGCTTAATAAAACCTATCGCATTAACCGACCTGTCTACAGAACCATTGTCAGTAAAGAGCTGATAGATGAAATAATTTACAAAACAACAAAAACAAGAGACAGACTTCTATTAGAGATTCAAGCAAGAAGTGGGCTAAGAATAGGAGAAGCACTAAATCTTTGCCCAAAACATATTAAAGACCGAAGAATTAAGATTGAATCACCTAAAAGTCGCAAAGACTTTGAATTTGCCTATCTTCCCTCAAATATTGCTGATAAATTGAAGCAATACATTACCCAAAACCAAATTTCAACTGATCAGAAAATATTCAATCTCTCATATGCTGGAGCACGGAACATAATCAGAAAAGCAGGTCAACAATTGGGAGTAGCGTTAAAACCTCATGATTTAAGAAGATATTCCGCGTCATTTGCCAGCAGAAATGGTGTGCCACTTGAAGTCGTATCAAAAGTTATCCTTAGACATCAGAATTTAGTAACGACTCAAGTATACCTTGGCAAAATTAGTGAAGAAGAAGCCTTGCGTTGGGTCGATAGTTTGCATAACAGATAATTCAAAGAACAAAGGAACAAATATGGTTAGAGCTCCACCTTTCAAAATATTGATTTTTATTCAAATCTTGAGAAATCACTCAAAATTCCAAACTACTGACTTGTTGCAAAAATCATTAGTTTGAAAAACAGTTTTTAACAAATTTGTTATAGAAAACAGCGGATTGGAACATTCTTGGAGAAAACCTTTGGCGACGACCTTTGCAATCCCGAAGTCGCCAATAGAGTGAGCCGCAAAGCGAACGTTTTTCGGAAAGAATGTTTCAGGCAAAGCTGTTTTCTGCATCAATGAAGTGAAAAAACTGTTTTTCAAAGACTATCTAAGTTCTCGACAAGCTCAAGCAATATGCTTTGCCAAGCAAGCTTGGCCACTACGGTAAAACTATTTCAAAAAAAATTCTTTTCAACGACGCCCATACCCCAATGATTTCCTTTTATAAGCAGATATTGGGATGCTACTTGCAAATGGGCAACTACAATCAATCTCGTTTGATAAATCAACCCGCTACAAAAAAATATTGAATTCTCAACTGCAAGTAGATTATAAAATTCTACAGAACGTTTTATTTCACGATTTCCTTTTTTTTGAACTGTTTCCAAAATGGAAACAGTTGACTTTTTCAAAAGTTCCCCTGTATACACATATGTTCATAAAACATCTTCTTTAAAGGATCGTCTATTTCTATCAATTGTGCAAGATGGCTAAATGAAAGATTTTCAATTAGAAACTTACCTTGAATGGTATATTGTGGAGACACTGTATCCACAATTTGTGGATAAGACAAATAAAACTGACGGTAACGGTACAACTCTCTGCGATCACACCTGTCTATTCCCTGTTTAATGAGAGTATCTGATAATTCATCCATAAGGCGATCACCGTACCTTGCCCTATCTGTACCTGCTCTCTCATATTCCTCTATATAATATCCAATAACCCAATTCCTAATAGTTAATCCGGCATTTACAGCTTTGATGGTTCTATTTAAAAGCTGCTTATGTACGCCACAGATTGAATTTACAAGATTTTGAAATGTGATCTTTTTTGTTTTATCAATATTCTTCATGATTATCCTCTATTTTGAAAAACAGTTTTTGAACGAATTTATTATAGAAAACAGCGAACTGGGACATTCTTGGAGAAAACCTTTGGCGACGACCTTTGCAATCCCCGGAGCCCTTGCTTTCCCTTTTATAAGCGGTGGCAAGGACGCTATCCGCAGCCGCCAATAGAGTGAGCCGCAAAGCGAACGTTTTTCGGAAAGAATGTTTCAGGCAAAGCTGTTTTCTGCATCAATGAAGTGAAAAAACTGTTTTTCAAAAACTAAACATGTTCTCGATTCTTCGTTGTTTTGCTTGTTCTCGACAAGCTCGAACGATATGCTTTGCCAAGCAAGCTTGGCCACTACGGTAAAACTATTTCAAAAACAAAATCAATACGGTTGATAAATCAACCCGCTACAAAAAACAATACTAATGGATTCCCTACTGCAAGTCCTCATGGATCCCCGACTGCAAGTAGCGTCCCGAACTCATCTGATAAAAGGAAAACTTCGGGACCAGCTACTTTTCGGGGATGACAAATATAAAACAAGATTGTGGAACATTCACGAAAAACTCTTTTTCCCTCACCCGGCCATTTTGGCCGCCTCTCCCAAGAGGAGAGGATAAATCATCCCAGAACTACCTTTACTTCGCAGGATTTATTTTTGGAAATAGGGATAATGTTGCCTTCAATAGGTTTGTTATCAACTAAAATCTGCTTAACACCGGATTCAACTTCATTTAAATTTTCAATAGTAATATTATAAACAGTATTTCTAAACCTGCGCTGAACTTTTATAGTTTTCCACTGCTTTGGCAGGCATGGATTTATTTTCAGCCCGTTAAACACCGGCTCTACACCCACAATTTTCAGCATACACTTGCGCAGCCACGCCGCCCCGCCCGCAAAATTTGAATATAAATGCTTCCCAAAATGCGCATGCGCCTCACCTACCGCAAAATTTGTAACCTGGTGTATTGGCCCTGTAGAAACATCATTTACCGTATTTGAAGGAAACACCTTTTTAATCTCTTTATACGCTTTTGTACCGGAATTTAGCGCCAGAAAACCATACACCGCAAACACGTGGCCGTGCGTATAAATGGACGCATTTTCAAACATACCGGGCAGCTGGTCACTAATCCTTCCTACATAACTGCTTTTGGCTGTATAAGCCGGTGAAAGCAGTAAATATCCGAAATGCGTAGAAATTTTCTCTATAGACTTTAACACCTTATCCACCCTGCCGGCTTTCTCTGCTACCCCGTTAAAAAGTGACCACGTATTTACATTCAGGTGAATCTTTCCTTCTTCTTCTTTTTTTGACCCTACCGGGCGGCCCACATCATTAAAGGCATACACATAATACTCCCCGTCCCAGGCATTTTTATTTATAGAGTCTGTAACAGTTTTAATAGCTTTATTTAAAAAAGCAATTCCTTTTTTATCTTTTTTCAGTTCCGCTAAAGGCAGCATTTTCTGGCAGGCAAAAACCAGCGCCATACTAAGCCACACGCTTACCCCTTTTTTGCCTTTGCCTACGGTATCTACAGCATCGTTCCAGTCACCGTGGCCCACCTGGCACAAACCTTTCTGCGGGCGGTTAAAATAAAGAGACTTTAAACCCAGCATAGCGTGTTCATACAGGCTTACCTGTTTATTAAACTCTCTTTCATGTTTTTCTAAATTAAAAAACCCGGTTTTAATATCCAGTATTTTCAGGTCCCCGGTTTCCATTACATATTCATGCATCAAATCCGGTATCCAGACAGGGCTGTCCATATAAATGCGTTCATCATGCTTAGCACCCGGAAAACGTGAAAACTGCCTGATAGCTCTGCCGTCTTTCATCTGGTAAGATAATGTTTCCGGAAGCTGGTTTTTTACAAACTCCGGGTTAAAATCTACTGCGGCCATAGTATCCTGCAGTACATCACGGTAGCCCACGGCATCTAAACAGCGGGTAAACCGCGCTGCATTTTTCATCTGATATTTCAGCCATACATTAAAAAACCTGTTAAACTCTTCATCAGGCGTATCTACAAAAATGCTTGACGCCATAGCCTGCCAGGTATCTTCTACCTGTTTTTCCTGCGCCTGCAACTGGCCGGGAGCGGAAAAATATTTTTTTCTTATTTGTTTCAGGTTTTCTTTTCTTTTTTTCTGGTCAAAATCCGTATTGCCCAGAAGAATATTTACATCTACTGTACCGGAGGCAGGAATATCCAAATCAAACTGCAGCACGCCTACCATGCCTTCATAGGGCTGTACACCTTCTGAATTGGTGCAGGCGCCGTCAATTACTGCCTGCGGAAATTCATGAAAATGCCCGCCCCCTTCAAACTCTTCTCTGGAAATATCAAAAGTATCAAAGGGCCGGTCAGCCATCATAAACCCTGTGCGTTTATGTTTGTTATTCTGGTCGCCGTTTATGGCAACTATGGCGTTTAAATCTTTATGTATTTCGCCCCGGGAAACTACCCGCGGGTCAAAGTAATAACTGGGCCAGGATTCCAAACCCCAGCTGACCCCGCAATAAAGTTTAACTATTCTTTTCTGCAGTGAATTGTTTTTCAGTTTTATCTGCCATACTTCCAGCGGGTCTTCTGCGGTAACAAATACCTTTAAGGAAGCTGCTATATTTCTGCTTACGGATTCATATTGTATTTTGCCGGCAGACATTACGCATTTATAATTTGTATATTTTGCTTCTTCCCTGCCTTCCTGGGGAAGCATAAACCACATATCCGGGTTTTCATGGCCGGGCACTTGTTCCCTTAAATAAAAATAGCGCACATCCCTGGGGCCCGGCGCTGTGGGCACATAGCTGGGGTCTTTATGCGATGTTACAGGCCCTGCCAGTACGCTATCTATAAAGGAAAAGCCTTTACCGGTCTGATCCCAGAAAGAACCGTACATACTGCGGGTATTGGAATGGTTGTTTGCCATCAGGTGAAGCCACGGGCGCGGCAGGTTAGGCGTGCTGATATGCACTTCGCTGTTATTTACAAAACCTGTTTCATCGGAATTGTCTTCAAAATGCGCGTATGCTGACTGAAATATTTCAAATTCTTTTGGTATGCCTGCTTCTTTGTTTTTTCTGGCCCAGTCTCTGAACTTCTGCTCAATTTTTTTGTCCACTGTAAAGCTCCCTCCGGAAATAAGTTAATTTTTTGGTTTTTATGGCTAGTTTAACCCTCACCTTAATCCTCTCCCAAGAGGAGAGGAAAATATCGGTTAGTGGTTATTTTGAATTCTGTTGTCGTTTACCCTTGCTGGTTTTTTAATGAACACACTTAAAAAACCAAGGCGCAGGATAAAACGCTGCGGGTAGCGCACTTGCTTCATCTTATAAAAGGGAAAACAAGTGAAAGTTTTATCCAGAAAAACAAATATGTTAAAGCGAAAGCTTTATCCCTGCTTCAAAGATGTTTGAATAGAAGGGACAGGAAACGCAGGATAAACAACACACATGCAAAATATAAATTGAACTATTTTATATTTTGCTGCTCTTTACCCTTGCTGGTTTTTTAATGAACACACTTAAAAAACCAAGGCGCAGGATAAAACGCTGCGGGTAGCGCACTTGCTTCATCTTATAAAAGGGAAAACAAGTGAAAGTTTTATCCAGAAAAACAAATATGTTAAAGCGAAAGCTTTATCCCTGCTTCAAAGATGTTTGAATAGAAGGGACAGGAAACGCAGGATAAACAACACACATGCAAAATATAAATTGAACTATTTTATATTTTGCTGCTCTTTACCCTTGCTGGTTTTTTAATGAACACACTTAAAAAACCAAAACGCAGGATAAAGAGCAAACACACAGAATTCAAAAGTTTATTTTGAATTCTGTTGCTCTTTAAACCAAGTTATATAGTTCATGCAGTAGTCGTCTTTGGTGAAAAGCGCTTCTGATGCCATAATGGCGGCAATCATATTTTTGTCTGTGGGGTCTATCAGCGCAGAGTCAAGGCCGGCGTCTATAGCAACGGAAATGAAAAGTGAGTTTATCAGGCTTCTGTTGGGCAGGCCGTAGGAAATGTTGCTTAATCCGCAGGTGGTTTTTACATCAGGGATGGTTTTTACCATTTTTACAGCATCCAGATATTCTTTGGTCTGGCCGGGTTCTGTGGCAATAGGCCTTACCAGGCAGTCAAAATATAAATCTGCTGGCGGCACGCCGTATTTCCCTGCGTAATCTACTATTTTTTTTGCTACATCAAATCTTTCTTTTGCGGTGTGGGGCATGCCGGCTTCATCCATGGCCAGGGCTACTACGCTGGCTTTAAACTCTTTTACAAGCGGCATTATTTCATCCATTCTGTATTTTTCTCCGCTGGTGGAATTTATCATGGGTTTGCCTTTATGCAGTTTAAGGCCTGCTTCCAGGGCTTTTGGGTTGGGGCTGTCTATTACCAGGGGCACGTTTACCGCTTCCTGTACTTTTGTTACCAGCCACTGCATATCGCTTATTTCATCATGAAAGTTTGTGCCGCAGTTAACGTCAAGCATATGGGCGCCTGCGGTTACCTGGTTTACGGCTTCTTTCTGGATAAATGCGGTATCTTTATTTTTTATGGCCTCAAAAATACTTTTTCTTGATGAATTAATGCGCTCTCCGATAATTAACATGTTCTCTCCCCTTTTTTTAAATTAGTTTTTTCTGGTTTTGTATGGCCTTACATTTATCAGCAGTCTTTCGGCGGTACTGTCCCTCTGCGGGCACGGCTACGGGCAGTGTCCTGGCATCATATTATAAAAGGAAAGGCCAGGGAGAGCGGGTCTCCCAATCTATGGGGAAATTGTGGATAACTTCTACAATCTATGGGGCAAACATTAAACCCAATTACCCCTAAAAC
>Ga0156443_104_pt1 | contig 23408 bp, 21 predicted proteins | sample RifOxyA2_FD_108086 | JGI IMG/M metagenome (GOLD analysis project Ga0156443, IMG submission 108086) | Elusimicrobia bacterium RIFOXYA2_FULL_39_19
TTTCAAAGAACAGCATGCCCTATGAGGGCATTTAAATAATCAAGAGTTTTTCGACAGACTCAATTTAGTTTTTAATTGTATAATGTTAAAAATTAACATACAGATACAGAATATTTTCACAGAATTTCATACAAGGAGATAACTTATGCCAAACCGTCCTAATCTTATTTTAATTACAACAGATCAAATGCGTGGAGACTGCCTGGGTGTTGAAGGCCATCCTGTTATTGAAACGCCTAATCTTGATTGTATGGCGCGTAACGGGGTTAGATTTACAAAAGCTTATACCGCAGTTCCAAGCTGTATTGCTGCCCGGGCAGCAATACTCACAGGATTAAAACAGGAAAGCCATGGGCGGGTTGGCTATCAGGACGGTGTTACATTTAATTATAAAAATACTCTTCCCGGAGAACTGGCAAAAGCCGGTTATCATACCCAGGCTGTAGGAAAAATGCATTTTCATCCTGCAAGGAATTTGTGCGGATTTCATAATATTGAACTTATAAAAGACCATCGGATAATTAATGAACAGCCTGACGATTATTATGTATGGCTGAAACAACAGGCGGGCTATGATGCTAATCTGGTAGAACACGGTTTAAATATCAATTCCTGGGTTGCCCGGCCGTGGCATCTACCAGAATATCTGCATCCCACTAACTGGGTAGTATCACAGTCTATAGATTTTCTGCGCCGCCGCGACCCAACTAAACCATTTTTTTTATGGATGTCATTTTTTGCACCGCACCCGCCGTTTATTCCGCCTAAAGTATATTTTGACCAGTATGCAAAACAGGATATGCCGCTTCCTTATATGGGAGACTGGGCCGATAAAGAAGATTTGCAGCAAAACGGCCTCATAACCGATACCTTTGCTGGAAAAATAAACAAAAATGCTTTGCAAAGGGCAAGAGCCGCTTATTATGCTTTGATAACACACATAGACCATCAGATAGGAAGATTTATGGAAGCTCTTGATGAATACAAGGAATCAAAAAATACTTTTGTAATATTTTCTTCCGATCACGGTGAATTACTGGGTGACCATAATTTGTTCCGTAAAGTACTGCCTTACGAAGGTTCAGCCCGGGTGCCGTTTTTAGCGCGTTTTCCTGAAGGAATGGATATTGGAAAAAATATTGCAATTGATAAACCTGTTGAACTGCGTGATATTATGCCTACGTTTTTAGATATGGCTGGGGTAAAAATTCCGGGCAGCGTGGAAGGCAAAAGCATCCTTCCTTTATGTAAAAAAGGAAAAACTCCCTGGAGAAAATATATTCACGGTGAACATGGCGCTCCGTTTAAAAGACAGATTGCAAACCATTATTTAACAGATGGAAAAGAAAAATATATCTGGTTTACAGAAACCGGAAAAGAACAGTTGTTTGATCTTACTAGTGACTCTGGTGAAATACATAATCTTGCACAAAACCCTGAGTATAAAAAGAGATTAGTATACTGGAGAAATATTTTAATAAAGGAATTAAAAAACAGGGAAGAAGGTTTTTCAAACGGCAAAAAATTAATACCAGGTAAAGAAACCGTTGATTGCCTGAAGCATATATGCTGAAAAACTTTAAACGGAGAATTTGTGCTTGAACTGAAAATTTATTATGAAGACACGGACGCAGGCGGAATAGTGTATTATGCAAACTATCTGAAGTATTTTGAAAGGGCCCGCACAGAAATGTTTGAAAGCAGGGGTTTCAGCGTAGCGGAACTGGCAAAAAAAGATGTGCTTTTTGTAGTGGCGCACGCAGAGCTTGATTATAAGTCATCCGCAGTGCTTGGTGACATACTGCAGGTAGAAACAAAAATATCAGAGCTTTCAAAAGTAAGTTTTTGGGTAGATTATACGGTAAAAAGAAAAACAGACAGCAGTGTAGTAGTAACCGGCAGGACAAAAATGGCTTGCGTAAGCGGCAGCTTGAAAATCCAGAAAATCCCTCAGGAAATAGCAGAAACTTTAAGCAAATAAATTTGCGGGGATATAACCAAATGAATAAAAAATCACCAATAAAACCAATACTTATTGCATATTGCGGCATGAACTGCGCTATTTGTTTCGGATATCTAAGGAAAAAAAACAAATGCCCCGGGTGCAGGTCAAGAAAAAATATTAGTAAACCAAACAGTTGTTATAAATGCAAAATTGTAGTTTGCAGCAAAAGAAACACAAACGGTTATAAGTTTTGTTTCTCCTGCGGCAGGCATTGTTTAAGATTAAAACAACTGGATAAACGCTACAGAACAAAATATAACATGAGCATGCTGGAAAACCTTGCTGATATTAAGCGTTTAGGCATAAAAAAGTTTGTAAAAAATGAAATTAAAAGATGGACGTGTAAAAAATGCGGCGGAACAATCTGTGTTCATAAAAAATATTGTTATAGCTGCGGTAAATAGATGTAATACACAAAAAAACAGCATTTTTAATTAAAAGAAGTATTGGGTGCGAAGCAGCAGCATTGAGCTATAGGGGCTCAGTGAAAACTCGCTTTGTTTATCAGAAGAAATGTTTGAAATGCCTTCCAGTGAAATTGTGGTATTTTTCAGTTTTGTCCAGGAAAACTGAGGGTACACAAACCCGCCCGGCCTGTCTAAATTCCCCAGGGTACTGAAAGAAAATCCCAGATTATCCGTTAAGTCATAAGACAAAGTGCAAAATATGTAATTTTTGCTTAAGTAGCCCGGGTTCAGCGTGCCTAAAGCAACCGGCGCATACAAAGCATAAGATGAATTAATAAGATTCAGCATGTTGGAAAAATCAGTCTCATCATAGCCAAACCCATTATAAAAGTATTCAAGCATGATAAAGCTTTTTTCTGTTATTCTTCTGTTGAGGTTTACTATTGCCTGAGTTTCCCAGCCGATTTTGTTTGTTAAGCCGGTATTGGTAAAGTAAACAAGTTCAGGTTTATTTGCCTGCGCATATTCCATTCCCAGTATCATGCCGCCTATATCTACAGACGTATAAACTCCTATCAGTGAATTGTCAGAATAGTTCAGGTTTTTTTTATAGCTTCCCAGCAGGCCCAGCTCTATATCATTTGTCAGCAGGTAAAACTGCGCTCCTGTACGGGCATACTGCAGGTTATTTATTTCCTGTGTTTCTGTGGGGGGGATAAACTCAAAATTGAAGCTGAAAGGCCTGTCTAAGAAAGATGTAAAATCATGTGTAAATCTCAGCACGTCTATACCCTGTGAATATTTTTCAGGGTTATAGGCGTCTTTTTTTATATCCAGGTCATTTACCGGGTTCCATAAGTAGCCTACGCCGAAGCCTATCTTTTGCCTGCCAAGTTTAAATTTTAAATAGTCTGCCGGTTCAAGAATAATATATGCCTGGTCAAGCAGTCCTTCTGATTTTTCCAGCATGGAATCATAGCGTGCCCGCGCATCAATGGTAATTTTGTATTTAGTCTGCGCTGAAAAGCCGGTTTTGATTTCACCTAAATGGGTATTTGGGGGGATAGACAGCAGGTTGCCGGGATTAAGCAGGGTTTCTTTTTTTTCTATGCTGGTATACAGGTACTCGGCATTTCCGCTGAAATCAAGCGCCTGCGCGCAGGAACAAAAAAGCAGTAAAAGGATAAGTGAGTTTTTCATTAATTGCTGTTTTCTGTTTTGATTATTTTGCCGTCTTCTAAAAATATTTTTTTGTCAATATAGTTTAAAAGGCGCGGATCATGCGTTGAAAGTATAAATGTGGTATGCATAGTTTCGTTCATGTGTTTCATTATTTCAATTATTTTATTGCCGTTTTCAGTGTCCAGGTTTGCTGTAGGCTCATCTGCCAGCACTATTGACGGATTGGTTATCAGTGCGCGCGCTATAGCCACGCGCTGGCGCTGCCCTCCGGAAAGTTCGTCCGGTTTGTGTTTTGCGTATTCGCTTATGCCTACGTTTTCCAGCATTTTATCTATCATCTGCTGCCTTTTGGTTTTATTAAAACCCAGTGAAATTAACGGCAGTTCCACGTTTTCATACGCAGTTAAAACAGGTATAAGGTTAAAAGACTGAAATATAAAACCCAGGTTTTTTCTTCTTAGCATGGTCAGGCGGTTATCGCTTAAACGGGTGGTGTTTTCACCGTCAATAAACACATGGCCTTCGCTGGGGACGTCAATACAGCCGATAATATTAAGCAGGGTGCTTTTGCCGGAACCAGACGGGCCTATAATGCCCATAAATTCCTGTTTTTCAATGGTCAGGTTTACCCCTCGCAGCGCGTGCACTTCTGTTTTGCCCAGCTTGTAAACTTTGCACACGTTTTCAATAATAATTTTGTTCATAAAAGCCGTCCTTGTTTCTTATTTATTTTTTTAAATAGTAACACTGTTGATCCACACGGGCAGAGCCCGTGGATGAATGCTGCCGTTTAAAATTGATAAATTAATCATCAAATTATATTTGTTTGCAGAGCAGGCTCTGTTGCTGCAAAATTAGCATTTGAAATTTAATGGTAAAGAAAGTTTATTTCACCATTTTTTGCGGTGAAAATATATTATCGTTGATTTCTTTATTTGTCATATCGTTTATTATTACTTTTGTTTCACTGCCCTGGGTAAGCACATCTTTAACTACTATTACAGAAGGCCTTAATTTTCCGCCGTATTCTTTAATGCCTGAAAAATCCATGGTTTTTATCAGGTTGCCTGAAACGGTATAAAGCTCTTGTTTTATAGTAAGAAGCCTTTCTTTTTCAACAGCAGTAATTATTTTTGAATAAGAAACATTTTTGTTTGTGGCCAGCATTTCAAGCACATATTCTTTGTCTGTTTCTTTAACTATTCTTGATTTATAATCATTGTTCATATCAAAGTCCATAAGGTCGCGGTTTGAAAATGAAGTACCCATAAAACTGTCCTTGCCTGAAAGGCGTATGGGCCTGGAAATACCCGGTACGTACATCCACATATTATCTTTCATCATAAGGATTTTTTTATTTTTCTCACGGGCCGGGGCTGTAAAGGTCATTAGTGTGCCTTTATCCTTTTTAAATATAATATTTGCATCAAGTTCTTTGATAGTTTTGCCCTTTTTTATATCTATCAGAGTCATATTCATTTCACCTTCATTAAAGGTAAGGTTATCATCCACTGCCTTGGTAATTTCCTGTGCGGTAATGGCAAAGCAGGTTCTATAAAGTGCAAACAGCAGAACCAGAGCAATTGTCTTTTTCATAAATCCCCCATGTTTTAGTTTGTTCTCAGCGAATCGGTAATTATCATTTTACTGGCTTTGTGCGCCGGTAGTAACCCGCCCAGCATGGTAGAAACCATGCCTACAACAATACACAGCAACACATCGGAAATTGCCGGTTTTGATATGAGTTTGAAAACAGGGATGGCTATCATGTCAGCCGCCTGTGAATAATCTATGCCATACACCGCCAGATAAAATGTGGGTATACCTCCGATAAACAGCCCGAATATTGAACCTGCCAGGCCGATGCACAAAGATTCAAAAAGAAAAAGCAGGAATATTTCATTCTGCAGCCAGCCCATGGCGCGCAGCATACCTATTTCTCTTACTCTTTCATAAACATTTACATACATGGTGCCTGTAATGGTGGAAACACCTATAAAAAGAAGAATAAGAATAAAAATAGAGTAAAATATTTTATCGCTTTTTTCATTTTCCAGCAGTCCCTGCGCATATTCCTGCCAGGGTTTTATGGTTAATCCGTTATCTAATACAGGCCTAAGTTCTGCAGATACTTTCATGGAGATTTCCATATCTTTAAAAAACATAAATATTTTATTTACTGCATTTTGTGTATCAAATAATGCGTTTGCAGATTTTAAACTGACAAAAACCGTATTTTTATCCAGTTCATAAAAACCTGTAGCATAAATGCCGGTAACAGGCAGCTGCAATATATTGGGAGAGTTGTTTATGGTTTGTGCCTGTATAAAACAGATATCTCCCAGTTTCAGGTTAAAAAGTTCAGCTGTTTTTTTGCCTATTAGTATACCGTCTTGCTTGTCAAGAAACACACCTTCCTTTATAAAATCGTCAATTATGCCTACTTCTTTTTCTGTTTCAGGGTTACAGCCTGTTATCTGTACTATCATTTTTTCCTGGCCGTTGCCGGCAAACCCATTGCCTGCCAGCCTGGTTGTAGCGCTGATCACTTTTGGGTTTTTGAGGATTTTACTGATTAATTTATCAGATTCATAAAATACAGTGTTTTTTGTAACATAATCCTGAATTTTTTTATCATTAAATAGTTCTGTTTGTATCTGTGCATGGCTTGTTTTGTACTTTAAAAATGATTCACGCATGGATACAATATAGGTTCCGCGGTAATAGCCGAGAAAAAAGAAAAGTATGCCGATAGAAATACTTACGCTTATAATATTAAGTATAGTCCTGCGCAGATGGCGTTTCATATTTTTAATTGAAATAATAAAAATAGAAAATATATTCATATGAATTTTGTATTTACCCGCTTTCGCAGAATGCCCCGAGTGTAAACTTAGGCGTGAATGCGTTGTAGGGTATCCCCTAAAGCTGCTTATGCAATGCGGCAAATAGCCGCGAATATTGCAGAAGCGGTTAGCGACAGGGGATGTTCTTCGGCGGTTTTTGCCGAAGATGAAGCAGATGCTATGGGCGTAAGCCCATAGTGCTTCACTGCAGGCTTTTAAATATAGCCCAGCAGTTCCTTGATTTTCTTTTTGCGTAAAACCCTTAACGGATAAATGGCTGATAATACCGGCACAATTGCCGATACCACCAGCGGGTCAATCAAATATTTAAATCCGAAAACAGGATAAATTCTGTTTGAATTAAAAAATGAGCCTGCAAATTCTTTGGATTCATTAGAAATAGGAATGCCTACTACGGAAAGCCAGTAAATCAGGCTTCCGCCGACAGCTGTGCCTAACACAGCACCGAACAACCCCAGTATAAACACCTCAGCCATAATCATTGAGTTTACATCCATTCTGGTAAAGCCGATAGACCTAAGCGTGCCTATATCCCGGATGCGGTCAAATATGGAAATAAGCACTGTATTCATAATGCCTACCGTAGCCACCAGCATGAATATAAAATAAACAAGCGTGTTAAACAGCATGCCAAAATCAATCAGTGAAATCATTGGCCCTAATAAATCTTTCCAGGAATAAAATTCAAGATTATGTGTTTTAAGAATTTCCGCATAATCTGTTTTAAAAGTATCAGCTTTTAAAATGTCGTTAAAAAAAAGCGATATTTCAGTAGCCCTGTTTTCCAGCCCTACCAGCTGTTGGACACTTTTTATGTCTGCCAGGCAGATGTTTTCATCTTTGTCTACATAACCTGTTTTAAAAATTCCTATCACCGGCAGTTCTACGGCATTAAATGAACCGTAACTGTCTGAAGTGAAAAGAATAATTCTGTCATTAAGCGTGCATTTAAGCACCCCGGCAGTATAAGAGCTTATCATTATGCCGGAATCATTATTGTTTTTAAAAAACCTGCCGGCTAATAAAGTGTTTTTGTAGATTTTATAGGTATTAAAAACATTTTTACCATTTTTATCAGTAAAAGGCTTTATGCCCATGCAAAACATATTGGCGGATTCATCTTTTTTTGAAACCACTACTCCGGCTGAAATAGAAGGGGAAATCAGCATTGTGTTGTCTTTAGCAAACATTTTTGCCGTTATAGTTTCATAATTATTCATAGAAAGTTCAAGCGGAGAAATTTCCTGTTTCTGGTAATAGCCGGTATAGTAAATTTTTCCGTGTGCAGTGTTTTCAAGCATATCTTTAAGGAACTTTTCCTTAAAACTAATTGTAAAAGAACCTATAGATGTAATCACAAAAGCGCCGACAGCCACAATAAAGCATATTTGCAGGCTTCTTCTTTTATATTTCAGGGCATTCCTGAAACCCATTTTAAAGTAAATAGCTAATTTTGATAAAAACAGCATTTGTTTCCCTTTCTTATATATAACGTGCCTGAATTAACAAAGTTCTAAACCGGGCCAGCGGTATTGCCAGCTGGCAAGAGGTACAAAACGCTCAAAATGGCTTATCGCCTTCGCTGTTAATTATGCCGTAGTAAAATATATTGCAAATGTCTTTAAACATCTGTATTTTATCAGGATAAAGTTTTTGAATTTCCGGATTTGCCATTATTTTTTTTGTCATGTCACCCAAAAACATAATAAGTTCAATTTTTAAACCTGGTTTAACTTCTCCTTTTTTCTGGGCCTTCAATATCATGTTTTTAGAAAACTTAAAAACTTCAAGAGTTTTTTCTTTTACATGTTTTCCAAAAACCGTTGATTCATCAGCATCCAGCGCTTCGCTGAAAAATTCATTGCCTGATTCATTGTATATCTGATATGACCACAGCATATGGTTTCTTATTTTTTCTTCAAAATGGATTGGTTTTGCGTCATTTTCCATAAGATTATTCAGCTCAGCATCCAGAATTATGTCTGCAATATGAATTGCAAGCTCATCTTTATCTTTAAAATAATTGTAAAAAGTCATTTTACTTACGTTTGCTTTCTGGCAGATTTCTTCTATACTTACCCGTTTTATACCATGCTTGAAAAACAACTCCCTTGCAGAGTTAACCAGCAATTTTGCCTTTTCTGTTAGTTCTTTTGACATTTAGTGATTACCAACCTTACGAAAATAGTATAAATAGACTACTTTAGTAAATATAGTAACATACGTTTCTGTTTTTGTCAATGGCTATTTTTAAAGCATCTCTTGATTTTAAAAATAAAAAAAACTATAATTATTTGCGGATAAATAATTTAAATAAAAGGAGAATATGTTTTATGAAAAAGTTGTTTTTATTAGCGGTAGTAATGGTTTTGTCAACAAATGTTTTAAAAGCAGGGGATAAGGTAGAGTATAAACCGGAGGAATTAAAAGATGCGGCTGTAGTTGCGAAAAAGTATGTTAAGGCAAATCTTAAACTTCTAAAAAAGCTTAATATTAAAAAACTGGTAATTCTTGAATGTACCGGCGAATTTGTAACTTCAAAGGAAGTTACGGACGGTGCTTTTAGAGGCCGGGCAGATTATTTCGGAAATGTTACCCAGCGTACACGCACAACTACATTAAAATTTGACAAAGACTATTATACAAACATTACAGATGCAGTATATGAATCAGTAGTAGACCTTTTTGAACAAAATGGTATTGAGATAATCAGAAAAGAAACAGTTATTGAAAGCCCAACTTATAAGGAATGGAACCTTAAAGAAGAAAAAGAAGGCCGCGGTGTAACCGCGGGCATGTTTAAAGATACCACTGTTACTAAAACACAGAAAGTATCAACAACAGGCCTTGGTATTTTTCCCGGGCCTATAAAAATGATAGGTGTAGTAGGTGATTTAGGCCCTATAACAGCAGAGCTTGGCGCAGAAGGTTTTTTACAGGTTCATTTTAGAGTTGATAAAACAAAAAAGTTTGCTCCTGCACTTACAGCTTTTGAAATGCTTTTAAGCACAGACTTACGTTCACAGAAAGTAGGTTTTAAAGGTAAAGAAAAACTCCGTTATGATTTTTATACACAGTGGCAGAATATTTTAAACCTTGAAAAAGCAATTGAAAGCAAATCAAATCTTGACTCAAAAGACCCAAAAGATTTTGATAAACAAAAATATAATACCGAGCTTACTGATATGCTTTATGGTGTAATAGGTGGATTTGATGTTGGCTTGAAAAACGCACTTCCTGAAAATAAACCTATAGTAAGAGAAGCCCCTGCGCAAGTTATGGAAGAAGCTGCCCCGGCTCCGGCCGAACCAACCCCGGCAGAAACAAAGTAAATTAGCAGTATTAATAAATAGAAACAAGAAAAAAGCCTGTATTGAAAAATACAGGCTTTTTTTCTTTAAAAACATCGTTTTACAGGGCTGCCATGAAGCAGTTTTGTTCTTGACATATATTATTTGTTATGTTAAAATGTTCAATCATTAAAATATTAAATCAATGAAATAGAGGTGCTCTCATGGATAAATCAAAAATCAGGGAATTTGTTGAGCGGATGTCTGTTAATCAGCAGAAAATGAGTGAAGGTTTTAAATTCAAACTCAATGAAGATTTCCTGAAACTGGATTTAGGCCTTGCGCATCTGATGGTTATGAAACAGCTTTCTAATAGGCCTTCTGCGCCAATTATAACCGAGCTGACCAAAAATCTTTCTATATCAGCCCCTATGATGACGCATATTATTGATAAACTGGAATCCTCAGGCCTGGTGCAGAGAACCAGGGATGAGTCAGACAGGAGAATTATAAAGATTGCACCTACTAAAAAAGGAAAAGATATGATTAGAAAGTTTGATGAAGAGCATATAAAAAGAACTATTGAATTTATAAACCAGCTGGATGAAAAGGAACAGGCAGAGTTTATGAGCTCAGTAACCACCCTGATGTCCATAACTATGAAGTACTACAACAAGAGAAAATAACACATAATGCCAAGGAGCGCAAACCCGATGAATAGAAAGCTATTATTTTCAATTATAATACTACCCTTCCTTAATATACAGGCCCGGGCCGAAGAATCTGTAGTACCGGTTCTTACTGTAGAACAGGCAGTAGCAACAGCCCTGAACAACAGCCCGGCTATAAATATAGCACAACAGAAATTAAAAGACGCAAAAGGGCAGGAAATATCAGCTTTCTCAAATTTTACACCCACCCTGGCATTGACCGGTTCTTATTTAAACTTAAACGAAGCAGTTACTTCTATGGGAATGGTTGTAAGCCCTAAAGAATCTTATTCTTATGGTTTTACAGTTCAGCAGAATCTTTTTATGTCAGGCAAACTTATTTCCGCTTACGGCATTTCGCTGGCAAATATGAGAGCTTTGCAGGAAGAATACCGGAAAACTATAAATGATGTGATTTTTGAAACAAAAAAAGCTTTCTATAATCTTCTGCTGGCGCAAAAAATGGCGGAACTTATGCAGGAATCCTACAGCCAGATGCAGCAGCATGTACAGCAGGTTAAGGTATATTATGAAAACGGCATTGTATCCAAATTTGATTTGTTAAGAGCGCAGGTACAGCTTTCAAACCTGAAACCGCAGTTAAAAAGAGTAAGCAATGGTGTTGAGCTGGCAGGCGAAGCTCTTAACCTGACCATAGGTTCACCCATAGGAACCAATTATATCCTTAAAGGTGAAATAGCTTTTCAGGAATTAGAAGATGTGAATGCAGAAAAAATGGCAAAAGAAGCCCTTAATAATAAACCCGATTTAAAGATGATGGCTGAAAGAACGGCTATGGCAAACAAAGCGCTTACACTGGCAGTTGAAGCAAACGGCCCTAACGTGGTAGGCATTTATACCTGGAAAAAAGCAAAACCCTATTCTGCTTTTGTGCCGCCAACTACTCTTACCTGGCTGGATGACTGGGATACGCCGGACTGGAATGCTGTGCTTTCGGTGCAGTGGCCGCTTAGTTTTGGAAATTACGGCAAACTGAAATCAGCCAAAGCACAGGCGCAACAGGCAAAAATGGGGTATCAGGTAATGAAAGATGCGGCAGTGCTTGAAGTAAAGCAGGTCTGCCTGGCACTTGAACAGGAAAAACAAAACATTGAAACACAGAAAGAAAATATTGGCCAGGCGCAGGAAGCGCTATCTATTGCCGAAGAAAGATATAAACAGGGAATTATAAGCAATCTGGAATATATGGACACACAGCTGGCTCTTACACAGGCAAAAACAAATTATTTTCAGGCAATAACGAATTACGAAATTGCAAAAGCACAATTAATGAAGGCAATAGGAAAAAAATAATAAAGACAGTGGATAAGCGGTTTGTAGTTAGGTGATTAGTAAAGACTAATAAAATTTAAAAGGTTTTAACCAATCACGTAACCACTAATAACTAATCACTGTTTTAAAAGATTGGAGAAACTAATATTGACCCGCTGACTGGTTCCTCGTTTGTACCATACAAACTCCGGAACCAAACCGTCGGGGTAAAAAAAATTGGAGGTTTTTTTATGAACAAAAAAACAATTATTTGGATTGTCGTCGGATTAGTAATCTGTATGGTAAGTTTCAGGATTGTAACTTCAAAAGGTAAAGCAAAAGCTTCGGATACAGATTCTTCAAAACCGGTTTATACACAGAAAGTGGCCTGGGGCACCATGCGAACTTCAATAAATGCTTCCGGAAATATTACAGCTTATGTTCAGGCAGATATTTTTTCGCGTGTACCCGGAAAACTTATCCAGAATTTGGTTGATGACGGCAGTTATGTTAGAGATAATCAGGAAATTGCGCTTGTTGACAGAGATGAAATAGGCACCAGTTTTACTACAGCAACAGTAAAATCTACTCTCAGTGGAATTCTTCTGAAACATTATTTTGAGCCGGGCCAGAAAGTAAACCCTGCCATGCCCGTTGCCACTGTCGGCAGAATAGATAAAGTAAAGGCGGTTATCAATATTCCCGAAGGCGATTTTTTAAAAATAAAACGCGGTTTTAAAGCCATAATTACTGTTGACGCGTATCCGGATAGAAAATTTTATGGTGAAATTACCATGCTGGGCGCCCAGATAGATATGCTTAACCGTACCGGCCAGGCAGAGATAACGCTGGATAATTCTGATAATCAGCTGAAACCGGGTATGTTTGCCGGTGTTGAAATTGGCCTGGCTTCTCGTTCTGGTTTAATTGTTCCTATTAACGTAATTATTGATGACGGAAACACAAAAAAAGTATTTGTAGTTGAGAATAATCTGGCAAAAGAAAGAATTATAAAAACTGGTATGACTGATGATAGTAATGCGGAAGTTCTAAGCGGGCTTAAATCCGGCGAAGAACTGATTACTGACGGCCAGCGCAAACTTAAAAATGACGACCCGGTAAGGGTAATTGTGGAATAATAATTTGTAAGTCGTAAGTGGTTAGGTGGTTAGAATGTAGAAAAAGATTTTACAAATCACTAAACACTTAATCACATAACCACTGTTTTTAATTATATGGGAGAGAATAATGAAAGAAAAAAAAGAACTTGAGGGAATGATACTTGCAAAATTTGCCATAGAAAGGCCGGTTACAGTTTATATGATTTTCATAGCTGTAATTGTGCTGGGTATTATAACGTTAAGCAGATTGTCCATTGACTTACTGCCTGATTTCAGCCTGCCCATGGGTATTGTCATAACCAGTTATTCCGGCGCGGGTCCTTCTGAAATTGAATCCATGGTTTCAAGGCCTATAGAAAGATCTCTTAGTACCGCAAAAGACTTGAAAGAAATGAGTTCTTATTCAGTTGAAGGGTTTTCAGCGGTTATGCTTCAGTTTGAGTGGGGCACAAATATGGATGCAGCCGCCAATGATATCCGCGAAAAACTGGACATGGTAAAAAGTACGCTTCCGGGAGATGCGGACAATCCCATGATTTTTAAGTTTGACCTTTCCATGATGCCTGTTATGGTAATGGCTGTTTCATCTCCTAATATTCCTCTTGATAAACTCAGGTACTTAGCAGAGCAGAACATTCAGCCCCAGCTGGAACGTTTGCCCGGTGTTGCTTCTGCCAGTGTTCAGGGCGGGCTTGAAAGAGAAATTGCCGTAGAAATAAACCGCAACGCCATGGAAGCATCAGGCCTTTCAATACAGCAGGTCATGGGTGCCATAGGCGCTGCAAATATTAATCTTCCCGGCGGGCATTTGAAAACTGAGTCTTCTGATTTTGTTGTCAGGACTATGGGTCAATTTAAAAAGCCGTCGGAACTTGAAAACGTAGTTGTAGGAAACCAGCGCAGCGCGCCTATTTATCTGCGCAGTATAGCTAAGATAAAAGATACATTTGCTGAAAAAACTTCAGATGTAAAAGTTAATAAACAGCCCAGCGTTGTTGTAATGGTACAGAAATCACCCGGAGCTAACACAGTGTCTGTAAGTGACAACGTTAAAAAAGCGCTGTTGAGCATTAAAAAAGATATTCCGGAAGGCGTGAATATTGTACCCATAATGGACAGTTCTGTTTTCATAAGAAAATCTATCAGCCGTACAGAACGTTCTGCCGTAGAAGGCGCTTTTCTTGCCATAATAATAATTTTGCTATTTTTAAGAAGCGTTTCCAGTACATTTATTGTATCTACAGCTATTCCTATCTCATTAATTGCCGCTTTTATCCTTATGTATTTCCAGCATATGAGCTTAAATATTGTTACCATGGGAGGCCTGGCACTTGGGGTAGGCCGCCTGGTGGATGATGCGATAGTTGTAATAGAAAGTATTTTCAGGCACAGACAGAAAACAGAAGATCCGGGAGTAGCTGCAGTGGAAGGTACCAGTGAAGTCTCCATGGCGGTTCTTTCTTCTACCATAACAACAGTTGTTGTTTTTGCCCCGCTTTTATTTGTAAGCGGGTTGGCGGGCATAATGTTTAAGCCTATGGCTTATACAATTGTGCTTTCTCTTGGTGCATCTTATTTTGTTGCTATGGTGTTAATACCGTTATTAAGCAGTAAGTTTCTTAAAAGAATACCGGAAGATAATGAAATAATAGCTGATCCAGGTAAACACGGTATTAAAGCTACCTGGGGAAATCTTAAAGCAGGCATCTGGCTGCAAAAAGTTGACGCTTTCTATCACAAAGTTCTTAAATGGTGCCTGAGAAACAGAAAAAAAACAATTTTCATAGTAATAGGCTGTTTTATAATCACTCTTCCGTTACTGCCGTTTTTAGGTACAGAATTTATACCCGCTTCCGATGAAGGCGAATTTCAGGTTTCAATAAACCTTCCCGTGGGCACTAAGCTGGAAAAAACAAAACAGGTTGTTGATAAGATAGAAAATATAATAAAAGAAAATGTTCCGGAACTTAAATCAATTTATTCAACTGCAGGGGTTGAAGGTAAAGGGTTCGCGGCTTTAAGAAGCGTTTTTGGCAATATGACCGGGTCTCACTCTTCAACATTCAGGATACAAATTGTTGAAAGAGCAAAGAGAAAAAGATCTACAAAAGAAGTTGTTGAAGTTTTACGCAAAAAGTTGGCTGATTTGCCTGACGCCGATGTGAAGTTTATTGAAAGTGGCGGTATGATGGGCGGGTTTGGCTCCAGTGATCCGATTGTGGTTGAAATACGCGGGTTTGATATGGATACGGCAAAAAAATTAGCTGAAGAAGTAGTGAAAACCGGCAAGACCATAAAAGGTATGCGTGATATGAAAATAAACCGGGAAGATGGCCTGCCGGAACTGCAGGTAGAAATAAACAGGGAAAAAGCGGCTTCGTTGGGTTTGTCTGTGGCTCAGATAGGAAAAACAATACAAAACAATATTGACGGTTCCATAGCTTCTCTGTACCGTGATGAAATATTGGGCAAAGAATTTTATATAAATGTACGCCTTCAAAAAACTGACAGGCAAAACAGCCCGGATTTGGGAAATGTTTTCATAACATCTCCGCTTGGCAAACAGATTGCTCTTTCAAATGTAGCCCGTATTAATAAAGGTTTAGGGCCTATTAAAATTGAAAGAAAAAACCAGGAAAGAATACTGCTTGTTACAGGGCAGGTTTACGGTGTGCCGCCCGGTACGGTGGCATCGGAACTGGAAAAAAGGATAAAAAGAAATATAATTGTCCCGGTAAATTTTATGGTTTCCGTTACCGGCGCATATAAGGACCAGGTAGAAGCGTTTAGAAACCTGCTGTTTGCACTGCTTCTTTCTATCACTCTTGTATATATGGTTATGGCAGCACAGTTTGAATCTTTATTGGACCCGTTTATAATTATGTTTTCAGTGCCCCTGGGTGCAATTGGTGTTATCTGGGGCCTATTTTTAACAGGGCATACTTTAAGCGTAATTTCATTTATAGGAATAATTATGATGAGCGGTATAGTTGTAAGCAACGCTATTTTGCTTGTGGATTATACCAATACGTTGCGGCGCAAGTATTCAATGGAAATAGAAGAGGCGCTTATTACCGCGGGCCGTACCAGATTAAGGCCTGTTTTAATGACTACTTTAACAACCATTATGGGCATGCTGCCTTTGGCGTTAGGTTTGGGAGAAGGTTCAGAAATGAGCGCGCCTATGGCGGTATCTGTAGTGGGCGGTTTAGCTGTATCAACGGTGCTCACGCTTGTGTTTATTCCTACACTTTATTATATAGTAGAAAAAAGAATAAAGAAAACAGCTGTCTGATATTTACAAAATATTAAATCCGGAAAATATAAAAAAAACCTGTCGAATCGAACCATAATTAGTTGGATTCAACAGGTATTTTTATTTTCACTATTATAATAGGCTCTAAACCCAAAAAAGTCAAGGGCTTTATTTTTTGTGCTTTATTTTTTGATTATTCTAATGAAATATAATACTATGTGTTTGATGAATAATATTTTCGTAAAACAGTTTGTATCATGCCTGCAAATAATTGCTGTTGTATTATTTTTTTGCCACGGTTCCCGTCTTCATGCTATGGCAGACCGGTACAGCATGGAAGTAGTTGATAATAAAAATAACAAACTAAAGCAGAAAGAATACCGCAAAGCACTCAATGAGCTTGAAACTGCCCGCAAAAATACCCGCCTGCCCGCTGACTTGCGGGCAGAAATCCAGTATAAAATAGCCGACATTTATGACAGAACCCTGCATGATTATCCCAAGGCCTTAACAGAATATAAAAACTTTATTTCAAAATACGGTATGACTCCCGGTGTAAGGTTTATCATTCCTGCCAGGGACAGAATAACCGTACTTGAGGTGCTTTCCGGCGATGTAAATGACGCTTCAGCAGTAATTGAAGCACTAAGAAGAACCGAAATTGTACAAGACAGACAGGAACTAAACAAAGAAATAGCCTTGCTTGAAAAAATAAAAGCCGGTTTTCCTGATAAATTAATACAAAATAATGTGTATAATCTTCTGGCACTGAGATACTTTAAAAATCATCAGTGGAAAAAAGCCGCCGAGTGTTATGAATACGTAATAAATGCCGATAAAAAAGCAGAAAACGAATATTTCAAAAAAATGCTGGGTATCTGCAAGTTTGAATATAAAAAGTGGAATTTGTTTATAACAGCATATGTTGTGCTTTTTATTCATATTCTGTGTTTACTGCTTGCAAGGCCTTGGCTGCATATCAGCAGAGAATCAGCAATAAAAATGCTGAAACTTGCCACTGGATGGTTTATTGTTTGGGCTGGAATACTGGTAATTTTATGGATAAAGGGTGTACCGGATCCGAGAAATATAAGCAAAGACGTATCAGATTATGTGGCTGCCAGCGGTAAGTTTTTTGTTTTTTTGTGGTATAGCCCTTTTGGTGAACCCAGATTGTGGTATTTTCTGCTTGCAGGTTATCTGGCAATGGGGTTAGCTGTTTTAGGTATTTTTAGTTTAAAAAATATAAAGTATTATCCGGCGCGGGTTTTAGCGGGTTGTGTAAATACTCTGTTAGTTTCAGCTGTATGTTTTTTTCTGTTTTACTATTATGTATCAAAAGACCTGTGGTTTTACTCTAACGGCTACATTTATTTTTTTGATGATATAGAAACCGTTTATTACAAACATCCTCATTTATTCCCCGATGTGAATAAAGACAAACTCCCTCCAAAACAGGAAAACACGTTTATTCAGTAACACCCTTTTTCTCATCTTTTAAGGCAATCATTGTCAGGCAGGAAACCAGCACCAGTAAAATCCCTAACACACCGGTCTTTGTCAGGCCTTCTTTAAAAAGCAGTACGCCGATAAAGATATTAAATATCGGGGTCAGCATGGAAAGCAGAGACCCGGTAGTAACAGGCAGGTACCGGTAAGAGTGTGTCATTAAAAGCTGGCCCACGGCCGCAGTAATACCTATAAGCAAAAGTACTATTCCGCCGCTTATGCCAATGCTTGAGGGGATAAGGTTTGCGGGAATTACCACCATCCAGAAACCAATGGCGCACTGCGAAAAAAAGATTGAGTAAGAAGAGTCAGACTCCTGCAGTTTTTTAACGGACACCAGGGCAAACCCAGCACACACCGCGCCGAATATTGCCAGCAGTTCATAAAATCCCAACGCAATAGTCAGCTCACCCTTGTTCAAGGAAACCAGAAATAACCCTATAAAAGCCAATAAAATCAACAGCCATTTAACAGGGCTTATTTTTTCTTTTAAAACAAACATACTGATAATGGCTACAAATATAGGAGAAGAATAACTTATTATGGTGCCCTTTGCCACGCCTATTTTACTGATGGATAAATAGTAAATAAATGTGGCTATGCCTCCGAATAACCCGCGGGAAAAAAGCATTCTGTTATTAAAAAAATCCAGTTTAATTTTTCCCAGGATTGCCGCTGTGCCCAGCAAAGCCAGCCCTATGGCAAACCTGAAAAATGTGGTTTTATAAGCGTCAATATTTGATGCATAACGCACCAGCCCGGACATAACAGAAAACACTAAAGCAGACAACAGCATTGATATTACGCCGTTTATATATTGTTTTTTCATAATTTATTTTTCGGTTAATATTTTAATATCAGGTTTTCTAAAAACAGAATGTTTATCCTGCCCGGTTAACAGCCATTGTTCAAAACCCCTGATTTCATTGCTGTTTATTATAAAGGATAGGTCCTCAGGATTTGCTGTAGAAGTGTACCAGATATTATTTTCAAAAACGATCCCGGAAAAACTGTCTGTATCCCAGTTAGTCACTCCAAACGGGTTCGTGCCCCCGTAAGCTTTTGCAAAAAATACATTATTTTTAAACGTGCAATCCTGCGCCCACTGGATGTTAACTTCGCCGTACTGATTATCAGGGTTATTTAAAGTTCCGCTGCCGTAAAGGGTATTATTAAGGAAAGTGCAGTCTTTCACCCTGCCGGTATCTTTGGCATAGCCGCCAAAACTTATACCGGATACGTGGCAGTTATGAACAATGTTTTGCGTTACTGTTATATTTGAAGTAAGTTTACCCTTATTTTCACAGCCTATTTCTATCCCGTAATTACAGCCGTATATTGTGTTACTTTCAATGGTTATGTTTTTTCCGCCATCCACATATATACCTGCGGCAGCGCGTTCTTTGTTGTAAGCGGGGTTTGAATAAGAATCAATATTATAAACTATGTTGTTTGCACAAATACCGTTTCTTGCCTGGTCTTTTAACGGGTCCGGGCAAACCCCTTCGTGGCCTATAAAATCAATACCTATATTATCGTTGTCATGTACCGTGTTATTTATAACTTTAAAGTTTTCTACATTGCCGTTTATTGCCAGAGATTCACTTCTGCCAAGAGTGCAGTTAAATATCTCATTGCCATCTATTATCAGGTTAGTAATAGGTTCTGTTGTATTGCCATAAATTGCTATACCGTGCGCGTTTGAGTGTTCTGTGCCGGCACTTCTGATGTTAAATATTTTATTGTTTTTTAGTTCTATATTACTGCCGGCACCGGATATAAAAATACCTTTGGGTACCAGTTGTTCATTGGAAGTGGAAAAATTACATATTTTAAAACCGATAATTTTTATATAATTTTTATTGTTTAGTTTAAACCCGTCTTCTGTTTTCAGGTTTTTACCTTCAATTATAACCTCATCATTATCAAAATTAGTAAAAGTGATATATTTGCCGGGTTCGCCGGAAACTTTAATTTCTATGCTTTCGTTATACGTACCGGTTTTTACATAGACTATAGTTCCCGGCACAGCCCAAGAGGCCGCTTTTGATATGGTTTTAAAAGGTTTGGTTAAAGTTCCCGGGTTTTTATCTGAACCGGCGGGGGAAACATACATTTCATTAGTTTTTGAAGCACAGGGCAGATTTCCGGAATAGTTTATAAAGATAAATAAAAATAATGCTGAAAAACAGATTAGTTTCTTCATAATCTGTATTATACAAAAATTGGCAGTAAATATGGAATATTACACCTAATACATAGATAAGAAAGGTTGGAAAATGGGGAAACAACAGAAGCTACAAAAAACGTTATTTATATTGCAGAACAAATAATAAACCAAGTACAGCGCCTGTTATGGCGCCCCGCCACGGACTGCCTGCCAAAGGGCACGTGCCGCCGGTACAGCTAAACATATATCCGCACGCTGCCCCTATAAGGGCTCCGCCTGCAACACCTAACAAAATTTTTATTATCATATAGTTATCCTTTATGCAATTTTTATAGATTTGCTTTTACAAACTCTTTCACAGCCTCTTAACCTGTCGCATTGGGACCCGTCTGTTACTTTGCATTTGCCTGTTGCCTGGTCAATATAGAGTATGCTTTTTGGGCATAAATTTACACATTTCTTGCATCCGGTACAGGTAGACTCGTTAATTATTACTGCTTCTGACATATTACTCCTCCTTATTGCTGTGATTTTGTTATAGCTTCCAGCGCTTTATTGTTTTCTTTAAGTTGTTCCTTTAAAACATCACAAATAAGTTCGCAGGCTTTCAGTATCCTTGCGTTAGTAAGCGTGTAATAAATATTTATTCCGTCTCTTCTTGAACTTATCAAATGGCTTTTTTTTAATAAAGCCAGATGCTGGGAAAGGTTTGATTTGTTAGCCCCAATCAGGGTTAATAAGTCACTGACAGATTTTTCACCGTCTTTAAGCAGGTGCAGAATTTCCAGCCTTTTTGAATTTGATAAAGTTTTGCATATGTTTGCGTTTAACTCATACTTTTTCTTATCATGCGAATGTTCATTAGCCAAGATGTCGCCTCCTTTAATACATACTGTTTCGTTGTTACTGAACTATACAACATCTAAACTCTAATGTCAACCCGGGGAAACAGAAACAGGCATTTTTACGATATCGGAACATATTATAAGGTATTGTACCGGCAGATTAACCCTTAAAAAAAACCGGGAATTCTTCAAGAATACCCTATAATTTAGTATAATAAAGACAATATCATGAAAAAACTCGGGTTTCTTACAGATACTCTTATAGGTTTTGTAATCCTGTGGTTAATAAATTTAGTAATATTCAAACACAATCCCGGGTTTATAGGTGTTACCCTTCATCCATACCTCTTCCTTATATTAATAATCACACTTAAATACGGTTACACAAAAGGGCTTAGCGCTATCCTTGGTTCAACTTTCATTTACATTTGCTGTGCTTACCTTAAATTTCACGATTTTAACACAATTTTTAAATTAGAATACTTTAATCCGGTAATCGGGTTCATTGTTTTAGGCACGCTTTCCGGTATATTAATAGATAATCAGAAAAAACGTGAACGTGACATGCATGAAAGCATTGAAAATCTTGAAAACGTAATAAACCGGTTCCAGGAAGATAAACAAAACCTTGACAGGCAGTCGGAAGAGCTGTCACAAAGGCTTATTTTTGAAAAATCTACCTTTTCCGTGCTTTACAATTCCGCCAAAAAACTTTCTACACATAATATTCATGATTTATTCAAATCAGTATTAGAACTTATAAAAGAAATAATAAACCCGCAGGCCTGCGCTTTATACTTTATTGAAGGGCAGAAACTGGTACTTAAAGAATCCATAGGAAGCCTTAAACGCAATGAAATAGAAATAGACCAGACCCTTTTAACCGCCATTATCAAAGATAAGAAAGTTATATCCATAAAAGATGCTGTTAATCAAAAAGGTGCCGGCGTTTTTGAAAAACACGGTGTTTTTATTTTTGGCCCTCTCTGCATGGGGTCCAACGGGCCGGTAACAGGAATTATTGCTTTATCCGGCATAAGTTTTATGAAATATAACTCTACAAACATCAGAATATTCACTTTAATATGTGACTGGGCCTCTATAGCGCTGAAAAATGCATCAGATTTCAGAGACTCAGCCGGAGGCTCACCGGAAGCAATTGAAGAAAAATTCAAAAATTCATTTTTAAACCTTTATAAATACGGTACAGATGCAAAAGAGATAATTGACAGTACAGCTAAACAATTAAAAAATTGAGCGTATGAACATTATTCTTATAATTGTCAGTGTTCTGCTGGAACTTACCGCCGCCGCATACCTTTTCTTAAACCCGTCCCCTAACATTATTCTGCTTTTACTTTCACATACGCTTGCCTGTATTGTATTTTCCGTTTACAGTGAAATAGCTTTTCGTCAAAGAAATGTTTTTCTTATTAACAGCCGTAATGTTTTTTTTATAGTTTACTTACTGCCTGTATACGGCATGGCGGGCATACTGCTAATTTACTTATTTTTCGGCGCAAAACAGCCTAAAAGCGAGTTGTTTCATCTTGATATTGAAGAAGGTGATGATGAACCCCTGCCAAAAACATCACTTGCCGGAATATATAACAAACCTTCAGAATCAACGGGCAGTTCTGAAGAATCTGAAATATTTGAAACAGAATCTATAATGGATATACTTACCGCGCAGGATAAAGAAAAAAGGCTGGGCGCTATTACCGCTTTATCAAAAATTAAAGATACAGATGCCATAAGCATTATTGCCTCATCACTTAACAACGCCATGTCAGAAGTGCGCTATTATGCCGTTGAAGCGCTTAGTAAAATTTCACAGGAATATATGAACAAAATACAATCCATTAAAAAGAAATTAGAAAAATTACCGGGTTCTCTTGAAATTAAAAATGAACTGGCTGACTGTTATTTTGAATACGGCATAAAAGGCATAGAAGAAGAAATGATACAAAACTACTATTTAAGCCTTGCTGGCGCTATATATGAAGAGCTGCTTAAAAATGAAAAAGAAAATATGGTCATAATGCTTAAACTTATGGAAATAAACTTCCAGTTAAAAAAATATACAGAATGTATAAATTACGGAAAAGAAATATTAAAAATAGGCCCGGGGAATACATCGGCAGTTGCCAGGCTGGCAGAGTGTTATTTTGCTCTGGGGGATTTAGCGCACTTAAAAGAAATTTCTGGTAAAATAATGGCTATGCAGAATGCCCCTGCACAACTAAAAGATTCTGCAGGCCTTTGGGTATGAGAAAAAGGCTGTCTTTCGGTAAGCCGGGCAAATTTGAAAATTAGATAGTCAGGTTAAGTAAAGACTTTTGTTGCAAATCCTGAGTGCAATCGAAGGGCAACAAATCAGTAGTTATTGATTTTGACTGATTTCTCAAGGATTGGAAGAAAATCATTAGGCAAGCCTGACACAGTTTAATCTGAATTCTTGTTGTTTAAAAAAAGAATCTTAAAAGGTAGCCGCAGGCTTTTAGCCTGCGAACAGATTTCAAATTTGAAGAAATAGTATAATAACGCAACCTAAAGGTTGCGGCTACCAAAGTTAACTTATTCACATAAAAATAAAACTGCTTTCCCCAGTTTACAGCATAAATCTTGACTAAAAATATGAAATAAAAACAAACGACTTTCTTTACAAATAAAAAACGTAAAGGCTAATAAAATGAAAAAAGCATTATACTGGACACGGGTCTTTATAATCTATGGGGAAGTATAGGCGTAGTAATCCTGAGGCAAATTAAACA
>Ga0156443_179_pt1 | contig 23127 bp, 21 predicted proteins | sample RifOxyA2_FD_108086 | JGI IMG/M metagenome (GOLD analysis project Ga0156443, IMG submission 108086) | Elusimicrobia bacterium RIFOXYA2_FULL_39_19
CGACGACAATCGGTAAGGTTAATGACTTTATCATCAACCATTATAAGAAAAGGATTAGGCTTTTTCAATTCCTAATTTGGACACACATGATTTCCACTAACCATTATTTCATTATGAAAAAACCTTTTTGCCTAATTTTAATCCTCTTAATGTTTCCTGTCAGTTGTTTCGCGCTGGAAACAGACCCTGTAGTTATTTATAACCTGCTTAAAGATAAAAAGTACACGCAAGCAAAAGAAAGCGTAACCGCCCTGATTGAAAAACAACCCGCCAATGCCTATTACTACCAGATTCTTTCGGACATTTATATTTTACAAAACAAATTTGATGATGCCGTGCTTACCTGTTACAAAATGCTGGATTATGAGCCTGCAAATGTTTATGCCACTATAAATCTGGCGCATATTTACAGCTGGACCGGCAGATTTAAAAATTCCCTGGAATATTATGATAAAATTATTGCTTTAGACCCTGAAAATCTGGATTACCGGCTGGAAAAATGCCGCGTACTGGCCTGGTCTGGAGCGCAAAAAACATCACTGGATTTGTATTTCGAAACTTTTAAGCGTTTTCGCTTTGAATGGATTTATGATGAAATGAAGGCAAAGGAGTTTCTTTGGAACCGGGACATTAAAAACGCTATTTTTTATTATAAAAAATCCATTGCTTCCAACGGGGCCAATACGGAAACGCTGTTTGACCTGGCACAGCTTTACTCCTATCTGGGCATGCATGCCGAAGCCGTGCCCTATTATGAAAAACTATTAGCTGTAAACCCTTATCACAGCGCTGGCATTAAATCCCGCAATAGAAATACCGCCGCATTGGAAAAAATAAAGCTTTCTGCCGGTTATAACACCCGGAACGCAGACAGCGCCGAAAGGCTTACGGATGCCGCTATTAGCACAGTCTTCCTTTCCGTAGAGAAAAAAGTGCACAACATTTATACGCTGGGGTTTACGCACTCAAGGAATAACTATGTTTTTTTTGATTCTACAGGCCCGGCTGATAATTCCATAAGCTTTTCTTTTGCTTTTAAGCCCGGCTATATGTACGGCATGGGGTTGCGCGCCGGGCAATTAAACTACGACACAAAAATTAATCCCAGAAATTCCTATGAGGCTTTTTTCTGGTTTAAAACCCTGCAAAACCTGGATACGCTGATACTTTATAAAAAAGAAAACCTGCTTAATAATTCTACAGCCATACTTTCCGATTATAACGCCGTATCAGCACTGTTAAAACTTACCTATGATATGGATAAACACTTTCTTTTTAATGCCGAATATAAAAATGGTGAGATAGATAAAGATAAAAATTCTTTTACCACGGCCGCCCTTGAAGCAAAGTACACGCTTTTTCCCGCGCCTGCCTGCTTATATTTTACCGCACGCGCAGAAAACCAGAAATACAGCAGTGTTTCCTCCGTTTACTTTGCACCGAGTAATTATAATACCATTTCCGCACTTGCCGGCTTTAAGCATAACCTGGGCAAAGATGGTTTATATTACGGCGCAAAAGATATTTATTATGAGCTTACCTATAAAATTACTGCTGACAACAATAATCAGAGTGCCGTAAACCCGTCACTGGGGCTTTATGCAGACCTGGCACAAAACCTAAACCTTAAAATCAGCCATTCCATTACAGATTCACCTTATTATAAGGATAACACCTCTTCTTTCCTGGTAACATGGCAGCCCTAACCTATTCGGACATTCAGAATATTTCTTATAAAGACCCGGATATCCATAAGTTCTTTAAATAAATTCCATTCTTTCCCCTCTTTAGTAAAGAGGGGCCAGGGGAGTTCACCTATTAAAAAACAAAAAAACAGCCTTTAAGCTGTCTTTGAATACGAAAGGTAGCAGTCAAGATTCATCCGCTTCGATGCGCGCGGGTCGCCTTCAAATCCCTTCTACTTATCAAATAAAAAAAGCGGCATTAAAAAGCCGCTTTTTTTATTCGGATGCTTTCCGTTTAGTTATAGTTTTAATACGGCGGATAGCCGTGACTATTAAAAATATGATAACGAAACGGAGAGGTGGGGATTTGAACCCCAGGTACCGGAATTAACCGATACAGCGGTTTAGCAAACCGCCGCCTTAAGCCACTCGGCCACCTCTCCCCGTCGTGCGAAGCTCGACGGGGCCCCGGCTGGTTATGCAAGACGGGCCCTCATAGAACTTCTTAACACAATTATTCAAAATATTTCTAATTTTTATTCTTCCTATTCTACTTTTGAAGTACTTCTCTCTTTTTCTTGCAAAAATATACTCTTTACAATCTTCAACATATATAATATTCCAAGGGCTTCCAAACTTTGTTGACTTCACTAATCCCGTATTATGTTGCTTTAATCTCTTCTCAACATTATTTGAACAACCCACATATGTCTTATTAGTACTTTTACTTAATAGTATGTATACATAATGCATATTGAAATCTTTCCCAAAGAACTTAAACTCGTGTATGAATTATACTAAATAATTCTGTTTACATCAAAAACAATAATTACTCATGTCTTTATGCAACTAACAAAGTGATGCTAGAAAAACCGGCGCACTGACAACCTGAATTCCGTCTTTTATGTAGTTAACACCGTTTTCATTGACTATTTGATAACTATGAGGTATTTTAAGAGATTTTTTATAATAATACAGAGATTTTGATATTTCCTGTTTGCTATTTTTTACTTCAACACAAAACCACGGCTTATTATCTACAGTAATAAGAAAATCTACTTCTCTCTGTTGTTTATCTCTTAAAAACTTTAATTCCGCTTTATGGCCTTTCACGTCATACAAATAATGACAGAATTTAAGCAGATGCGAGGCAACTATGTTTTCAAGTTTTGGCCCTTCTTCTTTCAATGCTGACCAATCCCAAAGATATATTTTTGGTTCCTTTTTAAGCGAATTAATGCTTTTTGACTGGTAAGGGTATATACGGAAAATGTAATAAACCTGTTCCAGGCAGTCTATCCAGGACCTTACGGTTTTAAAAGATACCTGTAAATCTTCTGTTAATGAATTAATAGACAACAAAGAACCTATCTTTTCCGGAATAGTTTCTGCGAGAAGCTCCATAGTACTTAAATCACGTATAGAGGCAATGTCCCTGATGTCCTGGCGGACAATGCCTTCTATCCTGCTGTTATGCCATCTTCCAAGTTTATTTAAATCTTTTTTTAAATACATTTCCGGGAAGCCGCCGAACTTATACAAGTCATTAAATATCTTTGATGAATTATTTGAACCATCCTGTACATTCAATTTTGAAAATGGTTCATAATTGTTTTTCATATTTAACAATTCTGCCACAGTCAGCGGATGTATCCTGAAATAATAATAACGTCCAAGCATGGAATCTCCGTGTTTTCTGTACAAATCTAGCCTGGAGCTTCCGGTGACAATTATTTTAAAATTATCCTTATTTTTATCATACTCTCCCTTAACATAGTTTTTCCATTTTTTGTATTTGTGTATCTCATCAAAGATAATCAGTTCATTTTTTCCAGGAAACTCTTCTTTTAGTATAACCCTTCTATCTTGACGGTTATCCCAGTTAAGATAAATGAATTTATCCTTATAGTGTACGCTGCCCAGGTGTTTTGCCAGCGTTGTTTTGCCTATCTGGCGCGGGCCTGCAATAAATATCATTTTGTCCTGCAAGTCCTCATAGATTATTTTGGACAAGTATCTTTCTATCATTATTAGCATCCTCTTTTATGGATAACACTCCAATTTGTACTACCACACTTTGGAGTAACATCCAATATGTCTGTATTAGTTATATAATAATAATCAAGGTAATTCAAGAGATTTTTGAAGGATGGTTATTTTATGTGTTGTTTTACCAGTTCCAGCATTTTCGGCAAGTCAACGGGCTTTTTAAAGTAGGTTACTGCGCCCACATGTTCTGCGGCTTTTTTTATTTCTTCTTCCTCTTTTGAGGACATTACTATTACGGGAACGTAATAATCAATATCTTTCTTCTGAAAAAGCTCTACTACTTTATGGCCGGATAACTGGGGCAGATGAATATCTGTTATTATCAGGTTGGGTTTGTTGTCTAATATTTTATTTGCCAGGTCACTGCCAGTAGAAGCGCCTATCACTTCATACCCTTCATTTATCAGCACCTTAGTTAAAAGCTCCAGCAGGTTCCTGTCATCTTCCAGTATGGCTATTTTTTTCTTTGTCATAAGTTCTTGCCTTTTCTCCGCAGTGTTTGTACCAGGATTCCGCTTACTATTATAATTAAACCTATCACAGAAGGCAATAGGATTTGTTCACCGGTCATAACCCTTATGTAAACCAGCGATATAAAAGGCGTTACCAGCACCACGTTTGACATTTTTACTGTATCGCCAAGTTTCAGGGATAAAAGAAAAAATATAGTTGAAATACCGTTTACTATGCCCCCCAGCCAGAGCAGGCCCAAAAACTGCTGAAAGGTAATGGCAGGGATTTTGGAAAACAGCAATACCGCCGCCAGCGTATAGATAAAACAAAACGCATAGTAAAACATTATACTGGTTACTTTTTCATAATCATGCTTTTTATCAAGCACAGAAAACAAACCGTACAGCACTGCGCCGGTTATTATACACGTAATGCCCAGCGGGCTGTCAAACCGCAGGCTTAGAAGATTTCCTTTTGAAATTACTACAAAGATGCCAAAAAAAGATATTGTTATTCCGGCAATTTTTTTAAAGGTTAGTTTTTCCTTAAGTATGAGGGCTGAAAATACCATTACCATTACAGGCCAGAGATAATTTATGATAAATGCTTCCTGCGCGCTCATTAGTGACAAACCACGGTATAAAAGCAATGTGTAAAGAAATATGCCTATTAACCCCATCAAAGCAAACGTATGATAATCTTTTGCTTTATAGGCCTTTATGATTGGAAGTTTTTTCTGTAAAAGCACAACTATAAAAAGACTTGTTGAACAGAATAGTGAAACCATCAGCAATAGCTGGAAGGTATCCAGGTTTACCAGCAGTATTTTTACTACCGCAGCAGTAGACCCCCACAGCAGGGCTGAAAGTAAAACCAAAATGTAGCCTAATGTACTTTTTTGTAATGGCATTATGGTGTCTGATAAAAACAAAGGGCTGCCTTCGGCAGCCCTTTGAATTATATTTCCTTATATTACACAAGCGAGGAATAATTCCTGTAGAAAACCTTCCGGCTACGGCTTTGCAGATACGAGGTAGCCGGTAGAGCGGACTGCGGGTCCGCGTTTTTCGGATGGAATTATTCCGAAACTTTTACTTTTCTCATTCCACCGCTCTACTGCGAAGAAACATTTCCTTTTATACACCCGCGAAGGGATGTTTCCGGAAAAAACCTCTTAGCAACGACTTCGGCAATCTTGGAGTTGCTAAAAGAGCGAGCTGCCGGCGAGCGCTTTTTGGAGGAAATATCCCTGAGCGTACTCTTATCTAATTCTCATTTCAGTGAAGGACCTTACTACAAACACAACCGAAATTGCAAAAAATACCACAGCTAATCCCAGGCTTACGCCGCGGGTCATCTCAATGGCCAGCTCAACTGCCAGCAAACCAAAAAGCGTAGTAAACTTAATTGTAGGGTTCATAGAAACTGATGACGTATCTTTAAACGGGTCGCCTACAGTGTCACCTACTACGGTAGCTTTGTGCAGCTCAGACCCTTTTTCTTTCATATCAACTTCCACAATCTTTTTTGCATTATCCCAGGCTCCGCCGGCATTGGCCATAAATATTGCCTGAAATAAACCAAACAGCGCAATAGATATAAGGTAGCCGATAAAGAAATACGGGTTAAAACATGCAAACGCCAGTGTGCTGAAAAATATTACAAGAAACAGGTTTAACATACCCTTCTGGGCATATCTGGTACAGATTTCCACAACCTTTTTTGAATCTTCAGTGGAAGCTCTCTGCACAGAATCCAGTTTCATGTTGGCTTTAATAAATTCTACCGCTTTATACGCACCGCTTGTTACCGCGTGGGTAGAAGCGCCGGTAAACCAGTAAATCACCGCGCCGCCTGCCATTAAACCCAACAGAAATAATGGATTTAAAATGGAAAGATTGGTTACCAGTTCCGGCTGTAACCCCTTGGTAAGCATAACGATGATTGAAAATATCATGGTTGTTGCGCCTACTACCGCCGTGCCGATAAGTACCGGCTTTGCGGTTGCTTTAAAGGTATTTCCAGCGCCGTCATTGGATTCCAAATTATGTTTTGCTTTTTCAAAATTCGGCTCAAAACCGAAATCTTTTTTAATTTCTTCCTTTATGTTAGGAATCTGCTCAATAAGTGACAGTTCATAAATTGACTGCGCATTATCTGAAACAGGACCGTAGGAATCTACGGCTATGGTTACAGGGCCCATGCCCAGAAAACCAAATGCCACCAGGCCGAATGCAAAAACCGGCGCGGCTATCATGAGCTCGCTTAACCCCATTCTGCTGAAGAAGTAGGCAATACCCATAAGAAACATAATTGCCAGGCCCATCCAGTATGCGCTGAAATTCCCGGCAGTTAAACCGGCCAGAATGTTCAGAGATGCTCCGCCATGCTTGGAAGAGTTTACCACGTTTTTAACAAACGGGCTTTCTGTTGAAGTAAATATTTTTACTATTTCCGGTATTATGGCTCCTGCCATGGTACCGCAGGTAATAATGGTAGAAAGTTTCCACCAAATACCGTTGCCTATGCTTGAAATTAAAAGGTAAGATAAACCGTAGGTTACAGCTACACAAACAAAAGAGGTTATCCACACAAGGTTAGTAAGCGGCTGCTCAAAATTCATTGTTTCTGAATCTCCATATTTTGCTTTGGAAATCAGCTGGTTAATTTCAAAAGACAGCGAGCTTGAAATCAACATTGCAAGACGCATTACAAATATCCACACAAGAAGCTGGGCTTGTAAGGTAGGGTCTTTAATGGCAAGAATTATAAAAGAAATTAAGGCCACGCCGGTAACACCGTAAGTTTCAAAACCGTCCGCGGTAGGGCCTACCGAATCTCCTGCATTGTCACCCACGCAGTCTGCAATAACACCGGGGTTGCGGGCATCGTCTTCCTTAATATTAAATACTATTTTCATCAGGTCAGAGCCGATATCCGCAATTTTAGTAAAGATACCGCCTGCAATTCTTAGCACTGACGCGCCTAAAGATTCACCGATAGCAAAACCGATAAAGCACGGCCCTGCGTATAACGGGTCTATGAAAAGTAGAATGCAAAGCATCACAAAAAGCTCAATGCTGATTAATAACATGCCTATGCTGATACCGGATTTTGCGGGTATTTCATACACCGGGTACGGCTTGCCTGTAAGACTGGCAAACGCGCTGCGGGAGTTGGCAAAAGTGTTTATTCTCATGCCGAACCACGCTACGCTATAGCTTCCTATAATACCTACAAGGCTGCAAAGGATAATCATTACTACTTTAAAGGTTTCCAAGTGCCTCAGCATGCCGAAATATACAATAATTATTATCGCCAGCAATGCTTCAAGCATAAGTATGAACTTCCCCTGCGTAATAAGGTACGTTTTACAGGTTTCGTAAATTAGCTCTGAAATGTCGCTCATGGATTTGTGAACCGGCAGGTTTTTGATTTTTGTATACTGCAGGTAACCAAACACAAAACCGAAAACACAAATAAGCAGGCCGTACATTAAAATCAATCTGCCGTTCATGCCAAGAAAATATACGGTGCTTAAATCCGGCAGAATTAAATCTGCTTCTCCGGCAAATACCGCTGAGCTTCCCAGCAATGTTAACACAAGTGAAAAAAATGCGCTTTTAAAACTAACAAGCCTTTTTGCAAAAAAATCTGCTGCTTTCATGACACATCCTCCTGATAAATTTGGATTGGATTTTTGCGATTTTTGTTGGCAGGTACCAATAGTCGTATTATATAAAAAAGTTGCGTAATCTTCAAGGGAAAAACAGAGGCTTTAATTGCTATTTCCGTGGTTTTATTTGTGAAAGTTTCTAATTTCCGGTACGGCTTTTTTCGGTAATTAAATTAAAACCTTTTACCAGGGTTGCACAGCCCTTCAAAAGCACTTTTTGTTCTTTTGAGCTAAGCACGGAAAACATTTTGCCAAGCTTCTGAAGAGGTACATTGTCAATATTTTTCACTTTATCCTGCGCTTTTTTGGTAAGATTTAAAAAGGTCCTGCGTTTATCCACTTTGTCATTAATGGATACAACATAACCATTCTTCTCCAGCAGGTCAATAATGCGTGTTATAGAAGATTTTTTTATGCAAAAGTTCTCCGCAACATCGCTTGGGGTTTTGTTCGGATTTCTGCGCAGATAGTGCAATATGTTTCTCTGTATAAAGGTAAGCTCTTGATCATCTATTTTCTGAAGCACTCCGGAGCAAATAGAACCAAAATAAATTTTTCTTAATAACGCCAGCGTTTTTTCCGGACTTGTCTTTTCTATCATAAAACACCCCTGATAAGTACTAATATTGTAAGTTATCTTATCTAAATTGAATTATAACACGTTTCCTGTATAATTTCAAGAATTTTTAACAATTATTATTCTGAAAAATACTTGCATAAAACCGAAGAGGTGGTTTCTATGGCATCTTTAATGACTGCAGAAATTGTTTCTTCACAGGTTATTTCCTGCGGTTCTATGCCTAAAAGTACGGTTTTAGCGTGAAGTTCCTGCTTAAAATATTCAATAGCCATGGTTAAGGGCAGGCGGTGCGTGGAAACTTCCCCGTCATCAATTTTTGACTGGTCAACTATTGATACAGCCCCGGGTAAATTGCCTGACATACAGGCATCTACAATAATTATATGAGTAGGTCTAAGTTTTCTTATTTTGCCGGTATAGTTTTCTATTACATCTTCTGCTATGACAACGTCTATTTTCTCAAAACGCAGGGTTTGTTTTTTGTTTTCCAAAAGAGCTGCTTCAATTTTCTGCGCTATCAGCACGCCCGCGGCATCATCGCCCCGGGCAGGGTTTCCCACGCCTACCAGCACAACACGTTTTGCGCCGGTTAGTTCATCCTGAAGTGTTTTAAGCCATGCTGGTTTCATAAATTCCAATTTTAATTCACGCAAGCTAAAGCATGCGGCTGCAAATTTTAATATGTGTTATGTTTTGTAGTTTTAATTCTAACTGAAACAGTTTCAAGCGACATTGATAATTTAATAAAAATAAAACGTAAAAGATTTTCAATTGATTGACGATCCCGCCATGGCGGGAGAGGAGTTTTGAAAATCACGTTTTATTTTTATGGTCCGCAGGAAAAATATTGAAAAAAGTGAAAAAACTGTTTCAGGATAATAAAAAAATCACAAATATTCTATTTTTAGTTTGTTGCGGTCAAAAGCGGCAAGTTCATAATCGGCATTCATGGCAATGGCATCTTTGTTGCAGGAATCTACGCACTGGGCGCAGTGGATACAGCGGTCATTGTGCAGTATCATCTTAAACTTTTTTTCTGTTTCTGATACGCGGATAATTTCCAGCGCTTCTGCAGGGCAGTCCATTACGCAAAGTTTACAGCCAATGCATTTTGATGAGGTAAATACGGGCATACCCCTGAAATCTTTGGGAACGCCTATTTTTTCAAACGGGTAGCAGACCGTATTAGGTTTTTTAAAAAGATGTTTGAATATTTCCGGTAAAAATGCGCCAAGTTTCATAGAATCCTCTAATATTGCGAATGTTATCTAATTATGCAAATAAAATCTTTCTGTTTACTATTTACATTTGCTTTCCTTTTTATCATAGGTTGCAAATGCGCTACCCGCAGCTCTTCACTATTTACTGTTAATTAATATATGCTTTTACAAGTATAACTATCAGTATCTGCAGTATAGCAATAGGTGTCAGGTAACGCCAGGAAAATGTTACTACCTGTTCCACTCTTATTCTTGAGCAAAGTGCTCTTATAAATGCCAGTAAAATTACAATAAATGTTGTTTTTACTACAAAATGCGCCATACCTATCCAGAACCCGCCGGGAAAACCGCCCATAAATACCACGGCTATCAATCCGCTACCTACTACCATTTCTATGGAAGTCATAAGCTTGAAAAATGCCAGTTTTCTTCCGGAATATTCCGTAAAAGTACCACCTACTATTTCTGTTTCAGCATGCGGTATGTCAAACGGGCAGCGCTCCAGCTTTGCCTGCAAAGAAATTAAAGCTACAAAAAAACCAATTATATTTACTAAAAGAAGTACGGGTGTTTGCTGGTAAAAGGCCGCAATATTCATCATTCTCCAGGAATCTGCCAGAATAGCAGGCCCTAAAAGCGCCAGTAAAAAAGGAATTTCGTAACCAAACAACATGGTAATTACGCGCACTCCGCCGATAGTGGCAAAAGGACTTGTAGAATGCCAGCCGGCCAGAAAAAGCACCAGTGTTGCCAGACTTAATAAATATACCGCTACTATCAAGTCGCCGGAAAAAGATACAAAACTTGTCTGCGCGGTATAATGCCACACAGGCAGAAACAAAGAGGAAGTAGCTACTATTGCCAAACCGAATATCGGCAGGGCGCTAAACATAAACTTATCTGCTTTTTCAGGAACTATATCTTCCTTAAACATCAGCTTAATAAAATCTGCCGTTGGCTGGAGCATGCCGGCAAACCCGGTATGCAATGGGCCGTAACGGTTCTGCAGTCGGGCATAAACCTTTCTGTCTACCCACTCTACAAAAAGAGAGTAAGATAAAAGAAAAAATAAACCCGGATATATTAAAATAAAAATAATGTCTTTTAAAGTTTCCATAAATTACCTTTTTTGCTTAAATCCATTTTTTTATAAAAATCTATAGACATTTTTCTTAATTCACTGAAACGCATTACTTTATCACCGCGTTTTGTATCAATTAACTGCACCGTTCTTTCAGCACAGCACACGCAGGGGTCTATGGCGGCAAAAATTATGGGAATATCCGCTATAAACATATTTTTTAACATAACTACCGTGGCAGGATAGTTAGCCAAGGTTGGCGCGCGGACTTTTAAGCGCTCGGGTTTATCCCCGCCGTTACTTTTAACGTAATGCAAATCTTCACCGCGGGGCGCCTCGTAACGGCTGATAGCTTCACCGGGTTTTATTTTTCTAGGCGCTCTTACGCTGATAGGCCCTTCGGGAATATTTTTTAATAAATATTCAATCATTTTATAAGATTCTAAAAGTTCTTTTACGCGCACAATCACCCTGCCCAGCACGTCACCGGAAGTTGCCGTAGCTACTTCAAACGGCAGTTCATCATAAACGGCATACGGATCATCTTTACGCACATCGTTAGCTACGCCGGATGCTCTTAACACAGGGCCTACCGCGCACAAACTGGTTGCCTGTTCTTTTGATAACGGGCCCACACCGTCAAGACGCGCCACAAAGGTAGGTTCAATAGTTCCTATATTTGCGTAATATTCTGTACGTTTTATTAAGGTATCAAGGGAACCAAGTATAAGTTTTTTTTGTTCTTCGGATATGTCTCTTCTTACGCCGCCTATAGAGTTAATGGCATAATGCACGCGGTTTCCGGAAATAATTTCCAGAATATCCATTACAATTTCTCTGTCACGCCAGGTGTACATGAAAAAAGTATCAAACCCGGTTTCATGGCCGGCTACTCCAAGCCATAACAGGTGGCTGTGCACTCTTTCAAGTTCCGCTACAAGTGTTCTTATGTAAAGGCCTCTTTTAGGAACTTCAAGGCCTTGTATCTGTTCAACTGCCTGCACATAACAGGTAGTATGCGAATGAGAACAAATACCGCATATTCTTTCCATTACATATATATTTTGTACCCAATTTTTTTGTTCTGCCAGTTTTTCCAGTCCGCGGTGGTTGTACCCCAGACGGATGTCTACGTCTTTTATGTGTTCGCCGTCAACTGTTACGCGCAGACTGATAGGTTCCTTCAGCGCGGGATGCTGCGGCCCTATTGGTATTTTAATCTCCATTTTGTTCTCCGGGTATTACTTCTTTCGGGCGCTCAAAAGTCCAGTCTTTACGAAGCGGATAATTATCTTCCGGCCAGTCATCTGATGTTACCAGAGGCCTGCCGTCAGGAATGTTGGCTACTTTTATGCCGTACATATCCTGGATTTCCCTTTCGTAAAGTACTGCGCCGGGTATAACTTCGCAGATGCTGTTTATGTTCGGTTCTGCGCGAGGCACAGTAACTCTTAATGTCACGCAGGTTAATTCATTTGCAAAATGATAATTAAGTTCAAAATCGCCTTTATCTACACCGGTTATGGTGGAAAGGTGGTAAAAATTAAAAGTGTCTCTTAAATATTTTATGACTTCATTTAAAATTTCTTTATTTACGGTTGCAAACATACGGCGCGGGCTTGGATTTGAGGTTTCTGAAATACCAGAACCAAATTTTTCTGTAAGTTGTTTTATAATTAAATCTTCTTTCATAGTTTTTTCTCCAGTTTGCCCAGCAGTTTTACTACGCCGTCAAGTATGGCGTCCGGGCGCGGCGGGCAGCCGGGAATGTAAGCATCAACCGGTATTACCTGGTCCAGTCCGCCTAATACGTTATAACATCCGCGGTATACACAGCCGGACATAGCACAGGAACCAACCGCTACCACAAATTTTGGGTCAGGGGTCTGTTCATATATTCTTATAATTCTGCTTTTTAATTGCCTGGTTACCGGGCCGGTGCAGATAATTATATCGGCATGGCGAGGGGTGGCTTTCAGCTGTACACCGAAACGTTCTACATCATAGCGCGGCGTAAGGGCAGCTACTATTTCAATATCACAGGCATTGCAGGCACCGCTGTTTAAGTGCAGTATCCAGGGTGATTTCAGCCGGGCCCATTTAGCTATTTTTTTTATCATTTACTTTCCCTTTCTCTTAATAACAAAGCAAGCACAGAAACAAATATCATTACAAGATAGAAGATGCCAAAATATATTATCGGGCCGGAAGGCAGTGTAGCTATAACAAGAACCGTAACGTGCATTATGGTAAAAAATATTGCAAATAAGAAAAAGAATTCGTAGCCAACCTGAATTTTAATGCTGTTTATGTCTTCACCGCAGGCATAAGCCTTCAGTTTTCCCTTAAAGTCCCTGCCTTTGGCTTTTACTAAACCGGCAAGCAGATAAATACCATAAAAAAATGTTAGAAAAATTATAAATCCGGCAATTGGTGAAAGTAAATATTTTAAAATTGTGTTCATATAGAGTCCGTGAAAAGTAAATACTTACTGCTTAGGTCAACCTCTTAGGTTATTCAAGTTTCTTATATCCAGCGATTTTTTACGTTTGTAAATTCCTATCACAATGGCCAGCGCCACGGCTACCAGCGCTACTTCCACTACTATGAAAGTTATAGCCAGAGACTGCGCAAGCATAATATTGTTTTTTTCTACGCCGGCGGTTATAAGCGCCAATGAAACGCCTTTTGCCACAATTTCTGCGCCTATTAAAAGCTTAATAAGGTTTTTCATTGTCATAAGGCAGTAAAGCCCTATAAAAACTAAAACCGCCACGGCTACAAAACATATATATGCCAGTTCACTCATCTGTTTTTCTCCGAAAAAACGCAAACACGCCGAACACGCCGGCAAAAATTACACCTATTTGACCTAAAAGGTCAAAAGTCCTTTGACCCCACAACACATCTCCAAATTTTTCTCCCTGAGCTAATAACGGCAATGCCTTTGACGGCAAAATTATGAATTTATTCATAAACCAGATATCAAAAATAATAAATATTGCCAGCGCAACCGGGAAAATAATTATGGGCCATTTGTTTTCAGGCACTTTGGCGTCATCATTAGTAAGCGCAATAACTGTTATGAATAAAACAGTAATCAACCCCGCTACCACAGACACTTCAAACACGCCGGCATAAGTAGCGCCCATTCTGAAAAACATAACAGCAAGAAAAATACTTGCAACAGCCAGACAGATAGCAGATTTTAAGAGGTCTCTTAAAAAAACCGCCATTACGCTGAATAATATCAATGCAACTAAAATATAAATATTCATATTTTTATTCTGTTTTTACTGCTTTTTTACTTCATCGTTAGTTTTTGATTTTCTTTTACTGCAGTAAACTTCATCGCTTCATCGCTGGTTTCTACTATCTAATAATTCCCGCTACCAGCACGTTTGCTGCCGGCTCAATCCATAATCTGATAAACCACGGAAAAGCTATACCTAAAATAATACAGATAAGCGCCAGCATAATGCTTGATAATGACATCCAAAACGGCGCTTCTTTCACATCTTTCCAGGTTTCGTTTAATTTACCAAAAAACGCCCTGCGCTGTATTATAAGGAAGTACCACAAAGTAACCACGCTGGCCAGTATTCCTATTAAAGCAAAAATATAAAACTTTGCCTGCACTAATGCAATAATAATTATCAGTTTGCTCCAAAACCCGTTTAAGGGCGGCACGCCCGCGGTGGCAAGAGACGCCACTATGTTAGTACCTGCGGTTACCGGCATTTTTTTTGCCAGGCCGCCCAATTCATCTAATTCTCTGGTACCGGTAGCATTTTCAATAGACCCTGAATTTAAAAATAAAAGTGATTTAAATATACCATGATTAAACATATGAAACAGCGCGCCTATAAAACCCAGTGGTGTGCCGATAGCAAAACCCACAACCATATAACCAATCTGACTTATTGATGAATAAGCCAGCAATCTCTGCAAATTATTCTGTCCTAAAGCAAGAAGCGCGCCGACAACTATTGAAATAACACCCAGATACATCAGCACGGTTTGTACTGCCGGCGTGATGCCAAAAACATTATAAAAAAGTCTTATTAAAACATAAAGGCCAGCTGCTTTTACCATAATACCGGAACTCATGGCCGGTAAAGTAGCAGGAGCCTTGGAATACGCATCCGGCATCCAGGAATGAAATGGTACAATTGCTGACTTTAAACCGAAACCCATAATGAAAAGCGCGCTGCAAATACCTATTAAATATTTTATTTTTATAGCTTTGCTGTAAGCAAGCACTGAAGCAATACCGTTTAGTTCAACAGTACCCGTTAACGCAAAAATCATTGAAATACCCAACAGTATGAAACTGGTGGCAACAACTGAAAGCATTAAATATTTGAAAGAACCTTCCAGTTCTTCTTTGCCAAGGCCGTAAGCAGCTAAAGCGTAGGAAGCAATGGCCGCTATTTCTAAAAAAACATATATGCCAAACAAATCATTTGAAAGAACAATGCCGTTCATCCCGGCAACTGTTAAAAGAAGCAATGAATAGTAAATTGGTTTTGAACTATATTTTTCCTGATTTATATAATTTACAGAAAATATACCTACGCCTAAACTTACCAGCGCTATTGTAAAAAGCATCAGCAGGCTTAAGGCGTCAAGCCTTAATGTAATACCCAGCGGAATACCTGCCAGATTAACCTGGCTCAGGATAGTTTTTCCGGCGGATGCGTTCCATGCAAAATTAAAAGAATATCCTAATAATAAAGCAAATACAGCGTTTGCCAGAAAATCCGGCAAAACCTTTTTTGACACTTTGCCCAGTAAAGGCAGAAGGCCCGCTATTATTAAAGGAAGAATTATAAAAAGTATTACCATTTGTTTTCCTGTGCTGCAATTAGTCAAACCGGTAGTCGCAGGCTTTAGCCTGCGGTGCTAATCTATTGCTTTTACGCAACCTAAAGGTTGCGGCTACCATGTAAATTGACTTTACATCAGCGGCTACCATGCAAATTGACTTTACATCAACCGGCTTTTTTAATAAGAGTACCCATCACATAACCCAGCGCCATAAGGCCTGCCAGGGACCAGCTAAGGTAATTTGCAAACCTGCCGTTATGAAGCACCCTTAAAATAAATATTACTATTCTGCCGGTAACAGTGACTACTCTTTCATAAACGAAATCAATAGGCCTGTCAACGGTATAATAAATTACTTTTGAAAGCAGTTTAATTAATTTTACACCCTGTTCATAAAAATCAAACACGCGGTTTTCAGCCAAATTGTAAATTGTCTTTATAATAGGAAGGTTGTGTACCGGCTCACTGGCAAGGTACGCTTTTCCCTGGCCTTTTTTCACGCCAAGGTAATGCAGGCCGAAAGCTATTACCAAACAGCCCATAGATATTAACGCTATAGGATTTAATAAAGACAGATTATGCGTAAAGGTCAGTTCAGCTAATACTTCCGGATGGCCGGAAAGCGCCGGCAATATAAAAAGTTTTAACGGCAGTATGCTGTACACGCCGAAAAGAATGCAGAATGCGGATAATATAATCATGGGCACTAAAACCGGCCAGCTGTTTTCTTTTACTTCAGGAATTTCTGTGCTTTTTGCTCCAAAGAAAATGCTGTGGCCTGCTTTCAGGAAAGACGCAAAAGTAAATATAGCGCCCACCCAGGCGGCAATGGTAAATATAAGGTAACCCGTTTCATAAGAACCGTGGAAAATCATTTCTTTTGATACAAACCCGTTAAACGGCCATACACCGGAAATAGATAAGGCGCAAACTGAAAAACACAGGCCCGTTACCGGCATACTTTTCATAAGTCCGCCAAGTTTTTTCATTTCTGTGGTGCCTGCCGCCAGCTCTACCGAGCCGGAGGAAAGGAAAAGGCCTGTTTTATAAATTGCGTGGTTTAACATATGGAATATTCCGCCAACAATACCCAGCGGGGTACCCGTGCCGATACCAAGAATCATGTAACCTACCTGACTGACAGCGTGGTAAGATAAAAGACGTTTAAAATCTTTCTGTATTAAAGCCATCATAACAGCAAACACTATTGTTATGGCACCCACGGTCATAAGCACTATTGATACGGGGCTGTTCATCTGAAAATGAAATACATCCAGCGATATTCTGGTTAAAAGATAAATGCCCAGCAGTTTTTCCAGCGATGCCGGCAAAAAAGCCATTACGGTGACCGGCGCATCTATAGCGGCATCCGGTATCCAGTTATGAAAAGGCATAGCGCCCGCTTTGCCTATGGCGCCAATCATTATTAAAAGGAAGCTTATCATGGCAAGGCCCTGCGCTTCCAGCGAAATAGCAGATATTTTCAATGACCCGCTGATTTTCCACAACAGTACCACGCCAAGCAGTAAACAAAAATCGCATAAACCAAGCAGTATTAAACTTTTCAGGGCAGTTTTATAAGAATTTAAATTGCCCAGCATAATAAGCATGTATAGCGTAATCAGCAAACCGCCCCAGAAAAATAAAAACAGTACAAAATTATCCGCCAGCACTGAACCGTTGGCAAACATTACCGTAAGGAAAACGTAAAGATAATATTCTTTTATTCTGGTACTGGTTTCCATTTTAATGGTAGAGTAAAGCACCACCAGGAACGTAAAAATGTTTACCCATAATAAAATGGCGGCATTAAACCCGTATAATTTCAAATCAAAATCTATGCCATGGCCCAGCCACGGCAGAACCAGCGATGCCTGCTTTATGCCAAACAGCACGTACGCGCAGTAAAGCACCGCAGCAGAACCTAAAACCGCCCAATAATTAATAAGCTTTTTGGATTTTAAAAATAAACCCATTACCGCGAATATTAAAGGAAGCAGAATAGGAAATAAAAGTATATCTATGTTCATTTTACGTACCTTAAAATTTCCAGCGCGGCCACATCAGCAAACCTTGCCGGGTAACTGACAAAAATGCCTGCCAGTAAAGACAGCACCGCCAGCGTTATAATAACAAAAAGCATAGCTGGTGTTTTTTCTACTATGCTTACTTTAAGCTCGCCAAGAAATACCGCATTGAATAATCTGAAAAGATAAAATGCCGTTAGCAGCGCAGTAAAAAGCGCCAGGGAGGCTGCCACATAATGCCCGCCATGTACCGTGCCCGCAATTACCATAAACTTTGAAAAGAAACCGCCCAGCGGCGGTATGCCGATTACTGAAAGCGCGCAGACTAAAAACGTAATAGCGGTAATAGGCATGGTGATAATAAGCCCGCCTAATTCCCTAATATCCCGTTTATGCGTATTGTGCTCTACCACGCCGGCGCATAAAAAAAGGCCCGCTTTTGACAGGCCGTGCATTAATATAAAAAGCAACCCGCCTGTTACACCCAGCGGGTTAAGCATGGAAAAGCCAAGAAATATGTAGCCTATCTGGCTTACGGTAGAATAGGCAAGTATGCGCTTCATATCATGCTCTACCGTAGCCGCGGCTGCTGCTACCAGGCTGGATACTACCGCCAAAATGGGTAAAGTCTGCAGCCAGAAATCCGGCAACTGAAAAGTATAACAGAATATTCTGGCAAAAGCGTACACGCCAATTTTTACTAAAACAGCGGCGTGCAGTATGGCAGTAACGGGTGTGGGCGCTACGCCGGCATCCGGCAGCCAGGTATGTAAAGGAACAGTGGCTGATTTTGAAAGCATACCCAACAAAATTAATAACACTGCTGTACTTGATACCGCCAGGCCTCTCATCTGCGTAAGGTCAAACGTGCCGGTCTGATTATAAATGGCAATAAAACCTAAAAGCATTAAAGCCGCACCGAAAAAAGTAACTAAAAATGCTTTATCCGCTTTAATAACCTGCTGTTTGCCCCTGTAAAAACCGATTAGGCGCCAGCAACAGATGGCTGAAATTTCCCAAAACAGATATAAAAACACCAGATTGGCTGAATATACAATACCCATCATGGAACCGATAAACATAACCACCATCAGGTAATATTCGTTCTGGTTTGCATCGTCTTTTATATAACCCAGCGAATAAATAACAATTAAAAGGCCGATAAATGAAGAAACAACAGACATAAATATGGAAAGAGCATCAATTACCAGTATAAAATCAAACCCCGGGAAAAGCGCCTTCCTTATAATAAGCTCTGTACCGGAAAAGGCCTGCGGAATTAGCAGAATTGGCAGTAAGGCGGTAGTACCGGCAAGTAAAACAGCCCAGACTGACCTGGTTCTTTTAGAAATGAGGCCCGCTAAAGGGATAAATAGCGAACCTATAATAGGAATAAAAATAGTTAAAAGGGTTATTTTTGAAATTGACATAGTTTAATTTTGTGGAATTTACTTTAGAAACTGCACTGTAATCTAAAGGTGCGGCTCCCGGGCATTTTGGGGATTTCTATTTTAAGCAGAAAAATTAACGAGAATAATATATACAAAAACCTGAATACTTTGTCAAATATTTTGATTTGCCTGGGCTGCGGATAGCGTCCCAACGTCAACTTCTAAAAGGATAAGTTGGGGCTGCGGGTGGCGTATTTTTATCCGCTGATAAAAGGGAGAAAAAATGCTGCAAGCAGCGTCCTTGCAACAACTGATGAAAGGGAAAGCAAGGGTGGGATTGGGGTTTGTTGATTGGTGGTTGCTTTTGATTGGTTTGGCGGGGCTGATGGATATGCTTTGGATTTTACCATGGCATCCATAAGTTTCTGTCATATTCGGGTGCGCCGTTAACTGTTTGAAAGGAACACCCGAGAATGACCCGTTCAACTACGCTCAGGGCAAACCAAAAGAATGACAACCTTTTTCAAATTTCAAATTTCAGTTTTTATTTTTTAACATTCACTTTTTACTTTTTACAGTCTTATTTGATTACTGCACACTTCTTTATAACTTTTATTGGACTCTCTCCGGATTTTTCTGCAAGAATATAATAAATGTAGACACCGCTGGCTACTGTGTTTGCTTCTAAAGTGTATTTAATACCATAATGCTGTCTTCCAATAACCTTCACCGTGTACTATTGCATTGTCAAATGTATCGTTAATCCAACCTTTACCTGTAACTGCATGATAAAAATGAAATCTTGTATGAAAAGAAAATAATGCCATTTCATCTTCATCAATTGTACCTTGTTTAATATTTTTGCCTTCGTGACCTTCAAAAAAACCACTAATTAAATTTTCAGTATTAAATTCCGAATAAGTATCACTTAAAAGATTACAAGCATTTTTTGTCAATCTTGGGTGAGTATTTACATTGTCATAACTCATTAAGTTGTTAATAGTTATAAACATCACTATCACAAAAACTATTGTTTTATTTACGAAGATATTCAATTTCATAGTATTTTATCCTTTCATCTATTTTATTATTATATTCTGATTTTGGGAACATACCTTCAATTAACCTAAATTCACTAACAATATATTTTAGGTAACCCAAATCTTTCATATTTTCTTTATATAACCCAAAATAATTGAAGTCGTAACCTGACGAATAAAGACCTGATAATTCCGCTAAAATATGTTCATATTCACGAGAATTATCGATCGATAAATTAATTTTATACCTATCTTTAAGTTTTATAAATTTTCTATTTACAATAACTTTGTTATTGTAAATAGAAACTGATTCTATGTCATAATTACCATATTGATAATCTTTAATTAACCAATTGTTTGGCTCAATAAAATTGTCGTAAGCATATGACTTTATTTTACTATCATAATATAATGGATGATTTATTCTAATTCTTATTCCAAGAAAAACTGTAAATAAATGAAATATATATTGTTTCCTAAATTTAAACCTTCCATTCTTGTCAGTAAACAAAAATACCGTTTTATTTGTTATATAACCAGGACCGCCAGGTCCTCCTATTAAATAATGTGATTCCCAAAAAATACCAACCAAAGCGTTTTCAATAGGTTCGCCGGTTATTTCATCTAAAACCTGGCCTTCAATTTCAGGAGTAATGTTTATTGGCCAACCGGCATAAACATACGATTTTAAACATAACACTGTAAGTAAAATATAAAATATAGTCTTTTTTTTCATTTATTTTATTTTCTGCTTTTCCTTCTGTTCTTTGTTACTGCTACTGCTTTAAAAATAATTTTCATCTCTCTTCTCCTTTTGGTTTTATTTAGTATATGCGTTTTCAAAGTTCTGTTTGTAAATTGTAATTGCGGGCAATTCCGCCATTGTGATGGGACTGGGTAACATATGTCTTCTGGCAGAGTTTGCTTTGTCGCTATGCTCCTCGCAAAGACAACCAAATGCAAAAATTTATCAGGCTCAGTACAGTAGATATGATTTAGTATTATAGCACAGAATTTTATTTTTTTTCAAACACTCTAATTAATTGACATAAAATATACATACTATTTACATATATTCCGCTATTTCCAGCTTTGACTAAAAAAACGCCCTTTTTTTCTACTATCGTGGTAAGTTTTGATGTATCACGCCCTTAGGCGCATGGGTGCAAACTTTATTTGTGTTGCTCGGGGCAGAGCATAGATTGCTTCTTTGCTGGGATTTAAAGGTTTCGCAATGACAATTAATCATTTTATGTTGTAAAAAAGCACTGCTTACTGATTTTATATTTAGGGTTTTGTGTGTTTTTTACAAAAATTAGGGTTTAAAACCACAGTTTATAGGTTAGTTCGTGTTTGGTGATGTAAAAACCGGTTATCGTATATTCAACAGATGCCTTGTTGTTGTATTTGTAATACATACCGGCAGACGGCGTGGTGGCACCTACACTTCTCTGATTTATATCTGTTTCTACCAGGGTTGAGCCTTCGTAGGAAGTTACCTTTTTATCATTATAGTAGAGTTCTTTTGAAAGCCCGAAACGCAGGGCAAACACATCTGCTATCAAATATTTTTCTGCGCCGGCTTTCAAGGCCATTGAATTATAGTTATATTTTTCTGTGCTGTATTTTGCTGCGCTTACGCCGTTGTATGTATAAGTATCATTTGTATAGTCATTTACGGTATATATTAAATCAACCCCGGCTATAAAGGTATTGGTTAGTTTCAGGCCCATGCCGGCGCCGATATTATAATTTGTTTCATTTTTTTTGCCGGCATCAAAAGAAACTGAATTACCAACTACCGTTTCTACCGTAGTTATAGGCGTAAAAATAAACGCACCGCCATAGGTAAATGTATAGTTTAGTTTTCTGTTGTAAATTATGCCGTACTGGTTGCGCGTAATTTTTATTTTTGTAGCAGGGTAAAGGTCTAAATTATCAGTCCAGTGGTCAACGTTATTGCTAATATCGGTCGTTATCCTTTCCTGAGAGTCTGCATTATATATGCTCATAAATATATCTACTATTTTTTCTTCATCTTCTTTAAAATAGCCAAGCATCAGCTCATTGTTTGATGATGTGTTTTCGGTTTTATCCCCGTAAGCAGAAGATGTGCTGATGGACGTCCAGAAACAGTTATCTACGTCTACATATCCGTAATCTACAATTTCTTTATACAAAGGTGTGATGTTATAGCTTAAACCAACAGATGCACCGTCAGGCAGTTTATAACCGCCCATTATTTTTGCTGCTAAAGGCGCCCGGGTTGTTTCTTCTTTTCTGTTATAGCTTCTTGAAGCGGTAGATATGTACACGCTGGGCCCAGGCCACGAAGAGGTCCAACGGCCTCTATAACCATTAAAATATTTATCTATATAGTTGTATTTTGCATAACCGGCAGATATGCCAATGCCAATATTTTCAGTTTTTTTTATGTAGGCCAATACCCCGGCATTTAGGTTTGTGGTATTTGTTTCGGATCTATAGTTATAATATCCATAATTGCCCTGGGTGGGATTTTGGTTGCTGTCTGTTTCATCATCTAAGTAATTGTATGTATCGCTGTTTAGCTGTAAAAGAGCGCTTTTCCCTGTTACCAGCACTGCTCTGGCGGGGTTAAATGCAACTGGGTCATTTTCTATGTCTCTTATACATATGCTTACACCGCCCATTGTTTCTACGCGCTGAGGCGAACATTCTGCAAAGTTTGAAATTAACAGCATTGCCCCTGTAATAAATACAAACATTTTCTTCTTTGATACAAAATTTTTTGTTTCGCTTCTGCTTGATCTCATTTTTCCGGCTCCTTTTGGTTCTTTTGGTAATGGGTGTCACTAATGTAAACGCATCTAAAACAAAATACTTCCCGAATAATTATAAATTGTTAATTATTTGTATTATCGTCAAATTAGGCAGCATACCCGCTGTAGCAGATAGGCAGAATGAGTTTTAATTAATTTTAATCTTAATTCTCTAAATTCCTATGGATCTCCGACAATAATATTCGGAGATGGGGGTCTCCCAATCTATGGGGAAATTGTGGATAACTTCTACAATCTATGGGGCAAACATTAAACCCAATTACCCCTAAAACC
>Ga0156443_183_pt1 | contig 22121 bp, 21 predicted proteins | sample RifOxyA2_FD_108086 | JGI IMG/M metagenome (GOLD analysis project Ga0156443, IMG submission 108086) | Elusimicrobia bacterium RIFOXYA2_FULL_39_19
GTTATAGTCCATGGCATGGTTACGCCCTCCTTGCCATACATTATAACTGTAAACTATGTCTCCGGTTTATTTTGTAAACTATCTTAGCAGTTTATACCAAGTGCGAAGAAACATTCTATTTAATCCGGTGAGGGAATATTTTTGGAAAAAACCTTACTCCTACCACCAACACCAGAATAATATATATTGTGTAGTGAGCATCTAATGGAGGCAGGAAAAACAGATTAAGAAAGACGAGTTAATGAGTGTCCGGGGCTCATCCGGCGTAAGCCGGGAATTATGAGAACACGGAGAGGCTCGTTAGCGAGGCCTTAATCTGTCCTGCCGAAATGAAGCGAACGTAACAATATATATTATTCACCTACTCCCACATCTTCCTATACACCTGCCCGCCCCACTTAAAATCCTGCGCAAAATACACAAACGCCGTATCGCGCCAATGCCCGCCCTTATCCGCATGCGCTAAAATAGCCTTTCTTAAACTATTATCGCGGGGCGCAGTCTTAAGATCTATCTTATCTTTTCCAAAAACCCTGAAAAACACCGTATTTACCGCGTCCGGCATGGGCACATTATAAAACTCTTTCAAAAATTTAATTACATTTGACTCTGCCGGCAAATATTCTTCTAATTGCGGGTCAAACAGCCACGAATCACAAATAAAAGCCTTGGATTTATACTCAGGAAAATATTTCGGGAAAAATTCAATCGCCTGCCTGAAAGATTCACCGCACTGCGCGTGGTCCATAGGGCCGGTAGCGGGAATATGCACACTGTAACACAAATCATCTCTTTGTAAAATCTGCTCCCATTCTGCTGCTGCAATTTTTTTTACTTCCTGCGTGGCAATACCCCTGGGTGAAATAAAATTGCCGTAAATATAGCCGTCTTTTACTTCCAGTTTTGATTTCCAGGTACCTGCAGTTTCTGTAATACCGTCGGTACCGTTATACTGCCCGTCTTTTCTAAATTCCTGGCCGTCATACGGAAACACTATCACCCGGCCGTCTTTTTTATTTCTGTATGCCTTCTGATCTATAAAAAACGGGTCAGGTTTAAACTGCAGCCTGCCTAATTTATAAAGGCCTCCCAAAAAAGCGTTGGCTACCCAGCCCTGCATATACAAACCCCAGGACTCTTCATTATTTTTATAGGTTTTCATCCAGGTTTCCAGGTCTGACAGCGTATCTATGGTAACAGCATAGGCAATACCGCGTTTTGCGTTAAGCTTTTTAATATAATCCAGCCCGGAAAGGAAAAATACCGCATAAAATAAACCTTTTCCAAAAATATCTGTAGTTAAGGTAGGCCAGTTACGGATATCTTTTTGCGTAACTGTGCATTCCACAAAAACCATATAGTGGATATGCCACAAAAGCCGCTGAAGCGCTAAATTATCTTTAAATGCCGGCAAATATTGCACAATGGCGCCTTTTGCTTCCGGTATCATTTTCAGTTCATCGCAGGCGGCACTTACATAGTTTTCCGTAATAAAAACCATTTCGTTATACTTAAATGTTTTTTCAGATAACTCCCAATCCCTGCCCAGAATGTTAATGGCTTCTGCGGTAGCCTTATTTTCTACCGGCTCAAACTTTAACTCTTTTTTCACTTCTTCAAAACTTAATTTGTTCATTCTTCTCTCCTTGAGTGTAATAATATTTAAAAATAAAGTGATTTTCTTAGTCTTTGCTAAACACCTAAACACTTAATCACATAACCACTGTCTTTCATTTCTGCTTTAGCGCTTTTTCCACCGCATCATACATCCAGTGCATATATTCTTTCACGCGGGACGGGTTTATAGATTCCAGATAAAACTTTTCAGTTTCATTTCTTAGTTTCTGCATTTCAGATAATATTTTTTGCGCTTCCCGGGCTGTTTGCTCATTAAAAGGCACGTCATTTCTTACATTTTCTTCATTTTTTAACAGTAATATTGCCGCTTCTGACCTGTTTACCAGATTTGCCGCCATAAGCTGCCACAATTTTATAAGGCCTTTGCCTTTTTTTACTTTCTTTTCAAGTTTTGTAAATAATTTTAGCGCTTCTTTATACTCCCCATGCCGTTCTACGCAGTTTTCCAGCTCCGCAGACACGCGATTTTCAACAGAAATCTTTGTAATGGTATCTTTCACGTAACTTTCAGGCACTTTTGTGCAGTCTTTGCTGAAACCCAGAGAATCTGTATAAGCAAAAAGCGACTCAATGGATAATAATCCGCACGCCTGCCAGAAAGCAGTGTCTTTTATGCCGAAATATTTATTTACAAAATAATCCTGATACTCTTGTATGGGTTTTCCCGGGTACTTATATATAAAGGAAGGCATGGCTATACACGCCAGCTGTAATTCCCACGGGTGCAGGTGCACAGTCCAGCTGGTTAGCACAGAACCGCAGAGATTTTTTGCCATTCCTTTCCCAAAAGAATCAAACGTGTTTGTCATATGGTACCAGTTACGCGGGGCAAACACATTATCGCCATAACTGCTAGAGCCCGGGCAGGTAACTGTGTCAAAACCATTGTCTGCCAGGTAATCTGCGCTGTAAAATGTTTCCGGCACCCTGCCGTACTCAAACCCGTGCGGGTATAAATATTTCTTAAATAACTTCATGGCCTTCTGGGGTATTTCATTTCTGTCAAACTTGCCGCTTTTTTCACCCCAGATATGCACTTCGCCATCACCGCGTCGTACGCTGTATATCCAGTCAAACATTACTATTTTTCTTGACAGTTTTTTCAGCGCTTCCGGGTGGCTTAGCGCCATATCCGCCCAAATAACAGGGGTAATGCCTTTTTTTATCAGCGGCTCTACTACTTTATTTACATAATCAATATATAAATCCGATAAAGAATACTTTTCTGCATACGCTTTGCATTTTTCGCACTTGCCCAGCCACCAGGTTTCATCTGCGCCTATATGAAAATACTTTACTTTCCCGAACAGTTCTATATATTCATCTATCCATTTCAGTACAAACGGCAATACATCCGGATTTTGCGGGCAATATTGCTTTATGGTGCCTTTTTCTTCGCTTAAATTCTGGTACCTGTCATATTTTAACACATATTCGCAGTGCGCCAGCGTTTGAAATAGGGGGATGGGCTCCATTTTCAAGCTTCTGCAAAGTTTAATGATTTCTTTGAACTCATCTTTAGTAAAAGCTTCCGGCGCCGCGCATTCCGGGCAGGTGTTCCACTGCACATTTGCTTCTATTTCCCAGATAATGGTGTCATACCCCATGGCAGAAAGCTGCTTGAGCCATTTTTTAAGGTATGGTTTATTAAACTGTGCTGTGTTCATGTCTATGTGAAACCCGCGCATAAATTTCTCCGTATTTTAAAGTTTTCTCTTCGATTATTTTGTAATTTCTGTTGTTTATTATATTATCAATTTATGTCCCGTTATTCAATTGGAATAGAGTGAAGAATTGCGTGTTAACTTTAGGAAATTTAGAGGGGAAGAAAACTGCAGCTATTTTATACAGAATCTAATAAAAAATAATGGCAAAGGTGTATTATTACAGCGGCGTAATATCTTTTACAATATTTTGTATGCCAACCGCCCTGATATTTTTTGCTAATGGAAAAGTTTTATTACCGCAATACAATACCGTCAATTCATTAAGTTTCAAATCATTTATTGCAGAAGCCATAGACGGAGTTATTTTAGGAGTGCTGGTTCTTTTAAATTCATAACCATATTTTTTTCTTCCTCTTACAACAAGCAGGTCTAGTTCTGCGCCGGAATGCGTTGCCCAAAAAAAACACTCATTGCGGACAGCTTCCAGCCGGAGTATAATCTGGCCTAAAACAAAACCTTCCCAGGAGGCTCCCAATTTTGGGTGGGATTCAATATCGTGCATAGTTCTTAGATTAAGCAAGTTATGAAGAATACCGCTGTTTGAAACGTATACCTTCGGGCTTTTAACCTGCCTTTTTGATATGTTTTCATGCCAGGGCTGTAATTGTTTTATAACCAGGGAGGACGTAAGACGGTCAAGATAACCTCTGATTGTTGTGTCTGCTACCCCGAATGATCTTGCAAATTCTGATGAATTCCAAATTTGTCCATGATAATTTGCCAGCATGGTCCAAAAACGCCGCAGGGTTGTTGAATTAATATTAATGCCAAATTGCGGAATATCTCTTTCAAGAAAGGTTCTTATATAATCCATTCTCCAGCTGAAACTGTCTGACAGATTTTTTGCCAAATAGGCCCTTGGCAATCCGCCCTTAAGCCATAGATCATTAATATGCTCAATTCCAACATCTTCAATTCTGAAACCTTCTATTTCAGTATAGGCTATTCTGCCTGCTAAGCTTTCTGAGCCTTGTCTTAATAGTTCCGGAGAAGCGCTGCCCAAAATAATAAATTTTGTTTTGCTTAAGGGCCTGTCTGCCAATACCCTTAAAACACTGAAAATTTCCGGCAATCTTTGTATTTCATCTATTACTACAAGACCTTTGAGATTTTTTAGCGCAAGCATGGGGTCAGCAAGGCGAGCCTGGTCTTCCGGATTTTCTGCATCAAAATATGTAACCTCGCCTTTACTTTTTGATGCAATCATTCGGGCCATAGTAGTTTTTCCAACTTGCCTTGAGCCGATTATGCCCACAACCGGATTAACTTTAAGCAAGTGTGCTATTTTTAATATTTCTTTTTCTCTTTGAATTATCATGGCAATATTATACCTTGAATTCTCGGTGTTGTCAACCGGATTTTCAATGCGGGTAAAACGACCTTTACAATGCCCCGGTTCAATAACTCCTGCTGTTCTATCCCGATTGAGAACCAACCATTAGCCAAAATCCGGCATTACCTATTGTATTTGAAAGGTTTTACAACTACTAAGATTTGTGTTGAGAGAAATTTGTGGTGGGGATTCCTGTATTTTAATAAATACTTTGACTTTGTAATTATGAATTTCAATTAAGAACTATATTAAAACATGTATTTCGCCTGTAACTGCAAATCATATATACTTAAAATATTCCCTGTTGTATAAATATCAAGAGATAAATAATCAAATGGTTTATACCCAAACCCTGTAGCAAATATTGTTGACTGGTTAAATCTTTTTGATTGTATTTTGTATTGAGTAATATTTTCATCCTTAACTGACCCGGTAAATGATACGGTAACACCTGTTCTCAAGGCTAAATTTGAAAATAAATTATACTCTACTCCTGATGTTAATCCTAAACTTCCCGTATATTCCCGGCTTACTGATTCTGAATAACTTATTGAAGATGTATCATCCTTTTGTATTTCATTGAAAGATAATTCACTTCGTAAAGCATAAGCAAGCAGGAATTTACTATCCTGCAATTTAATACTTCTTCCCCAGGCAATGTACGTTTTATAAAGATTAGAATTACCGGTAATTGTACTTGAATAAATGTATGTTGAACTTGTTATATTTACACCGGAAACAGAATAATATTGATTTGCTTTGGTATCTACCTGGTTTATTTCTGACGGCTGCCAGGATAAGCCAATTATTACTCCTTTAGAGGCTTTATCGTCTTCAATTTTTTTAATACGGTATTCAATACCTATCCCTAACATAAATTCAGGGTCCTGGTCACTTTTAGTTTCAGTAAATGAATTACTATATGAAGGTGTTGTAATACTATTGTCATAATAATTCTTACCATTATTATCAGGGTCATTGTTTTGACTACTGTAGTCATCTCTAAGGGTCAAAACTTTGTTTTTCTGCATATTTAAGTTAATAACAATATCTTTAATGCTTGATTTCTCAATTTTTTGATTATAACCTATTACTATTTTACTGTTTATACTTTCTGTTTTATCTATTCCCTGGCCCGACGAATTTGAATTATAGATTACTTCATCTGATTGTATTTTTCTGTATTCGTAATTACTTTCATTAAAATAATTATTTACAGACATATTTCTTTCCGGTATAAAAGCAAATCCTATTGAATAATATTTTAAAGGAATGCTCTTAAAAATACCAATGTTAAATTGCTCGCTTTCGTACTCACTTTGATAGATGTAATCATTAATTTGCCAATAAGCAGAAGAATAATATCTATTAGTGCTAAAAGAAGAATTTCCGGAAGCTGACTTATTTAGTTCCGTAATAAAACCCCAATTACTGTTTGTAAATAAGCTCAATGATGCAGGTAAAGATCTCGGCGGTGTGCCATAAAGTTTGTTTTTATTTATTTCTGAAACTCGCGCGGGATTTGCAATCATGTCCGTATATTCATCTTCAACAATGCCCTGCAAATTTTCACCCATAGCTTTTATTCTGTAGGATGTCGGCTGTATTGCCCACACAACTGTTGCTCCTATAACGAACAGAATTGCCAGTAACATTTTTTTCATTTAAGACTCCAATATAATTAATATATCAACTTGGTGATTTGCTATTCTTTACAATATCCTCTAATTTCATTTTAGCAGCTTTTAAGGCACTTTAAAATCTTGAGGGATGGGAAAAAGGACGCGCGGGCCTGCCTTTTGATATGTGGTTTAATAATTTTCTGCTTTTATAACTAACACCTTTATTACCCTTAGTTTTTCAATATCTTTTTATCAAACTACGTCTTGCTGACTTTTAATTAATAACTGCATCATTTAATAAAATTGAATATTTTCTGGGCAATAAAACCTGCAATGGGGGGAAAGAAAAATGTACTTAACAATCTAATATATGTAAATTTCCACCCAACTATACCTATATCCATTGGTAATCTGGCAACAGCCCATAATGACCAGGCTGTTAAAAATGCAACCATTGTTCCAACGCCAGCTCCGGACTTTAGCAGGCCGGCTACAATAGGCAAGTTCACATAAGGCCCTCCCGGTGATAAACTACCTGCTATTGTACCCAGAAATATTCCTTTCATGCCGGATTCTGCACCAACCCATTTAGATAAAAACTCTGTTGGTATTAAAACCTGTATCATACCGGCTACTGTAAATGCAAATATCAGCATTGGTGCAATTTAAATAAACATAGCTAATGCTGTTTTTGTACCGGTGATATGCTGCCCCTGTCCTTTAAAATACCCTATAGACAAAAGTGTAGATGCAATCACTCCCATAATTATTGTTGGAACTAACATAGCCGAATTTCTCCCTTTAATATTCATAATTTTCCTAATTATACCTTAATTCAGTATTGCTTTTTAATATCCGGTTTAAGAATTACTGTTTTTCTATCTAATGTCCCTCACGCATTGCGGATGCTTTGGTCAATATCGTGATTTCTGGTTATTTGTTTTATTTTTTTCTTCTGAGCGGAAAGGTTTATCACTTGTTTTCTTTTTTGAAACAAAGCGGATGGCTTCCCAGCGGGAGCCAGGCTTTTTCCGGGGCCGGTTAAGCAGTGAAATGAGTATTATTACAAGGACAATGAGGATTATTGTGATTTTGAGCATACTAAATTATAGAACTATCAGACGGAAAAGTAAAGCGGTTTTTATGACGAGCGCGGGGAATACTGATTTGTTTAAAGAAAGTCGTTGGTTTTAGGTCTACTATATGAGTATTGACTTCTGATAGAAATCTTGACTATTAACAGCAACATAAAAAATCAAACATTGCTACTACAAGTGTTGGGTTTTACTGTCCAAAAGTCCACCTGTTTAACAAAAATACTATTTTATTTGCTGATTAAGTATTTCCAGAATTCTGTAGGAGAAAGTATCTTAATATTTTCGTATTTTTTCAGAACAAGTAGGTCCTTGTCTCCGGTTAAAATAACCGGAGCACCTGCGCTTATAGCAGTACCGATAATATCCAAATCACCAGGGTCACGGCAGACATCCTTGTTAATTTGAACTGGTACTATTTTGCTGGAATGGGTTTCAAGCAGTTCAATAATGTTGTTTATTGTTAAGGTGGGAAGTTTTATTTTGTTAACAAGCGCCTTCCTTGTTTCTTTAATTATTATTTCACTGATGCAAATCTCATGCTCTAAAAGACAGATTTCAAAAAGCTCGTTGCATAAGCCCCTGGAAGCAAAAGCGGCAATTAAAACATTAGAATCTAAAACAATCTTCATCTTTTCAGCGCCTTGAAAATGTCTTCGTCAGTGATAAGTCCGCGTGCTTCAGCAAATGGAAGAGCGTTTTTCCTGAGCTTCCTGAATTTCAGCACACCCAGATAACGATTAATAGATTGTCTTACTAGCTGGCCGGTTGGTATTTTCTCATCCCTGCTTACTTGTTCAAGTTCCTTGCGCAGGTTTTCTGGTAATCTTACTGTAAATGTAGTCATATTTTTACCTCCTTTTACTTGTAACACATTGTAACACATAATTCAGGCAATGTCAAGTTCTTTCTAATATCCAATGTAAGGTGAATACTTTCTACAAGATTCTCGACCGGTATAACCCTAAAGACTTCTATTACCATTAAATACTTTATTGAAAGTCCGTCCGTAGCTATAACTTTAATATGGCGAAAGCCATGCCTATTAAAGATTATTCCAGCGAAGGAGGACTACTACGATACTTTAGTTTTGCTACTTATTTCATCCCAATCTTTTGATATATCCTTGCTTTTTTCCCACCAATCTTTAAAAGGCAGCCTATTAAGTGTCGGTTTAATTTCACTATACTGCCCTCTTGCCAAAGTGTCCGTAGAAGGGACATTGTAACAATAACCATCCGTAATAATCCATCTATCGTGAATAGATGATTTGATTTTGTTATCAGTAATCACCCTTAAATCACAACTAACATTTTTATATTTCAATTCTTTCTTAAAATCTTTAAAGTTTTCCTTTATTTTTTCATCTACTTTATCAATTGAGGTTAAAATACGAATCGTTTTTACTCTTTTAGGATCAATCGATTCTAATAAAAGATTTAATCCCATTTTTGTAAAATATTTGTCTATCCAGTATATATATTTCTTGCTCAGATTAAATACATTTACAAAATGTTCTTTATTCGTAAATGGTGTTTCTGGGGTAATTAATCCAGTGCCTGTAGGCAAAATTGATTTATTTACTAAATGCACAACTGTTTCTTTTAAATTCTCGTATTTATTTTTCATATAACTCCCGTGTCACTCTGTTGACCCCCGCGGGCAGAGCCCGTGGTACAAACACCTACCCCATGCAGTTTTCAAAAAAACACAATTTGAAAACTATCGCAGGGGTAAACGTCACGCACGCATTCATCCATCTCGCTAAGCGGGATGGAATTTTGCTGCCGTTTAAAGAGAAAGTCAGTAGTTTTATTCCGAAATTTGCAATCAAGATTTCTATGAAAAACCCCACCACTTTACCACTCTTCTCTGCCTAAAAGATTGGCCTGATTTTAGGGTTTTGTGTATTTTTACATAAGTTTAGAGGTATTTTACAGCTTTTTATTGGGTTTTTCAATCAAATAATGGGGAGGGTGCTTTCAGTGAAACCTTTTATTTTTGCGGGTTGTGCAGGCTGTGTTTTTTAGTGTCTGTTTTTGCGGGGACTGCCAACTTTTATTAGTAATTTACGTTGTTTTGGAGTGTTTACAGCAGAGTTTATATTATTTATATCTACGTACCTTCCTTTATATATAGCATACTTATATTTTAACGCCAGTATTCTTTCTACAGATTTATTCAGCCGTACCATAGAAATTTCACCGCTTTTTACTGCACTGTACACCGCTTCCCAGGCATTTTTCTGCGCTTTTTCTCTGCCTACAAACAGCACTATGTCTACACCGGCGTTTATGCACTGCACTACCGGGCTGCCTATACCGCTTTTTTTAGGTATGCCGCCCATATTTACGTCATCTGTTACTATTACGCCGTCATATTCAAGGTCATTTCTTAATATATCGTCCATTATTTCAGCGGCTATAGTGGCAGGCATTGTTTGGCTGCCGGTTATTTTGGGTACGGCTATATGTGCGGTCATCAGCATATCTACTTGTGTTTTTTTAAATGCGTTAATGTACGGGATTAATTCGCATTCCAATAATTCATCATAAGTTTTGTTGGTTACCGGCAGGCTTTTATGCGGGTCCGGGTTTACGTCACCATAGCCGGGGAAATGTTTCAGGCAGGCAATTACGCCTTCTTTTTTGTGGCCGTTTATATATTTTATTACGTAGTCAGATACTTTTTGCGGGTCAGCGCTGAACATTCTGCCCATATTTGCCAGGTAACTGTTTTTGTTGGTGTTTATGTCTGCCACAGGCGCAAAGTTTACGTTTACACCTACAGCTTTTAACTGCTGTGCTGTACAACGGGCAATATTTTCTGCCTGTTTTAAACTGGTTTTACTGCCTATATAATCCTGCGCGGGGTAAACTACAGCGCCTTTTCTGATACGGTTTACTTTTCCGCCTTCCTGGTCTGTGGCTACCAGTAACGGTATAGCGCGGTTATATTTTTCTGCCAATGCCTGCAAACTATTTGTAAGTTCTGCTATTTCTGCAGGATTTTTTTTGCCAATATCCATTGAGCTTAAGAATATATTGCCAAAATGGTATTTGCCAAACAGTTCTTCGGGGTTACAGCCCTTTTGCAGCCCGCCTACCATAAACAACTGCCCTATTTTTTCTTCTACTGTCATACTTTCCATTAAACTTTTAATGTCGCAGTTTGCAATGGAAGCAAATATAAACAGGTTTAACAGGATTACGTATATTATTTTATTCATTGGTTTGATTTTTTTAGTTACCGCGGTGCGGATGTTTATTCCATTATGTGGCGCACGGTTGCGTTGTCTCTTAATACTATTATATCAGAGGTGCCTTTACCGGCAGGATAGGCCGTATCCATAAGCGTAAGAAAAGAAGAGGTATATTCTTTTAGTATGCCTATTATGTTTTCATAATTTTCGCCTTTTTTCAGCATTATCATAACTTTTTGGCCTATATGTTTTTCTAATAACGGTTCAAAAGACGTGTTTAGCGAGGTAGCTACTTCCTGCTGTACCTGGTTAATGTATTTCTGCTGGCCTGCCATTATTTTGGCACCTATTCCGCCGGCGCTGAAACGCCCTATAAATAAATTTATAATTTCTGTTACAGAATCACGTATAGTGGCAAACAAGTTTCTGGTTTTTCTTTTAAGCCTGTTAAACCAGGAGGGGCGGTACGTTTTTTTCAGGTCTTTGTTGCGCGCTTCGCACTCTTCCGGGGCCAGTTTATCCAGTAACCGGGAAATAACCAGTATGTTTTGATATTCTGTTTTGTACAGTATGTATGACAGGGCGCCGCTTTCTGCCGGGTTGGGCTGGGGGTATATTAGTTCCAGGCCTGTAGTTTCAATATTTATTTTTCCTGTTACGGTTTTGCCGTCTTTCATTTCCAGTACAACTAAATTTGCGGAAAAACCTTTCAAGCAGTTATCCCTGGTTCTTCCTTTTATTAAAGCGGCAACCGCAGTTGAAATTACTAAAACTATAATGGTTATTGTAAATGTATCTGTCATGCGCTCTCCTTTGATGCGTAAATATTTTTAATTCTGTTTATATGTTCTCGGTGTAATTATATTTTTTTATAACTACTTAATCAATTTGATACCCGCTTCATTCAATTGCAATAAAGAATGTTTTTTATTAAAATCATCTTATGGAAAACAGGCTTATAGCCGTAGTAGATGATGAAGAAGATATTTTAGAACTGCTTACACTGCATCTTACCAAGGCCGGTTATAAGGTAAAGGCCTTTTCTGAGCCGGGCAGTTTCTTTAAATTTTTAAACAGCCAATTACCCGCACTGGTTATTTTAGACCTTATGATACCCGGTATGGACGGCTATGAAATCTGTAAAAAAATCAAAAGCAATGATAGTTTTTCACAAATTCCTGTAATTATGCTTACAGCAAAAAGCGAAGAAGTGGATAAGGTGCTGGGGTTAGAGCTGGGCGCAGATGATTATGTTACCAAGCCGTTTTCACCCAGGGAACTGACAGCCCGCGTAAAAGCAGTTTTAAGAAGAAATTCTTTAAAAGAGGAAATAAAAACTGTTGAATTTGGCGGTATACTTAAAATAATTCCTGAAAAATATGAAGTGCTTGTTAACAGCAGAAAAATTGATTTAACAACTACCGAATTTAAAATACTTGAAATATTGGTTTTAAAAAAAGGGCTTGTTTATTCCAGGGAAAAACTGCTGGATAGTTTATGGGGCAGTGAAAAAGCCGTGCTGGACCGCACCATTGATGTACATATTAAAAATCTGCGTGAAAAACTGGGTGCGGCGGGAAAATTTATAAAAAATATACGCGGAATCGGCTATAAACTGGAATGCCGTTAAACTAATGTTTAAAAAAACTATTTTTCTTAAATTTTTCAGCCTTTACCTGCTTATAATCCTGCTTTTAAGTTCCTCTATTTTATTCTTTTCTTTCAAATCCATAAAAAAACACTATATTGACAGCCTTTCCAACAACCTGGCCTATTTGGGTGATACACTTATGCTTAAAATTCTTCCCCTGTATGAAGCCGGGCAGTACAAACAGATTGATACAATAATAAAAACACTTGATAAAGACATTCATACCCGCATAACTGTTATTAATACCGAAGGTTTTGTGCTGGCAGATTCTGAAAATGACCCTAAAAACATGGAAAACCATAAAAACAGGCCTGAAATAGATAAAGCTCTTAAGGGCGAAACCGGCAAAGCACTGCGCTTCAGCTCTACCGCCAGCGAAGATATGCTTTACATAGCTTTGCCTATCAGACAAAACGGCAAAATAACCGGCGTTTTAAGGTTAAGCCTGTTTTTAAAACAGATTAATACTTTGCTAAATGATTTATTGATAAATATTTTTCATATAGCCCTGGCGGTTTTGATTATAACTCTTATAATGGCCTTTATTTTTTCAAAAAGTTTGTCCGGGCCTATAAAAGCCTTAAGTGCGGCCTCGGCTAAAATGGCTGAAGGGGATTTTAATACCCGGGTCTATTTAAAAAATAAAGATGAATTTACCCGCCTGGCGGAGAGTTTTAATTTTATGGCTTCCGAAGTAAAAGCATCCTTTGAAAAAATATCACAGCAGAAAGATGAACTTACCGGCATCATTTCTTCTATGCAGGAAGGCCTGGCGGTATTAAATAAGGAAGATGTAATTATTTTAGTTAATACAGCTTTTAAAAATATTGCGGGTTCTCCGGAGCCGGAAAATAAATTTTTCTGGGAAGTTATGCGGGATAACAGGGCTGTAGAAATATTAAAAAAAGCCCGCAGAGAAAATACAGGCAATTCCGGTGAAATTGAATTAAACGGCAGGCATATACTTTTTGGCGCCGGCGGGTTTGGTATAAATAAGGAAGTAATAGTACTGCTTCATGATATTACCGAGCTTAAAAACCTTGAAACCATAAAAAAAGATTTTGTTGCCAACGTTTCCCATGAACTTAAAACTCCGCTTACTGCCATAAAAGGGTTTATAGAAACCATTGAAGATGAAAAAGAACTGAATAAACATTATCTTTCTATTATTAAAAGGAATATTGACCGGCTTATAAACATAGTGCAGGACCTGGCGGTATTATCCCGGGTAGAAGAAAAAACCACTGCACCTCTTTTGCAGGAAACCGGCCTTAAAAGCACTGTGGAAAATGCAGTAAAACTATTTGAAAAACAAATAAAAGAAAAAGGGCTGAACTTGAAACTGCAGTTTTCTGATAATTTTCCTTTAATAATGGCAGACCCTTTCAGGCTGGAACAATTATTTGTAAACCTGCTTGATAACGCTGTGAAATATACTGAAAAAGGCAATATAAGTGTTTGCGCAGAAGTTTCCGGAAATTTTGTAAAAATAGAAGTTGCCGATACCGGCATAGGCATACCCAAAGAACATCTTTCAAGGATTTTTGAAAGGTTTTATGTTGTAGATAAATCCCGTTCGCGCAAACTTGGCGGCACAGGCCTGGGCCTTTCCATAGTTAAACATATTGTACTTCTGCATAACGGCAGTATAACAGCAGAAAATATGCCGGAAGGCACCCCGGGCACAAAATTCACTATTCTCATTCCCTGCTGAAAAAACCATTCTTTTTTATCCTTTTGTAAGGCTTTTGCCTTTTCCCTGCATTTTTTTCTTAACACAATCTTAATAATTCATTTATACTCCCTTAACAGAAATTTTGCATAATGTAATCATAAAAATAAATATGGAGGTTTCAATTTATGAAAAATATCAGTTTTTATTTATTAGGATGCGTCTTAGCTTTATTGTTAACAGCAGGCTGCGGGAAAAGATCCGGTGATTCAATTCAGATTAAAGGCTCTGACACTATGGTAAACCTTATCCAGGCGTGGGCTGAAGAATTTACTAAAGATAATCCGCAAGCCAACATGTCTGTAACAGGCGGCGGTACCGGAACGGGAATAGCCGCATTTATCAGCGGCAGCTGTGAGATAGTAGCCGCATCACGCCAGATTGAACCCAAAGAAATAGAGTATGCAAAAAGAAACGGCCTTGAAGAAAAAGAATACATAGCCAGTTTGGACGGCATAGTTGTTGTGGTAAGCCCTAAAAACCCGGTAGGTAAACTTACAGTAGACCAGTTAAGGGATATTTTTACCGGAAAAATTACAAACTGGAAAGAAGTCGGCGGCAAGGACGCTAAAATTGTCCTGCTTTCAAGAGAAATTAATTCAGGGACCCACGTATTTTTTAAAGAACATATATTAAGGAAGGGCAATCCAAAAGGGCCTGAAGAATTTGCACCCAGCGCGCTTTTAATGCCTTCTTCCCAGGCCATAGCAGATGAAATTTCACAGAATTCCGGTACAATTGGTTACTATGGGATGGGTTATATAAGCGATAAACAAAAACTTATTGCTGTTTCAAAAGGCGCAGGCCTGCCTTTTGTATTACCATCAATAAAAACCGTGCAGAATAATACTTACCCTATTTCAAGGCCGCTTTATCTTTATACTAAAAAAGATGCTTCTGAAGCAGTTCTTAAATTTATAGATTTTACTTTGTCGGCAAAAGGGCAGGAAATAGTACAAGCAACTGATTTTGTACCGGTAAAATGAAGATAGTGTATACGTGGATAAGTGGTTAAGTGCTTAGCAAAACAGAAAAATCTTTTACCAAACACCCTGCATAATCGCATAAACAGTTGATTTAATTAAATGAACAATAGTTCCCCCTAAATTCTTCCCAAGTTCACCATGAACTTATCGGTCAGAATCTAGCAGGGGGACACCTGAAAAGGAGGTTGTTCAGGTGAAACAAATTAAAGAATTTATTTCGGAACTTATTCGCTGTCATTTGGTTATATTAGGACTTTTATGAATTTCAAACAAATTAAAGAATTTATTATTGAGAAAGCAATTTTTTTAAGCGGAAGCTTATCAATAATTTTTGTTATATTGATTTTTGTGTTTCTTATCAAAGAAGGGGCCCTGTTTTTTAAATACGTGCCGATTAAAGATTTTTTAACCGGCACCAACTGGTACCCGCTTTCAACGCCGGAACAGTTCGGCATGCTGCCTCTTATAATGGGCTCTTTACTGGTAACTATAGGGGCTATGATTATTTCCATTCCTCTTGGTGTTGCCTGCGCATTTTATATTGCCGAAGTAGTTAACCCGAAACTAAAAGATGTTTTAAAAACCGGCGTAGAACTGCTGGCGGCTATCCCCAGCGTAGTAATAGGTTTTGTGGGAATGGTAACACTGGTACCCCTGGTAAAAAACATTTTTAACCTGCCTACAGGGCTTACCGCATTATCCGGTTCCATAATGCTTGCTTTTATGGCTATGCCTACCATTGTTTCCATAGCTGAAGATGCCATAACCGCAGTGCCCCGCAGATATAAAGAAGCAGCCCTGGCGCTGGGCGCCACTCACTGGCAGGCGATGTATAAAGTAATTATAGTTGCGGCCGCGCCCGGAATATTTGCCGCTGTTATGCTGGGGGTAGGCAGAGTAATTGGTGAAACCATGGCCGTTATGATGATTACCGGAAACGCGGCAGTAATTCCGCACACATTTCTTCAGCCGGTAAGAACTTTAACCGCAACCATAGCCGCAGAAATGGGTGAAGCTATAAGAGGAAGCAACCACTATTACGCTTTGTTTGTAGTTGGCATAATTCTGTTTATTATAACTTTTGCAATTAATTTTATTGCTGATGTGTTTTTGCACAGAATAAAGAAATGACGTCAATACATATATATCTTAACGGCCGTCATCCCCGAAAAGCAACTAACCGGGGATCCACAAATAAGTAGTATTAAGTCTTTATTCGCTGTCATTCGGCCATATGCGGACTCTATTATGAATTCCAAACTGACCCAGAAAATTGCTTTTAGTTTTTTATTTCTTTGCGCGTTAATTACTATAGCGCCTGTTTTACTTATTGTTGTGATAATAGTTGTAAACGGCATAAGCGCCATAAGCTGGGATTTTTTAACTACATCTCCCACAAACGGCATGCGCTCCGGAGGTATTTTCCCGGCAATTGTAGGCACTTTTTATCTGGCCGCAGGCGCAACCGTAATTTCACTGCCGTTAGGCGTAATGGGCGGGATTTATTTATCCGAATATTCAAAAGATAATTTTTTCACCCGCATACTCAAGCTGGGAATTGTAAACCTGGCAGGCGTACCTTCCATAGTTTACGGTTTGTTTGGTTTATCCTTATTTGTTATTTACCTGAAACTCGGGGCTTCGCTGGTTTCAGGATGCCTTACTCTGGCAATAATGGCGCTTCCTGCAATTATCACAGCAACCGACGCGGCTTTAAGCAGTGTCCCGCAATCATTCCGTGAAGTCAGTTTATCTTTAGGGGCTACTAAGTGGCAGACCATACGCCATGCAGTTTTACCACACGCATTACCGGGTATAATTACCGGTACGGTTTTAAGCAACGCCAGAATTACCGGAGAAACAGCGCCAATACTTTTTACGGTAGCGGCATTTTATCTGCCTCATCTGCCGGGCTCTGTACTGGATCAGGTAATGGCATTGCCTTACCATCTTTATGTAATTTCAACGCAAATTCCCGGAATAAGCAAAAGCACAACTTACGGCACAGCACTGGTGTTGATTGCATTTACACTTTCATTAAATCTTTTTGGAATAATTATAAGAACACATCTTAGGCGGCAGAAAAAATGGTAGCAGGCACCGTAAAAATACAAACCCATAACTTCAATGCCTGGTTTGATAAAAATCAGGTTATAAAATCACTGAATATGCAGGTTTATTCCAATGAAATACTGGGAATTATCGGCCCGGCAAACAGCGGGAAAACAACTTTTTTAAAATCTCTTAACAGGCTTAATGACCTGGATATAAAATTCAAAATGGACGGTGAAGTTTTACTGGACAATAAAAATATAATAACAGCTATTGACATTACCGCTTTAAGAAAAAAGATGAGCATTATATTTGCCCTGCCCCTCCCGCTTCCTATTTCTATTTTTGAGAATATTGTTTACGGACCCAGGATGCACGGCATTAAAACAGGCCTTGAAGAAATTGTAGAAAATAGTTTAAAAGCTTCTTATTTGTGGGATGAAGTTAAAGACAGGCTCAACGAATCTGCGCTTAATCTTTCCGGAGGCCAGCAGCAGAGGTTATGTATTGCCAGAAGCCTGGCAGTGGAACCGGAAGTGCTTTTGTTTGATGAACCCTGCTCAGGCTTAGACCCCATTTCTACCGCAAAAGTTGAAGACGCTATGATGGAACTTAAAAAGAAATATACTATTATCCTAGTTACAAATAACGTAAAACAGGCCGCCAGGGTTTCTGGCCGGGTGGCGTTTTTTCTTATGGGTGAACTGGTTGAAATTGATTTTACGGAAAAAATGTTTACTAATCCGCAGGATAAAAGAACCAATGATTATATTTCCGGCAGGTTTGGATAAGGCAGGTATGATGTGTTAAATGTTAAGTATGAATAATTGCAAAGCAGAAAAATAACTATGACTATAATTAAAACGAACAATCTCAATTTATGGTACAAAAAGTTCCACGCTTTATTAGACGTGAACATACCTATAGAAAAAAACAGCATAACTTCAATTATCGGCCCGTCTGGCTGCGGTAAGTCTACCCTTTTGCGTACTTTAAACAGAATGAATGACCTTATTGAAGGTATCCGGATGACGGGTGAAATTTTAATAGAAAACAAAAACATTCTTTTACCCGGTACAGACCTTGTAAGTTTAAGAAAAAACGTGGGCATGGTTTTTCAAAGGCCCAACCCTTTTCCTTTATCTGTTTATAAAAACATAACTTTTGGGCTTGAAATACATAATATTAAAAGCAATGATACCCTGGATAATATAGTTGAAAATAGTTTAAAATCTGTATTGCTCTGGGATGAGTTAAAAGATAAGTTAAAAAGTCATGCCCTGAATTTAACGCTGGAGCAGCAGCAGAGGCTTTGCATTGCAAGGCTTATTCCGGTAAAACCGCAGATACTTCTTATGGATGAACCCTGCTCTGCCCTGGACCCCATAGCAACAGGCAGAATAGAAGAACTGATGTTTGAATTAAAGAAAAATTATACCATTGTAGTAGTAACGCATAATATGGCTCAGGCGGCAAGAGTGTCTGATGATACGGGTTTTATGCTTCTTGGCAGGCTGGTTGAGTTTAATAAAACAAGCAAAATATTCACAAATCCTGAAAAAAAAGAAACTGAAGATTATATAACCGGGAGATATGGGTAAATAAACACGGTGATTAGGTGGTTAGTTATTAGTGGTTTGTAAAAGATTTTTTAACTACTGATAACTAAACAGTTACGTATTAATATGTGAAGCATATTCTATGAATTATGAATAATTGTAGCGGTTGAATTACTATTCAACTAAAACATAAATTGCTTGTTCTGCAAATTATTTTGTAGCCGCAAGCTTTAGCTTGCGCAAGTATTCAGGAAATCCAGTTATTGAAAAATAAAATGTACTAAATAAACACGAGGTATTATGGAGGGAACTGATGGAGAGGCATTTTGACAGGGAATTAAATGAATTAAGAGAAAAATTATCAAGCATGGCTTCGCTGGTTGAGCTTATGATTGATACCGCCGTAAAGGCGCTGATTGAACGCAATCCGGAACTGTTAGGTGAAATTTTTAACAGTGAAACAGAAGTAAACAAAAAACATATAGAAGTAGATGAGTTGTGCCTTAAACTAATAGCTTTACGCCAGCCGGCAGGAATTGATTTACGGTTCATAACCTCTGCTATGAAAATAAATGCTGAACTGGAAAGAATAGGCGACCAGGCTGTGAATATTTCACAGAATACAGCCAATCTGGTACAGCAGCCTTTTTTTGTAAAGCTTGAAATAATACCCCAGATGACAGAAGTTGCCAAATCTATGGTTAAAGACTGCATAAAAGCATTTATAAATAAAGATGTGGAGCTGGCAAAAGCCATTCTTTTAAAAGACAATGACCTGGACCAGCAGAAAAAAGATGTTTTTAAAAAACTTATCAGCAACATAATTGAAAATCCTGCACATACAGAATATTTTATAGACCTGCTTCTAATTTCAAGGAACCTTGAAAAAATCGGCGACCACACTACAAATATTTCTGAAGATGTTATTTTTATGGTACTGGGCCAGGATATCCGCCACCATCATTTGTTTGATAACCATAAAGTTTAACTACCTGTGAAAAAACCATTTATATAACCTCCTTTATTACAATTTGTAATCAATCCATTATTTTATTAAAATGTTTCAACTGCTTAATGCATTTCATCGGAGGATTGCTAAATGCCGCACCAACTGGTACTTTGGACTGTTTTTAATGTTTTCATTTTATTCCTGCTTATGCTGGATTTGGGCGTTTTTCATAAAAAAAACCACGCTGTAAGCATAAAAGAGTCCCTTGTCTGGAGCATAATCTGGATAATTGCGGCATTTATTTTTAATGCAGGCATTTATTTTCATTCAGGCCCTGAAAAAGCCCTGGAATTTTTAACCTGCTACATTATTGAACGGGCGTTAAGCGTAGATAATATATTTGTGTTCATTGTCATATTTTCTTATTTTCAGGTTAAGGCGCAATTCCAGTATAAAATACTTTTCTGGGGCATTTTAGGCGCCCTGGTTATGAGAGCGTTATTTATTGTTACCGGTATTACGCTGGTAGAAAAGTTTCACTGGCTGTTATACGTTTTCGGCGCTATGCTGGTATACATAGGTATCAAGCTTGCCTTTGAGAAAGAAAAAGAAATACACCCGGAAAAAAATGTGATTCTTAATCTGTTTAAAAAGTTTTTTCCTGTTACCACCGATTCTGAAAGCGGTAATTTTACTACAAGAATAAACGGAAAACTTTATGCAACCCCGTTATTTCTGGTGTTAATAGTTATTGAAACTACAGATGTTATATTTGCCCTGGATTCTATACCCGCTGCACTGGCTATAACCAGTAATTCATTTATTATTTATTCTGCCAATGTTTTTGCTATTCTTGGTTTGCGGGCGCTGTATTTTGCTTTAGCCGGCAGTATGCAGATTTTCCATTACCTTAATTACGGGCTTTCAGTAGTGCTTGTGTTCATAGGGTTTAAAATGCTTTTAGAATCTTATATAAAAATACCCATAGGCCTGGCCCTGGGTATAGTTACCTTCCTTATTATAGCGTCTATGCTGGCATCTGTTATCAAACCAAAGAAATAATAAACTATTTTTAATGTGTTTTAATTAGGGGGAATCATGAAAAATAAGTTTTTAGTTTTATTTGTTTTAAGTTTGTTTGTTTTTGTTTCAGCAGTATCCGCAGAAGGCGAGAAAGCTAAACCGGAAATCAGCGGAGTGCTGTATGCCGATTATTTTTACAACACAACTGAAGGTATTGCCCCGGCAAACATCAGTTATTTTGAATTAACCCGTATGTATTTAGGCGTCACAAAACCTCTTTCAGACAAAGCTATAATGAAAGTGCTGTTTGAAGGCTGCCAGCCGGTAAACCTGCTTTATATTAAAAACGCTTATGTAGAATTCAGCAATGCGTTATGTGGTATGAATTTAAGAACCGGCGTAATTGGTTTGCCCTGGATAGGCAATGAAGAAAAAGTATGGAAAAACCGCTACATATCAAAAACTTTTACAGATATTGAAGGTATTTTAAACGCTGCAGACCTGGGCGTAGGGTTAAGCGGAAAATCTGAAAACAATGTTGTTGATTATGACATTGCTTTAGTAAATGGTGAAGGCTATAAGGCCGCAGAGGTTTCAACTGATAAAGATTTTATGGCAAGAGTAAGCATAGAAGCGGCAAGCGGTACTAAAATTCATTTGTATGACCAGATTGGCAAACAAACAGCACTGGGCGTTGACCGCAACAGAATGATAGCCGGCGTAAGCTATGAAAAAAACAAACTTTCTGCAATGGTTTATATGCTGACAGCAAAAGATGCCGCTGTAAATAAAAGCGGTATGAGCTTGTTTGGAAATTATGCCCTTACTTCAAAACTGTCGCTTTTAGCCAGATTGGATTCTTTTGACTGCGATACGGATAATCCTGCTACTGCCTGGACCAGAATGATAACGGGTATTTCTGCTAATGTTTCTGAAAGCGTAGATTTAGGCATTGATGCCCAGATGATAAATTTTGAAGATACTGTTATTCAGGGGAATAACCAGGCGGTTATTTATACCCATTTGAGCGTGAAGTATTGATATAGAGACAGTTGATATGATGATAGGATAATAGGTTGATAAGTGAAGCACTATGGGCTTACGCCCATAGCATCTGCTTCATCTTCGGCAAAAACCGCCGAAGAACATCCCCTGTCGCTAACCGCTTCTGCAATATTCGCGGCTATTTGCCGCATTGCATAAGCAGCTTTAGGGGATACCCTACAACGCATTCATCCCCGAGTTTACACTCGGGGCATTCTGCGAAAGCGGGTAAAAGAAAAAGAGTTAATAAGATGTTTCTTATCAACTTATAAACTTATAAACAAAGACTTTTAAAAGAGGCGGGTTTCACCCGTCTCTTTTTGTTTGTGGTTTATTCACGTGTTTACGTCAAATACTTATTTCTTTTTTTCTTTTTAAAATGGTTTTTACGCTTTCTTTGATGTTTTTCCTTTGGACAGTTGAAAATCATATTGTTTTTTTTCAACTAAAACATCACTGTGGGCAACGTTCTTGCATCATCTTATAAAAGGAGAAGCAAGCAGATGTCG
>Ga0156443_130_pt1 | contig 21934 bp, 18 predicted proteins | sample RifOxyA2_FD_108086 | JGI IMG/M metagenome (GOLD analysis project Ga0156443, IMG submission 108086) | Elusimicrobia bacterium RIFOXYA2_FULL_39_19
CCGACGACAATCGGTAAGGTTAATGACTTTATCATCAACCATTATAAGAAAAGGATTAGGCTTTTTCAATTCCTAATTTGGACACACATGATAAGACATAGTTAATTAATCCGGCATTCATCTTCAAGTCTTATACCTTTGTTTAAACAAGTTGTCAATAGAATATCAGTAAATAAAAAGAGTTGCTTAAAACACCAGAAGCAGGGCGAGGGTGAAGAAAAACAAAGCGGTGAGCAGTTTGATAAGCGCAACTTTTTTTTCAAAGAAACGTCCGAAAGCAGAAGACGTGGCGCCGAAAACTGTCATGGTAAATATGATTACAAGAGGCAGTATGAACATTATGTTGTATAAGAACAGGTATTTTATTGCAGAACCTCTGTACTGGGGCAGGCCTGCCATGTATTGCAGTGTGGGCAGATAAATCTGCCCTGTGCATGCCAGCTCAAAAAGCGATACCAGAAAACCCAGCACAAAAGTAGATGCCAGCAACCCGCCTGTAGCGGCGTAGTTTCTTATGCGGCCGTGTACCTGCGCTTTCAGGCTCTCAGGCAACTGCAAAAACATTTCTTTGGCTTTACCTTGCAGGCATTTATAATAATCTATCAGGCTTAATACGCCCAGGGCTATAACCAGCCCTATAATAAGGAAGCGGATGATTTTTGATATCAGCTGGTAAGAGCCCATGGCGCGGAAAAAGCCAAATCCGCCGAGGCCTACCGCAAAATATGTAAGAAATACGGCCACAGTAAATACCGTGCCGGCTAAAAGCAGTTCTTTTTTGCTTTTACGCAGTATAGCCAGATAAGAAAGCAGAAAAATTATAGTGGCAAAAGCGCACGGGTTAATACCGTCAATAAGCCCGGCTATAAGGATAGGCAGTAAACGGAAAGATTTGAATTTTTCTACTATGGTTTCCTGTGCCTCTGAATCTTTTTGGGTAAGTTTAAGCTCTATTCTTTGTTCCGGGGGCGTGTCCCTGGTTTCTATAAGTAATGCTTCAAGGTTTTGCCTTATTTCTTTTTCTCCGCCAAGTATTTTATTTCCCATAGCAATGGCGGGTACCTGGTTATCCGTGTCTTTCAGCTCGCTTTCCAGGGCTATCATTTTTTCAAAGTTGCCGGAATCCCTTAACGGAAAAAGGTGCAGTTCAATATCTGTGCCGGTTTTTTTTGCCAGGCCGGGTATAATGTCATTTTCCACTTCGTGGCAGAACGCGCAGTCTGTGGCAAACAACGCCAGAGTAACAGGTTTAAAATTTGTGCCGGCAGGCGCGCCTTTAAACAGTTTTGTTTTACTGCTGGACCCGCCTTTTTTGTACAGCCCTATATCAGAAAAGTTCTGTTCTTTTTCGTTTTCTTCAAAATCGCTTACCAGTATAAAACTGTCCAGCACATTGCCGTTAACGTTTATGGCTTCCGCTTTTATGACCGGCAGGTTTACCGATACTTTAACATGATGAAACTCAAACAACGCGGTGCACACTTCGCCAATGGGGCAGTATTTCTGCATTTCCGCGCCGCCGCCGCCGGAAATAACGTAATGGATGCCGTCAATTACGGAATGTTCGTATAAATGCGCGCCTGAGCAAAACACCAGGTCTACGCCGTATTTTTTGAAAAGGGGCGCCCAGTATTTTTCTATGTTTCTGTTTTTAGGTTTTTCATACTGGTACATGGAATCATGGTAAAATACAACGGTAAAAAAAGCTTTATTATTGGCCGGGGATTCCAAATCTTTTACCAGCCACTCATACTGCGCACTGCCGGGCGCTACTTCTTTTTTGTTCTGGCTGTAGGTGTCCCACGCATACAGGCCTATAAAATGGCACCCGCCCCAGTCAAAGGAATACCACTTGCCGCCGTTAGGCACGGCAAAATAATCAGTAAAAGTATCTTTGCCGGAAGCCATATCATTGGACCCGTATGACGGGTAAATAGGCGCGTGCCGGGCTACGGGGTTTTCCAACTGAAAAAAGTTTTCCCACAGAAATGGGTCTGAGCCTTTATCTACCAAATCCCCTGTTATCAGGCAGAATGACGGCGCAGAAAAACGGGCAATGGAATTTACCACAGCTTCATGGTCCGTGTCATAGGAATTAAGGCCGTTTCTGGTATCGCCGTACACGGCAAACACGAACGGTTCGCCCTGCCTTGAAGCAGTATTAAAATAAAAATCTTTATGGCCTGCAGTGGTAAGGTCTTTGCCTGAAATTGCCTGATAGTAGTAAACAGACGAGGGTTTAAGATTGGTTATCACAACGCGGTGCTTTTTACCGTCAGCGCCTTTGGCTTTAAACGCATAAGAGCCGGCTTTATTGGTGCCGTAGTTAACTATGCTTTCAGAAACGCTGTCTGTTTCCCAGCAGACGGTTACGGAAGCAGATGTGACATTTTGAATATACGGGATAATAGTAAAGCGCGCCAAAAGATTGCTGGAAAGCAAAAGGCAAAATGCGGTAAGGGCAAAAATAAAGTAAAGTTTTTTCACAAAAAATTATTTCTCTTCCTTTAATAAGAGTTCTATTTCTTCGGTTATTATTCTAATATCGCTTTCTTTGAAACCCGAATGAATAAAACGGACTTTCTGTTTTCTATCTATTAAAACTGTATGAGGAAGCACTTCTACACCGTAAAGTTTAACGGTTCTTGTTTTTGAATCTGTTAGTACCGGGTAAGTAAGCCTGTATTCCTGCGCTATTACTTTTGCGCCGTCTACATCCTGTTCTTCAGTATTTATACCGGCAAGTACAAACCCGTTGTTTTTATACTTTGTATAAATCTTCTCCAAATGTACCATTTCTGTCTTACACACACTGCACCAGGGCGCCCAGAAATTCAGCATAACTACTTTCCCGGCATGTTCGTTTAGATAAAACCTTTTATTATCAATGGTGTTAAGGCGGAAATCAGGCGCCAGGTCACCGGGTGCCAGGGGCGCTTTTTTGGCACAGCCGGCTGTCAGCAGTAAGCCCAGTAAAATAAACAAGCACTTAAGGTTTTTTTGTATTAACATCTTTATCCTTTTTTTTCAGCTTGTTTATTATTATAGGAATTACGGTGTTTATAAACAAACCGGCAGATACGGTGCTCCAGAGAAACACCGATATGTTGGCGCCAATGGAGCTGGAATTGGGGTTGTACCCGCATTTAACGGAAAGTATTTTACCTTTTTTCAATATGAACTCCTGATGAATGATTGCCGCATAGTTCGTCATGCAAAACCTGACGAAATTGAAATAATGCGGCCGCTACAATTAAATACCCGCAAAACAAGTTTTTATAAATTGCCGCATAGTTCGTCATGCAAAACCTGACGAAATTGAAATAATGCGGCCGCTACAATTAAATACATGCAAAACAAGTTTTGTAGCGGCGGGATTACCATCCCGCTAATAGGGCGATGGGCCGCTACAGGATTGATAATTTATTTCAACTTTACATCTCCCAGGCCTTTGTTTAGTTCAGAGCGCAGTACATTTTCATCATAGTTAGCGGCTGGGCCTGCCAGCATATTCATTATTATTTCATCGCTTTTCGGGCTGTTTTTTACTACAGCGCCCTGAAGGATTTTATAGTAGGTTATACCTTCGGCTACTTTTACTTTTACAAATTCCGGGTCTTTATTTCTTGCCTTGATAAGTTCTTCCGCTTCAAAAAGCACAGACAGCGCGTAAGATTTATTTAGCGTATCAATAATTACTTTTTTCTGCAGCATAAATTCCATTTTGTTGCCTGCCTGCGCGCTTTTTTCAAGAGCGGAAAAGGCGTTGGTAAGCGCTTCTTCCAGTTTCGGGCTTGGTTTTACTGTTTTGTCGCGCCTTTGGGCGGGCACCCCGGCGGCTGTATTATACGCGGCGGCTTTTTGTAGTTCGGCCATTTTTGTATTTAAGTCATTGGTTTTTTCTGCGCTGTCTAAAGATTTTGAAAGTGCCAGATAAAATACCCTGGTAAGTGTTTTCAGCACCACCTGTACTTCAGAAGCCGGTTCTTTGTTTGCTTTTGCGTTTGCAAGAGCCGCGGTAATAGAGGTGTTCATGGAAAGAGCAAAATCTTTATCCAGGGATTTTACCAATACCTGCAAATCTTTGGAGTAAACTTTTTCCATTGCGGCATAATCAGAGGTTTTTGTTAATTTACTGATTTCATCTGATGCTTTAATTTTTTCTTTTATCTGGGTTACAGATAAATTACCCATATTGCCGCACCCTGCCGTGAAAATAAATGCCGTTAATAAAACTAAACTGCGTAAAAACATTTTTCCTCCCTCTTTTATAGAATAATTACGGTGATTAGTGGTTAAGTGATTAGCAAAACATAATGATTAACTAACCCTTTCTTTTCCTTTTTTCTATCGGATTGTTCGGAGAACAATCCCTACTACTAACTCGTAGTTACTAACGACTAACCACTTAATCACTATCTTTGTATCTTAAAGCCCAAACACAATGAGCCAGTGGATGTACGTATGAAAAATAGAAATATAAACAAAACAGGCAACCAGCACAACATTAACTGCCAGTTTAATAAACAGCGCTTTCTTTTCCGGCAGTTGTTTTGTAAGTAACCCTGAAATAGCCGGCGTAAGCGATATTAAAGGAACCATAACCGCCATAAACGGGATAAGTTCTAAAAATAAATCATACCACAGCAGTACTACAATGCAGTAAGAAACGAAATAAAGCAAAAAATGTATTAGAGAAGGTTTAAAATCTTTTAAACTCAGTTTGGGTTTAAGAAAAAATATGCAGGCAACACACCCTAAAACAATTACCCAGCAAAGGCCTGCCAGCCAATAACGGTGTATATTGCGGCTGCTCTGGGAAATTTTGCCTTCAATGTCCGAGAGTTTATCAGAAGGCAGAAAAGCTTTTGCTTTCTGCAGTTCGGCAATAGAAAGGCGGTACTGCTTATTGGCATAAAACACGTCCGCAATTTCCAGTACCGCGTTTTGTATAAAGGGGCTTTGCGGAAATTCTGCTATAAGTTTGCGGTAAAGGGAAACGGATTTTTTATAATCCAGGCTCTGGTAATTGTTTGCCAGCCAGTAAAGCATATCATCAGCCAGAGAGCAGGCCGGGTACTGCGCCAGCAGGGCCTCTACTTTGCTTACACTCTGCGCTTTGCCGTTGTTGGTTTTGCTGGTTTTAAAAAATTCAGCTTTTACTTTTTCATAACTGCCCAGAGGTTTATAATCAAAGTCCGCATTTTCCGTTATGTAGGCAGTACGGTTTTCCGCCAGCATTTTTTTGGTGCTGTCCGGAAACATTTGGATGAGTTTGCGGTATTCAAAAAGCGCGTTTTTATAGTCATACAGCCCGCGGTCATAAATAGATGCCATCTCATACTGCGCGTCATCCACCTGATAACTGTTATTTTTTTCGGCTATGAAATCCCGGTAGGCCTTTATGCTGTCTTCGTACCTGCCGGAGTCCATCAGCTGGCGGCAGTACTCGCAGGTTTTTTTTACTTTGGCAGAGCTTTCTTTTACAGGAAATTCCCCGATAGTTTTTCCTTCTTTGTCTAAAATAACACCGGAGGCTTCGTAGTAATCGGCTTCAATAAGGCAGAAATCATTTTTGGGAAGCGAAATAAACTTTGTATTTTTGCATTTTATGGTTTTGAATTTATCAGAGCTGAAAATAAATACGGCATCCGTACCGCTGTCTATTAAAAGGCTGTTAAGTTCTTTGTTGCCCAGCAGTACAGCGTCCAGGCAGACGGCTTTATTGGCATTACGGCTGTTTTTAAGGTCATCTTTGAGCCATTGCAGTTTATTTTGCAGGGCTTCCCCGCTTTCTTCAAGAAAATTTTCGCTTAAACTTACAAAATGCCAGGCGCCCCAGTTAAATGAATAGTACGGTTGTTTTAAGGGAAGATAAATATCGTTTAAATATGAATTGGAAGCGGTATTTTTATTGTAAAAAATGCCAAACAGCGGAAGATACGGTTTTATTTCTGCGGTTTTGGCGCTGTACTGCGGGGTTTGCGGGTTTTGTTCACTGCAGGGCCTTTTAATAAGCAGAAATTCCGGGTTATTGATAAATAAATATCTCAGCCGGCTTAAAGAAAGCTCGGTATTTTCTGCTAAATCAGGCACTATACCGAACCTAAACAGCTGGTTGGCCTCCGGTTTGGTTTTAAAAGAAAATTCGCTTTTAGAAACGGCCGGGAATGAATAGCTGTATTTGGTGCCGGGTGAAAGGCCTTGCAGGTAAAGTTTGTGCGCTGTGGTTTTAGCGTCTTCCTTTATAATAGCGCGGGTTTTAGCCCCGCCCAGATAAATGTTATACGCAATTTCTGCGCGGTAAGCGGTTTTGCTTTCAAAGGCTATTATGGCGGAGTTGTTGCTTACAGAATAAACGTAAGGGACAATGCTTTCTTTTTTGGCGGAATTGACCAGCAGGTAAACAGCAGAGGCTGTAATTATAAAAGCTAAAGCAAGCAATAAAGATATTTTTAATTTCATAGCAGGGTGTTAAAATCAGTACACAGATTATAACATAAACGTTCAGATAAGAAAATATCAGAAGAACTTGTAATTTACGCCGGCATTGTAGGTTCTGCCATAACTTGCCTGCACATTTTCTTCATAAGTGAAAAATATTTCATCCAGCGCGTTGCCTATGGTAACATACATATCCAGGCTTTTAAAAAGATTTTTGGTAAGGTTAATATTAACCAGCGTATAATCTGCAAGGCGCTGCTGCGCCCCGGCAGGATCAACATAAAATCTGTCCATTACTCTTTCACCGGAAACAGTAGCGCCGGCTTTTATGCTTTGCGGAGTGTAAGATAAAACAAGTTTAACGGAATTTTTTGGCAGATAAGAAATACAGTTTCCGGTATTATCTTTGCTGTCAACAAAAGTATAGCAGAGTTTGGCATCAAAATCATTTTTAGCCAGGTTAAGCGCTGTTTCCGCGCCTTGTGAATAAGCGGAAATTACATTTTGCTGCATTATAACAGGCAGGCCGTTTAAAGTGGTGCCGGTATTTTCCACATGGATCATATTGGCCAGGTCATTTTTGAAAAGCTGAAGGCTAAATGCCATTAATCCGGAAAAAAACTGTTTGTCCGCACCCAGCGAATAATCTATGGAGTATTCGGGTTTTAAATCCGGGTTGCCGTTTCTGTAAAAAGTAGAATGAAACCGGTCTTTTTCATAAAGGTCTGAAAGCGATGGCGCCCGGAAGCCTTTGCCTGCGGAAGCGCGGAGGTTAAGGGTGTTATCAAGTTTTTTAAGCACGTTTATTTTTGGTGAAACCACGCAGGAGTTATCCGGCAGAGAGTCAAACCGCAGGGCGCCCAGCAGTTCCCAGGAATTATTTACTGAAAACTCATCTTCAAAAAAAGCGGAAGCTATAGAGCGCGTATTATAAGCAATGGCAGTCCCGCGGAAATCATCTTTGCTGGCTTCAAGCCCGGCTGTAAAAAAATGTTTATTGGCAACAGAGGCCTGGTAAACGCAGGAAATTTCTGTGGTTTTATTCAAATCATTTTTGGTATTGAAAAATTCTGTAATGTAGTTATTAAATGTAAGGGAAGATAGTTCTCCTGTTTTTGTTTTCCAGCTAAGAGATGTGTCCCAGTTTTTATCGGTAGTGGGTGTGCCTCTTCCTTTATATTCGTTCTGATAATATTTTCCAAGAAAATTGAATTCATTGTTATCATTTATAGTAACGCCGTTTCTAAGCAGTACATTTCTGGCTTTATACCAGCTGTTATTTATACCGGCGCTGTCGGTGCTGTTTAAACCGGCCAGGAAACCGGTTTTACCGCATTTGTTTCCCAGCGTGAAATTAAAGTTTTTTGTTTCCAGGCTGCCATAAGCGCCGCCCGCTTCCAGGGTAAGTTTATCCGGCGCAGATTTAGTAATTACATTTACCACGCCTCCGAAAGCGTCGCTGCCGTACACGGCGGAGCCTGCGCCCTTTACTATTTCCACCCGGTCAATCAAACTTGCAGGTATAATGGCAATGTTTGTACCGGTGTTCATGTGTTCGCTTTTTGCTTTTTTACCGTCAATTAAAATAAGCGTGTATTGGGACGGCAGTCCGCGCAGCTGGCCTACTGTGCGCAGGGCAGAGCCAAAGGGCGCGCCGCCGGAAGTGTCTAATCCGGGTACCAGCCTGAGCGCGTCTGCCGCATTGGCAGCACCGGCAGCTTTTATATCTTCGTTGGTAATAAGGTTTGTGGCAATGGGCGTATTTTTTAGAATGTGCGGCCTGCGGGTAGCGGTAATTACCATGTTTACAGAGCCGTCAGCTGTCACATTTATACTGCTGTCTTCGCCATAAATAAACGGTATATTAAAACTTAAAACTGCTGCTAAAAAAACAAAAACTGTTTTTTTCATTATTTCCCTTTTTATTTCTGAGTATAAGTATTTAGCAGCCGGTCATACTCTGACCCGATAATGTTAGTCTGCATTTTTGCCATTTCAAGATATTTGTTGCAGGTACTGCATTCTTCTTTAAAGGCAGTAAGTTCTTTATCAAACAATTCGTGGTCATGGGCAATTTTATCAAAGGAAACTGTTTCATGCGCCGCTTCCATAAGCTGTTCTTCTTTTTTCAGTTTTTCAAAGCTGGTAATAATTTCACGGGCTTTCTTTATAAGTTCGGCATGTTCACTTTTCCAGACAGTGTGGGTTTTAAGCGCCAGGCTGGCCTGCTTTTCTTTCAGGCTGGTTTCAAGTTTTGCGTATCTTTTATCAAGAGCATTGTGTTCTCTGACAAGTTCTGCTATGGCAAGGTTAAGTTTTTTGGTTTCAAAGGTAAGGGTTTCTACATTGTTTTCAAAGTTTGCGTCAAGGCTTTTGCGGAATTCAGCGCGAGAAGCGCTGTGCAGGTTCTGTTCAATGGTGACCGCAGTTTCCTGCACAGTTGTGCCGGAATTTCTGGAAAAGTAATAAGTGCCTGCAAGTAAAACAAAGCAGGTAAGCGCACCCGCTAAAAAGGGGCGCAGGTTTGTAATAATAAATGAAGGGCGGTGTTGTGCGGCTGCGTGTTTTATGTTTTGAAGCAGGTATGCAGCATAATCCGGGTTAAGTGCGGGGTTTGGTTTATAGGTTTTAACGGTATTTAACAATTTGCGAGTGTTTTCCAGTTCCTGCCGGCAGGCAGGGCAGGCAGAAAGATGCGTTTCTATTTGTGATTTCTGGGTTCCATTAATTTCATTTTCAAGAAATAAGATAAAAAGATTCTTTACCTTTGAACATTTTGACAGGTTCATAAAATTACATCCTTTGGAAGAAGGTTTTGCAGGGTTTTAACGGCATAACAATGGTTTGTTTTTGCGCTTCCAACGCTGATATTTATAATACCGCTTATTTCTTCGTAAGACAGGTTCTGATAATTTCTTAAAATAAATACGGCTCTCTGTTTTTCCGGCAAACAGGCTACGGCGCTGTAAATTTTCCGCATAGTATCATTGTTCTGCGTTATTTCATCTGGGTTTGTGCCGAAAACAGTAGTATTGGCGGTAAACTCTTCCGGTGAAAGCCTGGTTTTATTTTTTTGCAGAAACCGGTTGCATAAGTTTACAGCAATTCTGTAAAGCCAGGTATAAAACTGCGCCTGATGCTTGAAATATTTGAGGTTTCTGTAAACCAACAGCCATAATTCCTGATTTAAATCCTGCGCATCATGGTGTTTATAGACAAAACTGTAAATAAGCCTGAAAGATTTAGCGCTGTAAGTGTTTACCAGCTCATCAAAAGCGCGTTCATTGCCGTTTAAAAAATCATTTATAAGAGTTGAGTCACGGTTCATTAGCTTGTACCTATTAGATACACAAATACAGGAAAAGGTTAAACGGCACTTAAAATCATAATTTTGTTCAAAATCATTTCAAATGATCTCAAACTCAATCATAACCCGCAGGCAAAGTAAGCTTTGCCGCTACTTGTTATGTTTTGGCAGTGCCAAATTACCAACAATTATACCGTAATAATATCATTATAGGCAAAAGGAATGAAGTTTCAACACCCTTCGCGGAAATCCATATCTATCCAGTTTCTTCCTTTTATAAAATGATACTGGATACCTGCCCGGTAAAGGCATGGATAGCGATTAAGTCCGCTCCGGGTATTTCAGCGTAGGGTTTTTGCTGCGATGAAAATAAAGTTGGAATCCACGCCTGTGAAGGCGTGGTGCTTCAATCAAGGGGATGTCAAAAATTTGTTTGAATTATAGGGAAAGAATGAGTATCACGGGTTCTGAAAAGTGTCATAATTTACGTAGCGGTCAGTTCTAATGTTTGCAGCTGGGTTTTGATAGTTAAAAACAGCGGATCCGATTTATCGGATGGTTTTCAACAAGATAAATAATTACAAGGCATCATTGTTTTGTTTGATAAATCAAACACGCTACAAAAATACTTTATCATTCCATTGCTCTGGGCGCGAACTTTTTTGTCCGTTTTTTCATTTTTTCGTATTTGATTTTCTGTTCAGGCGTAAGAATGGACAAAATATCTTCATCAATTTTAGCTCTCATGGTTTTAAACCTGGGGTGCACTTCTGAAGCCAACTTTTCCATCTGAATTTTATGTTTTTGGGAAATTTCGTTTAGTTTTGCTTTCTGTTCTTCGCTTAATTTAAGCTGGCGGCTTAACCTTTTTTTCATAAAGTTGACCATTTTGTCATCCTGTTTTTTGCCCATCATCATGGGGCCCGGCGGGAACCCGTGAAAAATCGGAATAGCGGACAATATTATACCGCAGACCAACCCTAAGAAAAATATTGCCAGTGCCAGTAATACGCCTGCTCTTTTTGATTTAATCATTTTATAAATCCTCCTGATCATAATTTGACGCTAATGAAATAATATCATCCTGTGATATTTCTGCTTCGGTGTAAATCTTTTTTTCTACGGTGCTTGCAGTGTTTTCAAGCAGGTACTCTTCAACGGTTATCTTTTCACTGCCGGTACCTGAAAGCCACAGGCCGATAAATGCCAGCAGTAATATGAAAGACCCTGCCAGCGCGGTTCTTTTAGCGGGCAGTATAAATTCATCAAAGTTAAATCCGCGGGCGTTGCTTGTGCTAATGCGGTTTAAAAGCCGGGTTTCAAAAAACGGCAGGGGTTGGGCCTCCTGCGCAGACAGGCCTGCTTTCCGCGCCTGCAGAATATGTTTGATTTTGCGCTGATAGCCAAGTTCTGAGGCGCATTCTTTGCAGGATTTAATATGATTCTGCAAAAGTTCTGCGTCTTGCGCATCCAGTTCTTTGTCTAAAAAGCCTGAGAGAAGCATTGTTGATCCCCGCGGGTGAAGCTCGCGGCATAAACACCTACCCCGTGCAGTTTTCAAATAAAACAATTTGAAAACTATCGCAGGGGTAAACGTCACACATGCATTCATCACACGGGCGAAGCCCGTGGAAGTCTGCTGCCGTTTAAAGTTTTTACATTTCATTGGCGGTTACCTCTGAGTGATAATATTTGTTATATAACGGTTCAAGTTTATTTTTCAGTTTGGTTCTGGCGCGGAACATCCAGACTTTCAGTTTATTAACAGAAATATTCATCAATTCCGCAGTTTCTTTATAGGATAATTGCTGTAATTCAATAAGCGTTAATACTTTGGCGTATTTTTCCGGTAAAGAGTTCAGCTCTTTGATTACCAGTCCCTGCAGTTCAGTTGAAATCAGCTGATTTTCTATGGAAACGCTGTCATCTTTCAGGATATCCAGCAGGCTGGTTAACTCTTCATCATTTAATTCGCTTTCCAGGGAAACAAACTTCTTTTTATGTTTTTTCATGTAATCAAAACATTCGTTATAAGTTATCCTGTAAAGCCAGGTATAAAAGGAAGACTGAAATTTGAAAGAACCGGCGTTGTTAAACACTTTTATAAATACTTCCTGGGCTATATCGTCTGCTTCCTGCACATTGCCGACAATGGTATATATGGCTTTAAACACGGGTGTTTTATATTTGATAACCAGCGTTTCAAAGGCCTGCATGTCGCCCTGCTTAAAAGCTTCTAAAAGTTTTATGTCTTCTTGCATTGTTTAGGGACCCCTGCAGCAACGCCTGTTTCTATCCGTTAGACCCGGGAGGGCGTTAAAAGGTTACAGGTGAATTTGGTTGTTTTATTTTTTGGAAGTACGCAATACAGCGGTTGTGGTTATTTTTTTGATTTTCAGGGCTAATTTGTAGGAGTATTCCGCTTCTTTTAAGGAAGGGTCAAGGAATGAATCCGGGTATCTGGTTTCTACGGCATATTCTGTAATTCTTTCAAGGCCTTCTTCTTCCTTTGCAAGCCCGGGAATAAATATTTTTACTTCCGAAAGCAATTTTACCAGGTCATGTGTTTTAGCAACTTCCCTATCGTGATAAACTAAAACGGCTTTCAGGCATTTCTCAATAGCCTGCTGGGCATGAAAGCAAACCGTATCCGCAGGGATATCTTTTGCAGACAGGTTGTTTTTTATATTTTTAAGGTCATTATTGGCTTTTTCAAACCATTTATGTACAAGAGCAAGCTTATTTTTGTTCATAGATAATTTTTCCGTTTTTAAACGCTGTGTAAAGCAGGCTTCCTCTTATGTTTTTATATATTTTTTCATCTTTTGTTTTATATACAAAAACATCCAGGGAAAAATCTCTTCCGGGAAACAACCTTCTTATTTTAAAATTACTTTCCCTCTGGTTTAACTCATTATCCCAGATAACTATAAGGTCATAATCGCTGTCTTTGGTATATTTGCCCGTGGCCCTGGAGCCGAAAAGTACAATTTTATTTGGCGCAATACTGGACACAATTTTGTTTTTGATTTCATTTAAACGGTTAGTGTTTTTCATGGCTGTTACCTTCACAACATTTTACATATATTTAAGGGGTATTGCAAAAGGCCTTGGCCAACCGGGGTTAAAAGGTTACAGGTGAAAAATTATAATTAATATAGAAAACCAAAAAGATACAAAGGTATTTTGTTTTTAAATCCGGATTCAATGCCATCAGAAGCAACAAAGGAATTGCTTTTGGAGCCTAGCTGCTCAAAATCCTTATGTTTTCCGCCAATTTCAAATACATATTTACCTTCTACCAGAAAATCGCCCACTTCGCTATATGAAAGCTTGTGGTATGCTTTTACCTGATTTACAAAAAATGTTTCTCTTATGGTTCCTTTTTCGCTTTCAGTTCTTAAAGAACTGTTAATTGCTTCCAGGATATTTGTGTTTTCAATAAATAATTTAGCGGGCTTCCTTGTTAATTTAAATCCTTTTGCCTGAGCAAAAATGCCGCATAAAAGGCCGGCATCTTCAAGGTAACTTATATAAGAATATACATATTCTTTTGAAATACCTATTTCACGGCTTAATTTATCAATATTAACTGAAAAAGGAACAGCAGTAGCCACTATCCACAGTATTTTTTTCAAAGCCTGAACGTTTGAGCGTTTAAGATTGCCCACAACAGCAATATCTTCATAAAATACTTTTTCAATAATATTAAGAATTTTCTGCAAATAAACACCTTCGCCTTCTATTATGAAGGGATAATAGCCATAACGAAGATATTTGTTAAAATATTTTAGAATTGGTGTATTTTTTGTAAATTCTTTAGAAATCTCTGCATGATTTGACAGGATTTCATTCATGCTGCAGGGTTTATATTTGATATTTTCTTTTAATTGAAGATATTCCCTGAAAGAAAGGCCTTTTAAATCATAATAAACCAGGCGCCTGGATAAATCAGCCTTGCCTTTTTTTAAATCCAGGGAAGAACTTCCGGAAATAATTATTTTTTTATCAGGAAACGAATCAATAATATTTTTTAATTCAATTTGCCAGTCCGGATATTTATGGATTTCGTCAATAATTATTGCTTTTCCCCCAAATTTAAAATATTCTGTGGCAATTTTATATAATCCGGTGGCCGCCACCTCAATATTATCTGCAGAGAGGTAAAGGCATTGCTCTGTATCGTTATAATTTTCCTTAAAATACTGCAACAACAAGGTTGTTTTACCGGTTCCCCTGGTTCCGGTAATACAGATTGATCTGGAATTCCAGTCAATTTGATTGTAAAGATACCTTTTAAAATTGAAAGGAACTGACTTAATAATACTGTTTTGAATATTAATTAGTTTATCAAGCATTATAAAATACCCCCTTTAAAACCGTCAAGTGTAGTTTACTAAAAAGTGCATAAATAGTCAAGTGTAGTTTGCTATATGAAATACGTCCGACGATGTGTAATTAAAGAAAAAGTTATTAAAATTGCGCGGGGCAAAAAGGCGTAGGCAGGTATTTGCTGTTATACCCAAAACGCTAACCAGCGTGAAGCGAGAGGAATAGCGGAATATTTGAATTTCCCTTTCAAAAGCGGTAAGATAGGTGAGAAAAAAGAGGAATTTAAAAGTAAATCATTGGGGTATGGGCATAGTTAAAAGAAATATTTGAAAAACTGTTTTGGTTTGTGTTTTTCAGGAATGTTCCTTCCAAAAAACGCTCACTTGCGGTTCGCTCTACCATCGACATCGTATCTGTAGAGCCGTCTCTGGAAGGTTTTTTACAGGAACATTCCTTCAAATATGTGTAAACTTACGAAATGAAAATTATCGTAACCATCCTTGAGAGATTTCAAACTAAAGGATATTGTAGATATCGTTTACTTAGAAATAAAATGAAAAAAATAGCTATTTTTGCCGTTTTATTGATTTTTATTATTCGTGTTATAATCCTGATTAATAGCTATTCGCTTACCGCGGATGAGCCGGTCTATATGGCTCTGGGTCATATTCAATTGACCAAAAATGCATTTTTCGAGTTAAGAAATCCTCCTCTTGTTCGAGTAATCCAAGCTATTCCTCTTTTATTCACTAAAGCAGAATCTCCTACGTTGACAGATGAACTATTGTCTCTACAGAATAAATATATTATCGGAGAACGTTTTGTATATCATAATAGTGTCTCGGCGCAAACCATCATTACTCTGACAAGAATTATGACTTTTTTATTAAGTTTATTTCTTGGATATTTTGTGTTTCTTTTTAGTAGCCAATTCAATAGTTCAAAATTAGCGGGAATACTATCAGTTTTTGTTTATACCTTTAGTCCCAACATTATCGGCTACTCCGCATTAACAACAACGGATATAGGATCAGCCTTGTTCTTTTTTATGGCTATTTATTATTTTTGGAAGTTGTCGCAATTTCCTGACTCCAAATTGAACTTAATGTTTTTTGGATTAAGCTTAGGGGCTGCCTTATCGTCAAAGTTCAGTAATATCATTATTATTCCAACATTAATTCTATTGTTTATTATTTTCCGTAAGTTGTATAAAAGCGTTACGCTTAACAAAATATTAATAAGTATTGCTCTTCTATTCGCTGTTATTTTATTAACCAATAATATTTCACTAAAACCATATTATGATGGATTAAAACTGACTTTTACCGATATTACTGAAATTGGACATGATAATTATTTTATGGGAATGCTTTCAAATAAGGGTTGGTGGTACTATTATATCGTTTCATTTTTTATAACAACGCCCATACCAGTTATTTTGTTATTTTTGACAGCGTTGTTATTGTCTTTAAAGGACAAGATATTTAATAAATATATTTTATTTGTTTATTTACCTATCATTATTTATTTTGTTATTGTTTCAACAAGTATAAAACAATCTCCAAGGTATTTGTTACCAATTTATCCATTTTTATTTGTTGCAATAGGAAATTGTGTTAAAATCAGAAGGAAACTTTTCGAAAAAATGATTCCCGTGTTAAGTATTTGGTTAATCATAATATCGTTGTGGATACATCCCTATTATTTGAACTACTGTAATGAAATTATAGGTGGTCCTAAAAATGGTTACAAATACCTAACGTTAGATTGGGGTCAAAACCTGAATTTTCTTAAAGATTATCTGGCAAAAAATGGAGTTAAATACCTTGTTTTAAATTATTCAGGGGGTGCTTCTTTAGTGCATCAAAATATGGATTATCAAAGTTTGTTTCAAAATGACTTGTGTCCATATAAGAAAAACAACATTAATCCTACCGAAGGAGACAAGGAATATCTTGCAATTAGTTGGGGTTCATTAAGCGGTCAGGTTATATCCGGTGATAAAACAGTGTTTTTACGTTCTATTAGTAAGTTCGAACCGTTAAAAATAGTGGGTTACGATATTTTTGTATATGATATCAGCTCAAGCCCCGAAATACATGAAGAATTGGCTATATTATATCTGTGTTATAATAGTGACAAAAGATTTGCTGCGAGAGAATGTCAAAGAGTCATCAAAATGTTTCCAGAAAGACCTTTGCCGTATTTTATTCTATCTTTAGCTTGTGCTGTTGAGGACGCAAATAATTCTATATTTTATTACAATGAATATTCAAAGAGAAATCCCGATAGCGTTGAAAATGAATTTATTGGAAAAATTAGTTTAATGCAAGATGAATACAATAAAAAAGTAATTGCAACGAGGCTAGTTGTTTTGGCTAATGCTCTAATCATTCATAATAAAAAAAACAGAAATGATTTACAAAGCGCTGCTGAGTTATGTGAAAACTCAATAAAAATATACAGTGAAATACCCGAATCTTATAATACCGCCGGCGTTGCATATAAAGATTTAGGCAAATATTCAAAAAGCATAGAGATGCTAAATCAAGGACTATTGATTACGCCAATAAATAGTAAATTGTATTTGATGATTAGAAATAATCTTAATTTAGTTAAAAATAGCAATTAAGATAAAATGATGTGATAGGATAAAATACTTAATTAAAAGTAAAGGGTTGTAGTAAAATAGTTGACCGGTTTATCGGCCTAGAATCTTGTAGAGAACCTTGAGAGATTTCAAGTTAAAGGACATTGTAGAAAAAGGTGAATCCAGGTTTTAAAGAAAAAACAATGAAAAAAACAATTTTATTATTAATCTGTGGTATTTTAATTTGTTTAGCTCCTATTGCCGCACAACAAAACAAACCTTCAGTACAGGATATTATTAAAGAATATCTAGGAACTCCACATTCCAAAAATTATGATGAAAATCGTTTACGGAGATTGCATATACTATCAAAATTGCAATCTATGCCTAATGAAGCAGTGTATGAAATATCATTGACTCTAAACAAAACAGAAAATTTCGTGCAGCGAGTCGAACTAATCGAAGTATTAGGCAAGTTAGCGACACCAGAATCGGCAAACATTCTTGTCGATTTGTTAGATGATTCTGAAGTTAAAATCCGAAGACAAGCTATTATGAGTTTACGATTACTGTCTTCACGCATACATCGTTCTGGTGTTGTTAATGTGCCTAAAGGACCCGACTTTCCTCCAAAAGTCGAAGGGATCGTTCCCGTTTTAATAAAAGCAGCCGATGATGAAGATGGAAATAACCGTATTTTAGCTTTGTTCGCCCTTACCGATACACGTGATTCAATAGCAGTAGTAGAACTTAAAAAACGACTGAATGATCCGAATGAAAAAGTTCGATTTAAAGCGGCATGTTTCCTGACCGAATTTAATGATTCCTTAGGGTTGCCCGAATTAGAGAAGAAACTACTAAAGTTAAGGAATATATCGCCGGACGAAGAATTTACTTATTATTTTGATGCTGAACATTTAATTGTTTCGCTTCAGCGAATTACTGGAGTAAGTATGGGAAAGATACCTGTTGTACCAGACGCGATCTCTTCATTTAAAGGACAAGAGGAATCGAAGAGAGATTACGATAAACTACTAAAAGCATGGGATAGCTGGTTGAAAAAGAATAAAGATAAATCCGAATATTTTACTAAGTAATTCCAAGGACACAATACTAAATTTGGCATTCAAGTATGGTACTAGGGTGTTTGATTTTGAGAAGATGCGCAAAATCAGGATTATTCATAGAAATCTTGATTGCAAATTTCGGAATAAAACTATTGATTTTATCTTTCAAGAGTGACACGGGAGTTATATGAAAAATAAATACGAGCATTTAAAAGAAACAGTTGGCCCGGAAGTGTTTACTAAATGGCAAGAAGTAGATGTAGAGATATATGCCTTTACTGATCTGGGGATGAAAGTAGCGATAAATGATGAGTATACGGGATTGGTTTATGTGGATAAGGTTTATGACGAGTATCAAGAAGGCCAAAAACCCAAAGCATACATAAAATTAGTTAGAGAAGATGGAAAGATAGATGTTTCCTTGCAGCCGCAGTTAGTCAAACATGTTTGTTCAACTACGGAAAAAATCATGAAACATCTTAAGGCAAATGGCGGAAAATCCGCTTTTAACGATAAAAGTTCCCCTGAAGATATAAAGAATGAGTTTCAAGTGAGTAAACAAGTGTTTAAGCAAGCAATCGGCAAACTATATAAGCAACGCAAAATAAAGATTTCAGATAAAGGGATAGAGCTTGTTGAATAAATATAATAATACAGCGTATAATTTGCCTTCAGCGGATTTTGGGGATGGTGGTTCTGATTTCTCAAAATTTGTAGTAGTCCTCCTGCGCTAAAGCTACGGAAGGACTTTCAATAAAGTATTTAGTTGTAGAAGACCCCCCCCAAACCACAAAAATAATTCCTTTCTTTAATTAGCATTAAGCAAAGCAAAAAACATTGTTTCTAAATCACTAAGTTTCATTGCTGTCCAAATTAACCTGTTCTCGACTTTGCTCGAACAATATTCTTCGAGTGAACGTAGTGAATCGAGAAGGTAAGAATTTGTGTTTGAAAAATGAAATTTCAGTCAAATTATACCGTCGTAAAGCTAAATTCTAAATTGGACAGCAGTGACTAAGTTTGATAAATCAAACACGCTACAAAATTCAAAAAATAAAGTTGTGATAAGGACAATCGGAATTGGACGGGACTTATGCCCTTTCCCCAACAGTGTGGTTCAAGGACAACTCTGATCCCGCTACGAAGCGAGAGGAATAGCGCTTAATTATCTTTATTTTAAATCACAATTTGTGATGTCCAATTCTTTAAGGTGCCAAATTGGTGCCTTAAGGCGCGGTTTTATAAGGGTTAATAACGGAATATTTGAAATTCCCCTTAAAAAGCGGTAAGTTAAAAAAATGCAAGCATAATTAACGGCAATATAACGGCAATATATTGGCAATTTAACTAAAAAAGCGCTATAATAATTATCATGAATAAACAAAGTTGGAATCCTAAATACACCATAAACTCAACCATTGCCAAGGCCCTTATGGAAATAGAGGCTGCAAAGGCAGTTGTTGAGCAGACTTCCCTGTCAGTTATGGTTGAGTCTGAACTAAGGCACAAGGCGCGTGTCCGGTCAACCCATTATTCAACTCGTATAGAAGGCAACAAGCTTACCTTAAAAGAAACCCAGGAAATAGTAGAGAAAACAAAAACAAATTTTCATGGCAGAGAAAGAGACGTAAATGAGGTAAAAAACTATTGGGATGCCCTTGTCAAAGCTGAAGAATGGGCGGCAAACAAAATTGAATTTACCGAACAAATAATAAAAAAATTACATGCAATGGTTGTGAAAGGCAAGCGCTCAAAACCCACTAGTTACAGAACAGCGCAAAATGCTGTGAGAGATTCTGTTTCCGGAGGGCTTGTATATTTACCGCCAGAAGCAAAAGATGTGCCTGGGCTTATGTCAGCTATGGTAAGATGGATACAGTACGGCCAGAGAAAACAAATACCTGTGCCAATAATAGCCGCACTCGCCCATTATCAGTTTGTAACCATACATCCTTACTATGACGGAAATGGACGCACTGCACGATTGCTTGCAACTTTAATTCTCCAAAAAGAAGGATACGAGCTTAATGGATTATTTTCAATGGAAGAACATCATGCTAAAGATATCGAAAGTTATTATAATAGCCTCGAGGTTCATCAGCATAAACATCATAATTATTATGAAGGCCGGGTGAACAGTGATTTAACATCATGGATTGAATATTTTGTGGTACTGCTGGCTAAAGTATTTACTCAAGCCAAAGAAGAGGCTTTAAAATATTCAAAAGAAGGGATAGTTGCGGTTCCATCTGAAATACGCAAATTAGATCATAGGGCAAGAATCGTTTTATCACTTTTTGCAAAAAAAGATACTATATTTTCACAGGATATTACAGCTGTACTGGGACTTTCCGGCAGGATGGTGCGTATTTTACTTAATAAGTGGGTAAAAAATGGTTTTCTTGTCATAGAAAATCCATCCAATAAAAACAGGTCATATAAATTATCGGAAGAATATCAGCAATTTATCGGCAAATAAGCCTCAACGCTTGCAGTAGAACTGTTTACCGGTTTACCCGCTTTCGCAGAATACCCTGAGTGTAAACTCGGGTATGAATGTGTTGTAGGGTATCCCCAAAAGCTGTCCGCCACAAATCATTGGCGGACGGTTAGCGAAAGGGGATGTGCTTCGGCGGGTTTTGCCGAAGATGAAGCAGACGCTATGGGCGTAAGCCCATAGTGCTTCACAGGTTAAGAAATTTGTAGATAGTATTTTATAAAAGCAAAGGTTTTAACATTACATTATTTAAGGAGAGTATATGCAAAAAGCAAAAGACATAATGACAAAGGATGTGCAAACAATAGGCCCGGACGCAACGCTGGCGGAAGTAGTTGAAATTCTTCTATCAAAGGAAATCAGCGGAATACCGGTAGTAGACAGTAATAAGAATATGATTGGGATAGTAACGGAAAAAGATATTCTTAATATTGCTTTTAGCAAGGATTTGCATAAAACCAAAGTTGAAGACGTAATGACTAAGATTGTTATAAATTTTCCGCCAGATGAAGATGTTGATTCAATTGCAAAGGTCATTAGCCAGCAGCAGTTCAGAAGAGTGCCCATTGTAGATAATGGCAAAGTAATTGGTATTATTTCCAGGCGTGATATACTGCGTTTGGCGCTTAAAATTGAAAAGAATTGAAACGGCCGGCTGATAACTATTTCTATCTTCCCGGCATTTTTACGATAAAATCCTGATTCCCATGCATTTATGGGAATCAACTGATAGTATTGAAAGATTTAATAAAAACGGATTTTTAACCGCAGATAGAGATACAAATAGAAACTACGGACTTTCTTTACAAGATTTAATTTTGAAATAACTCAACAGTTTTGCATTGGAAATCTCAAGATAGAAGTAATCCTCCTGCGCTAAAGCTACGGAAGGACTTTCAATAAAGTATTTAGTTGTAGAAGACCCCCCCCACCACAAAAATAATTCCTTCCTTTAATTAGCATTAAGCAAAACAAAAAATGTTGTTTCTAAATCACTAAGTTTGATAAATCAAACACGCTACAGAATTCAAAAAATACAGTTGTGATAGGGACAAATTGAACTGGATGGGTTCTTGCCCTTTCCCCAACCGTGTGGTCCAAGGGCAACTCTGATCCCGCTACGCGAGACAAATTGAACTGGAAATGAACAGGTGCATCGGCACACCCTGTGCCTCTGCATACCCATTAACTGCGCCTTCGGCGAAATGTAGTTAATGGATAACGCTACCATAGCATTAAGTCCTGCTCCCGCTACGCGGGGCAAAAAGGCGTCGGCAGGGCATTGCTGTTGTACCCAAAACGCTAACCAGCGCGAGGCGAGAGGAATAACGGAATATTTGAATTTCCCCTTTTAAAGCGGTAAGATAGGTGTGAAAAATAAAAGGAAAGAGTTGATTAATTATATGAGGTACATATGATCAAATTACAAATAAAACCAAAATTCAAACTAAACAGAATAAAATTAATATATACATTCTTATATGAACGACCAGTAAATAGTAATAACTAATTATGCTATTGGAGTATTATATATGATGTATGAATTATTAATAAGTTGATAAAATTGAACTAAGTATACTATTCCAAAGAAAAGTCATTATAAAAATAAAAATCACGGAGTCTGTCAAGTAATTTGTGTAAACGGTTAATCTATTCATAAATACTCCGCTGGAACCCTGTCCTCAAACATTACCGCA
>Ga0156443_102_pt1 | contig 21168 bp, 15 predicted proteins | sample RifOxyA2_FD_108086 | JGI IMG/M metagenome (GOLD analysis project Ga0156443, IMG submission 108086) | Elusimicrobia bacterium RIFOXYA2_FULL_39_19
TTTTAGGGGTAATTGGGTTTAATGTTTGCCCCATAGATTGTAGAAGTTATCCACAATTTCCCCATAGATTGGGAGACCCCTGGACACCAAGAATCCTGGGAATTATATTTACGCTATTTATTAGTATGTTCGCTATAGATGCTTTTGGCCACGGGAAAAGATTTATTGAAGCTTTTCTGGTTTTTATAATTCATTTAATGCCGTGCTATCTTATAGTAACTGTTCTTTTGGTGGCCTGGAAAAAAAGAACTGTTAGGCGGAATATTATTTTTAATAGCGTGGATTATATTTTTATTGGTATTTGGTTTTAAACTTCAAATTGCAATTTTGTTTAGCCCGTTAATTTTAGTAGGGCTGTTATTTATATTGAACTATTTGTACAACAAGTATTATTGTATAGATAAACAAGGGTAAATTGTATGTTTTGTCCAAAATGCAGGGCTGAATTTGTGAAAGATGTAACTATTTGCGGCCAATGCAAAATTTCCCTGATAGATGAACTGCAGGTTCAGGCGGAAGATGATGTTTTACAAGGCAGCCTGTCTGAAGTATTTACAGCGTTAAACAATTTAGAAAGCGGTTTTGTTCAGTCTTTATTGAAAGCAAACCAAATAAATTCCCATGTTGATAATTTGCATTTCACTTCAATGCAAAGTATAGGTGCCGGTGTTCCTATAAAGGTGATGGTAGCCCAAAAAGATAAAGAAAGAGCGCTGGAAATAATTAACCAGTATTATGAAGATATTAAAACTATGCCGCTTCCTGTAGACGATTTACAGGGTGAATTTTATGAAAGTGACATAATAGATATAGAAACAACCGGTAACCTTTTAAAGTTATTAAAAGCTGATGATTTATCAACAGCTAAAAGGGTAATTGACCGGGATATGAAAAACTGCGATAAAATATTAAGAAACGCTTATGCAAACGAAAAGATTAAAAGAACAACAGATAAAGTATTGTTAGATAAGGTAGACCAATTGTTAGACTATATTGAAAATAAGAGTAAATAAACATGGAAGATATTTGTTTAATTCTTGAAGGCACGTATCCGTTTGTAAGGGGCGGGGTTTCGTCATGGGTAGACCTTTTAATAAAAGGTATGCCGGATTTGAAGTTTTCTCTTATTACTATTATGCCTACCATAAAAGACAAAAATGTTTATAAATATGATTTACCCGCCAATGTTACAAGTTTTATTGAAGTATTTCTGCAGGATACGGTAATACACCAAGTGCCGGCCCCGCAAAAAAGTAAAGCAAAAATATTATGGAAAACTATCCGCGATTATTTTAATTCTCCTCCAAATGAAAGAACAAAGTATTTTTCTGAAATGATAGAAGGGCTTGCCATAGATAAAACCCGCGCTATTAATACAAAAGATTTTCTTTTTTCAAAAGAAATGTGGGATATTGTGGTAGAGCAGTATAATAAAACCAGCCCTAATGAATCTTTTATAGATTATTTCTGGACCTGGCGGTTTATAAATATGCCCATACTCCAGATGTTAAATGTAGAAATACCGCAGGCAAAGCTATACCACACGGTATGTACAGGATATGCCGGCCTTGTAGGTATAAAAGCAAAGCAGCTGTATAACGCGCCGCTACTTTTAACGGAACACGGCATATATACAAAGGAAAGAAATATTGAAATTAACCGTTCAGACTGGATTTATACAAAAAAGGAAGCAAAAACAGTAATTAAAAGAACGCCGGGAACTTTTAAAGAAATGTGGATAAACAGTTTCACTGCCATGGGCAAACTATGTTATGATTACAGTGATGAAATAACCACCCTTTACGGAGGTAACAAAAAACTTGAAATAGAGTTTGGCGCAGAGGAAAGCAAAATAAAAATAATTCCAAACGGTGTTATTTTAAAAGATTTTTTACCGCTTATAAACACATTCCCTAAAACAGACGGCAGGCTGCGCGTAGGGCTGGTAGGGCGGGTAGTACCTATAAAAGATATAAAAACGTTTATTAAAGCCTGTAAAATGGTTGCCGATGAAATGGAAAATGTAGATTTTTTAGTTATAGGCCCTACGGAAGAAGACGAGGAATATTTCAAGGAATGTTTATCGCTTACTGAAATGCTGGGTTTAAACGGACGGCTTACATTTACCGGAAAGGCGGATGTAAAAAAATATTATCCTATGCTTGATGTTAAAGTGCTTACCAGTATAAGTGAAGGCCAGCCCTTAACCATACTTGAAGCGCTTTGCGTAGGCGTGCCCATAGTTTCAAGTGATGTGGGTTCCTGCTCTGAGCTGATTTACGGTTATACGGATGAAGATAAAAAGCTGGGCTCCTGCGGTATTATTACGGCAATTGGAAAACCCAGGGAAACCGGTGAAGCAATAATAAAAATACTGAAAGATGATAATTTGCGTAAACAAATGATTCAGTCCGGCTTAAAGCGTGTAAAAAAATATTATGACCAGGACGCAGTAATTGCACAGTATAGAGACTTGTATGAAAGGCATATGTTAAAGGCAGGCAAACGCTAAACTAAAAGGCGAAGGCTAAATAGAGAAGCCGTAAGTAGTAAGTTGGAAGTAGAGAGAAACACCAAACGGCAAAGGATAAAGTCCGTGAAGACGTAAAGCGTCAACGGTGAATATTTCAAGGGAATTATGGCAGGAATAGGGTTTCGTTTAAAAAAACTTCTGGCAGAAGACACTTACACAGGGCTGATGAAAGGCTACGTATTTTCGGCTGTTATTTCATCAGGGCCGTGGTTGTTGTCCGTGTTATGCTTATCATTACTTGCGGTATTTTCTGCGCCTATTATTACAGGGCCGGCCCGGCAGGTATTTTCTGCTATGGTGGTGTATGTTTATGCTTTTTCTTTAGTACTTACAGGTTTTTTGCAGATTACAGTTACCAGATTTGTTGCAGATGAACTATATTACAAAAAAAGAGAAACTATTGCCGGTTCTTTTATTTCAGTAATGCTGCTTACCATAGTTCTGCAGTTTACGGTTTCAGCAGTTTTTATGTCTTTTTCAAATCTGGCGCTGGTTTATAAAGTTTCATTTATAATTCTTTCTATTATTGTCAGCTGTATATGGCAGTTAATGATTTTTCTTAGCGCTTCCTCAGATTATAAAACAATTATCAGCGGTTTTTTAGCCGGGGCAGTTATAAGTTTTGCCGGAGGCATATTAGGCGGCAAATATCTGGGCCTGGCGGGTTATTTAAACGGCTATATTGCAGGGCAGGCGGTTACGTTTTTTATTCTGGCATTTAAAACCTGTGAAGAATACAGGATATTTTATACCCAATCAAAAGTTACCGATGAAAGCAAACAAAATAGCAGCGGTATGAACTGGAAATTTGCAGGGCATATTATAAAATATCCGGAGCTTATGCTTATCGGCGCTTTTTCATTTTTAGCTATATGGATAGACAAATTTATTTTTTGGACCGGGAAAACCGGTGTAAAAGCGGCGGATATTTTTTATACGGCGCCGGCTTATGACACAGCGCTATTTTTTGCAAACCTTACTATTGTACCGGCTATGGCGCATTTTTTAATAGCCGTAGAGACAGAGTTTTATTCCTGTTATAAGGCATTTTATATAGCCATATCCGACAAATCTTCTTTAGGCGTACTGCAAAGCAAAAAGCAAAATATGGTAAAAAGTCTTAAAAAATCATTTTATGAACTTGTTAAGATGCAGTTTATAATTGTTATAACTACAGTATATTTTGCCCCGCAGATTTCTTCATACCTGCGTTTAACCCCGGAAAGCATACCGGTATTAAGGGCAGGGGTAATAGGCATAAATCTGCAGGCTGTATTTATGATGATTAGTATAATTCTTTTATACTTTGATTTACGTAAACCGGTTCTTTACATAAATATGTTTTTTCTGGTTTCAAATGCTCTGCTGGCCGTATATTCAAAACATCTGGGCCCTGCATTTTATGGAAGCGGGTATTTGGCTTCCTGCCTGCTTACATTTATTTTTTCTTTTATACTTTTATTTCATTACATTAAAAACCTTGAATTTTTAACATTTATGAACCAGCCCATAGCCGGGGAATTGCCGGATTCACAAAAACTAAGGGTGTCAGATACCGGTGGTTACGGCAGGTATCATATAAAAGACAGCAAGGTAGTATTTGTACCTAAATAAAAAACATGAATAAATTTCATATTGGTTTAGCATTAGGCGGCGGCGGCGCAAGAAGCCTGGCCCATCTGGGTGTTATAAAAGCGCTTGAACAAAACAGGGTTAAGCCGGATATTGTTACCGGAACCAGCATGGGTGCTTTTATAGGCGGGCTTTATGCATTACATAATAATGCCCAGAACTTAAATGATAAAATGGAATGGGTGCTAAAGAGTGATGCATTAAAAAAACTTACAACAATGTTTTTTAACCATCATGACAGCTATAGTGAAAAGCACAGTATTGTAAAAAAAGTTTTATCTATGCTTAAGCGCAGATATATTTATACGTCAAGCCTTATAAAGCCGTACCTTATAGAAAATAGTATTATTTCAGAATTACTGGAACAGGTGTTTGGCAATACAAAAATAGAAGAAGCAAAAATACCTTTTGCTGCAGTAGCGCTTGATTTAGTATCAGGCAGAGAAGTTGTATTTAAAAAAGGGTTGTTTAAAGATGCTCTTTTAGCAAGCATGGCCATGCCTGCTGTTTTTTCGCCTGTAAAAACTTCTGACGGCGGACTATTGGTAGATGGCGCTGTAATTAATGCGGTTCCCGTTAATACTGCTTTTGGCCTGGGTGCAGATTTTGTTATTGCCAGTGTAGTGTCAACAGAGCTTAGAAGAAAAGAAAATTTTGGCTCCGGACTTGATGTAATAATAAGAACCGGCGCCATAGCAGAAAATTATTTAAATAATATTAAAAGCTCATCAGCAGATGCAGCTATATGCCCGGGTGTAGGCAAGTTTCACTGGAGTAACTTTAAAAAAGCGCAGTATTTTATGGATCAGGGAGAAAAAACCACTCTGGAAGCCGTGCATGAAATTCAAAGTGCAATAACAAAAAAGAAAGTAAGGCATATGCTGGGCTTGAACACAAGGCCGGAATATAAGATAAATAATGTATAAAAGGAATTCCAATGGATAAATTAAAGTACATAAAAAGCAGTAAAATATTTCAGCTGTTGCCAAAAAATACGTTAGAGCTTTTAACCGGCGCACTAAAAGAAAATCACTTTAAAAAAGGCGATGTGATAATCCATGAAGGGGAACCCGGCACCTGCATGTACTTTATAGCTTCAGGAAAAGTACAAATCCAAATACGCACAAAGGAAGATGTTGTTCTTGGTGAACGGGAATTCTTTGGTGAAATGGCGCTTATCAGCGGGGCGCCCCGTTCTGCGGACGTGCTGGCATTAACAGACGTGGTTTTATTGTCGCTTGAAAAACAGGATTTTGACAGTATTGTTCTGGCACAGCCCGTAGCCAGCAGTTTGCTTACACAGGTTTTAGCAAACAGGCTTGGCGCGCCTGCAGATAAACTTTCGCAGAAAAGCCTGGGAAAATATAAAATAAGCGATGAATTAGGCAGGGGTGATATAGGCATGGTTTACCGCGGGTATCATATGGCGCTGGAAATGCCGGTAGCGGTAAAAATGCTTTCACACAGTTATGTATATGACACAAATAATCTCAGAAAATTTCTTGCTGAAGCCAAGCTTATTGCAAAGATAAGCCATAAAAATATTGTAAAAATCTATGACATAGAACAAATGTACGGAACCTACTTCATTATAGAAGAATTTGTAAACGGCGCTACGCTGAAAGCAGTTTTGGAAAAAGATAAAATTCTGCCTGTTGTTGTGGCAAGGGAAATTATAGTGCAGGCCGCCGAAGGTTTGGCTTATGCGCATTTTAACGGTGTAATACACAAAAATTTCAAGCCTAACAATGTTATGTTTGATGAAAAGGGCATTGTTAAAGTTACGGGTTTTGGGATTACGCGTTTTGAAAAAGCAGGCCAAAAAAACGAAGCAGAAATAACAGCTGTCATTCCACATTACGCTTCACCGGAACAGCTTGAAGCCAAGGAACTTGATTACAGGTCTGATATTTATTCATTCGGGGCGGTATGTTATGAAATGCTTACCGGCAAGCCTCCCTTTGACGGCCCTGATGCCTTTACAGTAATATCCAAACAACTGCATGATGATTTTATGCCGCCAAAAGAAATTAATCCGCAAATTCCTGATGACCTTAACGTTCTTATTTGCCGCTGCCTTGAAAAAGACAGAAGCAAGCGCCTGCAAAACCTGAGCAACCTGAAAGAAATGCTTGATATCTGGTTTAAAGGAAAAGTTACCGCGCAGGAACTTACGCACCTGGAAAAATCAGAAGACAGTTCTCCTGAACCGGTAATAAAGAAAATCAGTGTTGGCGGGCAGGAGTTTTATAAATCAAATATCAGTGTTCCTTATGAAAAACTTGGGGTTAATGAACTGCAGAAGTTTTTAACCGGAAAGCCGGGTAGTTTTACCAAAAGTGAAAAAGAAACAGCAGAAGCAGTTCCGCGCCCTGTTATAAAGGAAGAGCCAGCAGAAGCACAGGAACACTATGAATTTACAATAAACGAAAATGCTGCTCAAATACCTTTAGAAAGCATAGGTGAAAAACCGCTGTTATTAGAAAAACAGCGCCAGGAACTGGCTGTTTTATATTCAATATTAAGACAATTGGCTTTTGGCAGGCATAATGGAAAAATAAATGATGTTATTAAAAAAGCTTTAACCCTGCTGGTTCCCGGAGCACAGGTTGACTTGTTTTCCGCGCCGGAAAATGAACTTTTAAAAAAACTGGAAGCCTCAGGCAAGAACAACATTCTGCAGGAAACATCTGACGATAAAACACAAATTCGCGCTTATATGATAAATGGTAAAGAAAAAAAGAAAATGTTTATTGTGCTTAAAGGAAAAGAAGAGGTGTTCAGTCACAAAGATTTTGTGCTTGAAAATTTTATAAATGATTTAATGTTGTATAATAAATAAAACATATGCTAAAAACAAAACTTTTTCTGGTTTTAATCATTCTTTTTACAGGCAGTAGTATTTTTGCTTCCCAGCCGTGGGTAAAGGAAGCAAGGACTGCGGGTATTAACCTTATTGAAACTATGCAGAAAGAGGATATAGACCGTATTTCACAGAAACTGCTGGAACAGAAAGTTAATACTGTTTTGGTTTATAGTTCTATTTCCTTTTATCTGCCGGAAGATGATTATGAAGTAGCTTTGTCTTTCATAAGAATGGCGGCTGAAAGGTTTCATAAGAATAGCCTGAAAGTAATCTGGAGTTATTCCTGCCTTCAGCAGATTACAGCCGAAGGAAAAAAACGCGAACACTCTGTTTTTAAAGACCATCCTGACTGGCTGCAGATGAACTGGGACAGGAAATCATTGAATTACCAGTATCAGAATATTGTGTATGCAAAAGAAAAAAATGATGAAACTGCCTGGCTTTGCCCGAATTCTGATTATAAAAATTATATTTCAGCCAGAATATCAAAATTGTCGCAGGCCGGAATAGACGGCATATGTCTGGATATGGTTTCATTTTACGGGTTAACGGGTATCTGGCCCTGTACAGACAAAAATTGTATAGGAAAAATGTGGGTTGATATAGAATCAGGCCTTCCGGAAAAAGTAGATTTTTCAAATATGGAATTTAAAAAATGGATTTTATGGAGGCATAGAACACTGGCAGATTTTACTGAAAATATTTCAAATACTGTAAAAAACACGGCTCCGCAGGTGCAGGTATTTTTAATGAATTACGGATGCAGCGGTTTAAGCAGTACAATTGACGGTTTAGACGGGGCCTATATTGCGCCGGATATAGATTTTATATGGCAGGTAAATCCTATAAGTTCCATGACAGGAATGAGCAGCGCCCGTGAAGATGACTGGATTTCAATGATGCTTATGTTTAAATATTGCCAGGGCTTAAGTTACAATAAATCACAGTTAGCGCTTAACTTTGGTTTTAAAGAAGAAGATGCCCAGCTTGTTATGGCCTTAGGTTTGGCGGCGCAGTGCAACCCGCTTGAATCACGGGTAGGCGGGGTTACCGCGTCGGTAGGAAGAAGATACAGGCAGAAAATGTATAAATGGGTGGAAACCAATTCGGATTATATTTTCAAATCTGAATCAAAAGCAAAAGTGCTGGTGGTTTATTCCGGCAGGAACAGAGATTTGGTAGACGGTTATAAATCCGGCGGTGTATATGCAACACCTTACGGAGACGGCCTGCTTCAGGGCTGGACCGTGAACTCTTTTAAAGAAAGCGTAAAGTCTATGGATTATCTTGCAGAGCACAGAGGGTATGTAGAAATGCTTATTAAACTTTGTATTCCGTTTGATATGGCAGAGCTTTCATCTTTGCCTGCCCGGGTTGATTTAGATAAATATAAGCTTATGGTTTTACCGGAAGCTTTAAGCATGTCAGAATTAGAAACACAGAAAATATTGTCTTTTATTGAAAATGGCGGGAATCTGTATATTTCCGGCAAAGATACCGGCAAGTTAAACCAATGGGGTGTTTCAGTATCCAGTTGTGTTTTTAAAGAGATGAAGAAAAAAACTTCCGGGTTTGAGGACAGCTGGCTTGTTAAAGAAAAAGGAAAATATTATTTTGCGGGTGAAAATTCCGGCAAGAAGTTTTTAAATAAAAAAGATAAATCTATTATAAAAGCATTTGCCCGGAAAGCAAAAGAAATAGATGTTTTGCCCGTGGCACAGAACAACAGTTCTTTATATGTGCAGGTTTATGAGTATAACGGTAAGTACATTGTAAGTTTGGTTAATTATGCCTGGGCCGGCACAAAAGACAAAAAAGTAAAAAGCGTTGAAGCTAATATAAGTTTGCCTCTGCCGGATGGCTATACGGCGGGAAAAGTTTATGCAGCATACCCGGAAAATGAGGGTATTGAAGAATTAAAGTTTGTTCAGGAAGGCAATGTAGTTAAAGTTAGTGCAATTGTTTCTATTAACGCTTTGATTGTGATAAGCAGGTAGAAAGGCAGTGAAGAGTCCGTCCTGCCACACCGGACGAGACCCCGTCTGATAATGCAAGACGGGTAAAAAGTGAAGAGTCCGTCCTGCCACACCGGACGGGACCACGTCTGATAATGCAAGACGGGTAAAGAGTGAAAAAATATGTTAAAAATTAAATATATTTTAATTATTTTTGTTTCATTAATGTTCTGCGGGCCGTTAATTCAGGCGCAGGATAGTTCTGATAAAAAAATCCTTATCCTATACAAACAAAGGGAAAGCGGTTATGAAAATACCGTTAATTATCTTGGCTATATATTAAAGGAAGCCGGCTTTTCCTGGGATTCTGCTGATATTGAAACATTGTTAAAAGAAAAAAAGGCGTCAGATTTATCTGATTATACAGGCGTGCTGGCAAGTTATCAGACTCCGGATATGATTAATGCAGATAAATACCCGTATTTTCTTATTGACTTAATTGATGCCGGTAAAAAAGTAGTTTTAATAGGGAATTATGGCGCTTACCAGAATTTGGCATATCGTGAAAATAACCGCCCTGTTAAATGGAATGAATCTTTAAAAAACATTAATTCATTTTTTTATTCGTTTGGTTTAGAGTTCTACTTTGGTTGGACCGGTACAGCAGAAAATATGAGAATAACCTTAAAAGATTCTGCTATGGTAGAATATCAGGCGCCGATAGATTTAGGTCAGATAAAATATTACCAGCTTTTTAAAAGCGTAAATCCTTCTAATAGAGTACATCTTGAAATTGAAAGAACGGATGTGCCGGATTCAAAAAGTGCCATAGTAGTGCAAACGCCTTACGGTGGAATGATACTGGAAGGCTACAGTTATTTTTGGGATGCAGGGTCTGCCAGGATAGTACAGAGGGTAAATATGGCGGAATTTTTTAAAAATTGTTTTTTAAGCGATATTGTTAAATTTGAACCACGCTTTAATTTCATGTCACAAAAAGAGTTAAGAAAGAAATATCCTCTGCCAAAAATTAAAAATGATGCTTTAAAACACGTTAAAAACGAAGAAAAACGTAATGTGCTTATTTATTTTAAAACTGAAGAAGCCAAAGAAGCAGAATTAAGCATCACTTACAGGCGTTTAAACCTTGCATTAAATCATTTGGGTTTAAATGCAATTTATTGGAGCGATGCCAAAGGTTTGCCCGGGGAAAGCGTAATGAAAGACTGCCGGGGTGTGATTACCTGGCATTTATCGGCGCAGATGCGCAATGCAGACGCTTACGGAAACTGGCTTATAAAACAAATAAAGAAAAAAAGAAAAGTTATTATATTTGAAAATTACGGGGCGGATATAGATTTTTATAATCAGACAAGAACAGATAAAGCTTCAGAAGTATTTAAAGCGCTTGGTTTTGAATATTCAGACCTGCGCCCCAATATTCCCGCCAGATTTCCTGTTATAAGCCGTAAAGATGATAAGATTGTGGGCTTTGAACAGCCGTTGGATGCAAAACAGCTTGTATACCAGAACAAAATAAAATCAGTTCTCCCGCAAAACAAAACAATTTTATCGGTAAACGATTATGCAAACGGTGAAATAGCGCTGGTGGCAGTCAGCCCGTTTGGCGCTATAGCTATGGGCAACAGCGCATTTTATTTTTCGCTGGTAAATGATGACCGTATAGATAAAATAAGAAAAGTCCTTGACGGGAAAATGTCTATATATGATGTGGAAGAATTGAAACAGGGTAAATGGGTTATAAATCCTTTTATATTTCTTGCGCAGGCGCTGGGGATAGAAAATTACCCTATGCCGGATTATACTACTTTAAACGGCAGCAGAATATTTATGAGCCATATTGATGCGGACGGGTTTGAATCTGTATCAGGCATAGATAATATTCATTATGCAGGCAGTTTTGTATTAAATGAAATATTTTCAAAATATCCCGACATAAAGTTTTCCTGCTCCATGCTTCCGGAATATATTGCAAGCAGGGGAAACCGTTATTATAACAGGTCGGCGGATATAGCGCGCAAAATTTATCAACTGCCGAATGTAGAGCCTGCTACTCATTCAAATGCTCATCCTTTTAACTGGGTAGGGGGCGACCCTTATGTTATTAATCCGGGAAGTTATCCTGCAAAAATAGGACATACAAAACCGGATTTAATTAACGAAATATGGGTCGGCAAACTGTATATGGATAAAAACCTGACCCCGGAGGGCAAAGAATGTTCTTTAATTCTTTGGAGCGGTTTGTGCAATCCGGATGAAGAAACCTTAAGAATTACAAAAGCTGCAGGCATGGAAAATATAAACGGCGGCGACCCAATTTATGATGATAAATTTGACAGTATTTCGAACTTATGCCCCTTAGGAATAAATAAAGGCAAATATTGGCAGCTGCATACCGCTGCCCGTAATGATTATTTATATATGAATTCTCTTCAGGGCAAATGGGACGGTATGAAAAACGTTGTAAGGCATTATGAAAAAACAGGGTTTCCCTACAGGCTTATGCCCATGGATTTATATTTTCATTTTTATTCGGGTTTGTCACTTGAAAGTATTGATTCGCTTAAATATGTGCTTGATTACGTGAAAACGCAGGATGCAGTAAGTATATTTACCAGTGAATATTGCAGGATTGCCGGCGATTTTATAAATATGAGGGTTTGGCGCGAAAAAAACGGAGATTGGCGTTTTCTAACTAAGGGCCATCTCAGGACTCTCCGGTTTGATAAAATTGTTTTTCCGGACATGGTAAAGTCTGAAGGGATTATGGGTTATTGCACGATAAATGACAATATTTATATACATTTGGATAATTCTAAAGAATACCGGCTGGTGCTGGCGGAAAAAGAAAAGCATATACCGCACCTGCACAGCAGTACCTTTAAAATAAATACATTTAAAAACGAAAATGGAAATATAAAGATAACGTTTAATGCAGGTTCAAAAGGTTCTATTAAAATTGCGGATTTAATACCGGAAGCGAATTATAAAATCACTGTAACAGATGCAAATAAACAAAGTATTATAAGCAGTGATGTTAAAGTAGATTATTCAGGAATGTATATTTTCCAGGAATATTTGCCTGATATTTACGTTGATTATGAAATACAAGTAGTAAAACAGTAAGCAGGCAGAGAGGCCGTTTGTTAATCAGCTTTTATAAGCATAGCGGCAAAGATTGCAAAACAAAATATAAAGCATAAAAATATGAACAAAAAACATTTAAAAACATTTCTTTTGTTTGTTCTGCTGATAACGCCGGCTCAGTCTGTTTTTTCCCAGGCGCCGGTTACATATAATCAGTCCATAGATTCGGAATTTCAGGATTCTTATGACGATGCCGTGTTTTTGTATAAACGCGGAGAAACGGATGCGGCAATTTATCTGCTGCAGCAGATGGAAAAAAAGTATCCGCAGGATAGTAAGGTGCTTTTTAAATTAAGTGAAATAGCCATTGATCAGAAAAACTGGTCTTATGCAATAAAGGTTTTAAATAAAGCTTCAGAGCTGCTGCCCGACGATGTAAGTATAAGAAATATGCTGGTAGATTTATATTCCATATATAATATCGGTATTTCTGAAATTTATACAGAAAGGGAAATAGTAAAAATTCAGGCGACTAATATAAAAGCATACACGCGCCTGGCGGATCTTTATAATAAAAATGGTATGTTTGATGAAGAAGAGTGGATCCGCAGATATGTTCAGCGCATAAGGCCTGATAACCGGGATAACCTTGTTAAACTTGCGCAAATTCACGCCGGAAGGCAGGAACAGCAGGACCAGATTCAGGTTTATGAACAGATAGAATATTTTTACCCGAATAAAACAAAAGAACTAAAAAAATTGGCATATATGTACGGCCAGCAGCAGGATTATTTTAATCAGCAGAGAGTGCTTACCAGGGTCCTTTACCGTGAACCGTATAATTTAGCACTGTTGAGTGATTATGTAAGAGTAAATGAGATAAACAAAAAGAAACTAGGTTTAAATGCGTTTGTAAATGCTCAGGGGTATTATCTTACCAATAAGTCAGAATGGTACAGCCTGGATAATTTTATTTCAGATTTTAGTTTTGAATATCCCGTACTTTCTATGGATTTGATATTAAAAGCAGGAGCAGGCATTGACAGCCAGGTTTATAATCCTATTTTGGGAAATCTGCAGGGAAATAAAAATGTTGCTATGCAAAGCGGATTGTTGAGTGTTACAAAGTATTGGCGTAAAGGCAAAACAAAAATATCGCTTGAATCAGAAAGTGTAAACGTAATTGTATCCGGTGTTTTAGAGCCGAAGCCGGGGGTACCGCTTTCCTGGGTAACGGGAGAGTTGTGGCTTGAAGACAGAACATTTGGCGGCAGTAAAAATAATTTAGGTTTTATTTTTTCCCAGAAAATTATTCAGGAACTTGAAATTAATGCGTTTTATAAAGAACAAATGTTTGATAATATTGACGCGCTGGCAAGGCTGATAAATAAAAAAACCTCCGGATTTACGGCTATATACAGCCTGCCGGACCAAACATCATTTATAACTCAGTATGACCATTCTGTTGTTTATGATGGCAATAATATAAAACATTCCTTACTGTCAGTTAGTTATCCTTTAGCTGTGGCAGGGCAGATTTATGATTATCAGCACAAACGCATTGGTTATATTTCCGCAGCTCCGGATTACTATATTTATTTACAGTCACAGCTGGAATATTACGATTATGATTTCAAAAGCGTTTATTATCCGGGTTTTTTCGGTGAATGGAGATTTACCTTAAACCCGTACTTGAAATATAAACTTAAAGATAAGTACTATATATTAACCGGCATTACTTATGGTACCGGTAAAACACTGCTTTATAAATTCGGGTTTAATCTTGGATTGAATTACAGCTCAAAAGAAAATAACCTTGATATTAATTTGAGTATTGCGCCTTCAGTAGAAAATTATCAGGAAAAAACACAGGAAAACGTGATATTTAACGGTAAATCAGATTTAAATCTTATTACTGCCGGTATAGTGTGGCATTTTTAGCCTAAATTAGCGGGTATAGAATTGTAAATGGAGGGAAAATGGCATTAAAAAATTCGCATAAATTACTAATATTTTTAGGTATCGCCTATTTTGCCGAATTTGTAGGCTCTGCCATTACCATACCGATGATTGATACCTGGTATGTTACTCTTAACAAGCCGATGTTTAACCCGCCGTCCTGGGTGTTTGCCCCCACGTGGACTCTTTTGTATTCCCTAATGGGTATAGCGTCTTACTTAGTCTGGCAGAAAGATATAAATAGAAAATTGGTAAGAACAGCGCTGTTAATATTTTATATACAGCTGGCACTGAATGTTTTGTGGTCATTCCTGTTTTTCGGAATGCTTTCCTTAAATTATGCGTTTGTAGAAATATTAATTCTTTGGATTTTCATATTGATAACCATAATTTATTTTTTAAGGATTTCAGGCCTGGCAGGGGTACTGCTTATTCCCTATTTAATATGGGTAAGTTACGCCGCTTTGCTTAATTACTCCTTTTGGATGCTAAACAGGTAATTCTTTGCGTAATGGCAATTAATATGCAATAATATACGCAGGTTCAGTTCTTTTTAATATTTTTGATAGAAAGGAATCAAAAGCTCCGGTATCAACTTACCTTTTTTGCCGAATTCCACCTAACCTAATATTAATTTCAATTGACCCAAATATTCCATGAAAGACTAAGGAGGTCTGCAATGAATATGTACGTGGGTAACTTGTCACAGGATGTGACAGAAGAAGATTTAAGAATAGCATTTGAAGCTTTTGGTAAAGTGCAGACAGCGGCAGTTATTAAAGATAAGTTCACCGGCTTATCAAGAGGTTTTGGTTTTGTTGAAATGCCTTCAAAAGAAGAATCACAGACAGCCATGACCGGTTTGAAAGATAAGGACCTCAAGGGCAAAAATATCACTGTCAATGAAGCGCGTCCGAAAGAAAACAGAACCGGCGGCGGTGGCAGAGGTTTCGGCGGCGGAGGCGGCGGCAGAGGCTTTGGCGGAGGCGGCGGCAGAAGCAGCGGCGGCGGTAGAGGTTTTGGCGGAGGCGGCGGCAGAAGCAGTGGCGGCGGCGGACGCTGGTAAACAATAATAGAAAATAATTATTGAATATAGCATTAAAAAAAAGAACCCGATTAATACCCGGGTTCTTTTTTTATGTAGTGATTAAGTGGTTAGTGGTTACGTGGTTAGTAAAATCTAAAACGTAATACTAAACACATAAGCACTTTTTTTTGACGTTAATCACTTATTCACGTAATCGCATAAACACTCCGACTTTTTTTTGATGTTAATCACTTAACCCACTAATCACGTATTCACTATCCTTTTATTTATATGCCGTTACCTTTATGCTTGCCACCAGTTTGGAAAGTCCTTTAAGTTCGCTTTCGGAAAGGTTCATATCTTCCAGTATTTTCTGTGCTGTGGGGTCATTTGCCATTAGTTCAACGGGAAAATAAGATTCTTCTACTATTTTTACATCATTAAACCCTGCCCCTTTTATGGCATTTAAATAATCTTCTTTTTTTATTGCGCCGGCAATACAGCCTACATAGGCTTCTACAGAGTTTTTTATTTTTTCCGGCAAATCTTTTTCCAGCACCAGGTCTGACACCATAAGCCTGCCGCTATTTTTCAGTACGCGATACGCTTCTTTGAAAACTTTTGGTTTGTCCGGGGAAAGGTTTATCACACAGTTTGAAATAATCACATCAATACTGCGGTCATCAACCGGCAGTTTTTCAATTTCGCCTAACCTGAATTCTACATTTTTATAACCGCCGCTTTTTGTATTTTTCACAGCTTTTGTCACCATTTCAGGCGTCATATCTACGCCTATTACATAACCTGAGGGCCCCACTTTTTTAGAAGCAATAAAACAATCAAATCCGGCACCGGAGCCTAAGTCTAACACTGTTTCTCCTTCCTGCAGAGAAGCCAGTGCTATCGGGTTTCCGCAGCCTAATCCTAAATTGGCGCCTTCAGGCACGTTTTTCATATCTTCGTCCGTGTAACCAATTTCTTTACTAATATTCAGGTTTTGTCCCTGCGTTGTACCGCCGCAGCAGGAAGCAGATGAACAGCATGATCCGCCTTGTTTTGCAATTTTTGCATATCCTTTTTTTACTTCTTCCTTTATATCCATTTTAATTATCTCCTATTTTTTATTTAATTCCTGAGCCATAGGCCCTAAAAAATCTTTTACCAGCCCCGCAAAGTCTTCTACCTTAATAAGCGTTATACAATGAATCTTTTCATTCTGCTCCCAGCTGACTACTGTTAATTTATCACCCGGTTTTATTTTTGCTTTGTTTCTCACGTCCAACGGGAGCACCATTTGCCCGCGGGCATCTACTGTTACCATGGCTTCAACTTTACAGCAGTTCATTCTGGCGCTTACCGGATTACAACAGGATTCTTCTTTGCCTTTCTTTGACATTTCTTTCAACCTCCCTGAAAGTGGAATAATCAGCAAAATCAGTATATTCAGAATATACCAAATATTCAAATGGTAGTCAATTCGTTTTTTGTGTACTGAATTTCTTTTTCTTTCATTTAATAAGTTATATAATTGGCGTAGCCGGCAGATAAAGGAGAATAAATATGAGTATAGTAAATGTCAGCGGTAAAAAAGCAGGAAATATTATGCTTTATGCCTTAAGTACCTGTGTCTGGTGCAGAAGAACGAAACAGCTTTTAAACGAACTGGCAATAGAATACAGCTATGTTGATGTAGATTTGCTGGAAGAAGATGAAAAGGCTGAGGTTAAAAACGAAATAAAAAAGTGGAACCCGGAAGGTTCATTCCCGACAATTGTTATTGATAATAAGTCCTGTGTTACAGGCTATGACCCGGATAAAGTAAAGAAGCTGGCAAAATAGAGACAGCGATGAAGCACAATGCAGCGATTGGGCGATGAAGTAGAAAAACTGGCGAAATGAAACAGTTTAAAAGCAGATAGAATGCTTGCACTGAGCGAAGTCCTGAGTGAAGTTGAAGGGCAAAGTCAAAGTGATAAGTTGATAAGAAAGTGAATAAACATACACACTGATTATAAGAGAATTTGTATTTATCATATCAACATATCAACGTATAAACCTACCAACTAATAAATTGGAGAGGCAGGGAAATGGAAAAACCTACAGCAGAAGAAATTGAAAAATTATACCAGAAGCTAAAAAAAGATGCACAGGCATCGGGGTACTATCTAAATCCTGATGAAACTTTTACAAAAGAACTTATTGAAGGATTGTTAATTAATGAAAAACGCTATGGCTATCAGGCATGCCCCTGCAGGCTTGCCTATGAACAAAAAGAAAAAGATTTGGATATTATTTGCCCGTGCGATTATAGGGATCCTGACCTTGGCGATTATGATGCCTGTTACTGCGGGCTTTACGTTTCAGAGAAAATAGTAAAAAACCAAAAGACGCTTAAATCAATACCGGATAGAAGGCCGGCAGAACCGGTCAAAGTATCTGGTGAAAAAGCGCAGGTGCAGTTTTCAGAATCTCTGCCGTTTCCTGTATGGCGCTGTAAAGTATGCGGCTACCTGTGTGCCAGGGGAAACCCGCCGGAAAAATGCCCTATTTGCAAAGTAGATAAAGACCGGTTTGAAAAATATTTTTAGTTATAATATTGTCAGTTTATTATATATGCCCGATTAGTTTTAATGGTTTGTATAAAATAAATATTTTGATTAACCACAGTTTAATTTTACCCGCTTTCGCAGAATGCCCCGAGTGTAAACTTAGGCGTGAATGCGTTGTAGGGTATCCCCTAAAGCTGCTTATGCAATGCGGCAAATAGCCGCGAATATTGCAGAAGCGGTTAGCGACAGGGGATGTTCTTCGGCGGTTTTTGCCGAAGATGAAGCAGATGCTATAGTGCTTCACTGCCACTTAGAATCAAACCAGCCGTTTAATAACAACTCATATTTATCTTCAGCTTTATAAACCGTATAATCTCCAAGATTTCTGTTGATTATTTTTGTTAGAGTAGAATTTTTGGAAAGTACTGTAGAAATACATATTAGTTTTTCCGGGTTTTCAGGGTTTGGAATGATGAAAACACAATCGCCGATATATTCTTTTCCATTAATGACAGCGCCTTTATCGGTCAGCTGAATGGGGGTTTTGCTTAGAGTTAGATATTTTTTTATAAGTTTATTATTTGAAGTATTGCCGTAAAGAATAAGGTTTGCATTCTTTATATCATCAGAATTAACCTTGCTGTCAGCTTTTATGGAAAAATCACCCATCATCTGGCCCCATTTTTCACCTACTAAAGCATCACGTTCACCGGTTACATAATCTTTTAACTTATTGCCATAAACAAAAACAAATCTGTCACTGAATAATTCAGCGATAGGCCCGCAAACACCGGGTTTTTTATTTCCGTTTAAATACAATTCGTTTGATAAAGACCATTGTCCCTGTGAATTTATCGAAAAGATTGTTTTCTGATTGGATTCTGCATTGACTTCAATTTTTGACGTCCCATCTATTGTAATTGTGATACTTTTTGTTTTATCTGTAATTTCTACTGGTATGTCTGCTAAAAACCGGTCAATATTGTTTGTTTTTATCTTGATATCCGTTTTACCAGAGATTTCCGCTTCAATTTCACCCAGTTTTGAATAATCCTGTATTGATAAAACTGTTAACCAATATGCTTTATTGGCAGACAATGTATCACAAACAAACTTTATATGTTTAGGTGTTGTGTTTCTTTTCTGCATTAGCAGCCATTCAAGTCTTTTTTGCAGTGCTTGGTCAGAACATTCGTGCATAAGGCCCTTTTCTTCAACAAAAGTTACATTATAACCATAACCTTTAAGGCTTTCTATCATTTTTTTTGAATGTTCAATGGGTACTGTTGTATCTTTATCCCCATGGATGCAATATACAGGTAAATTCAGTGCATTTATTGTATAAATTGACAGGTCCCCGATAAAATTACTATGGTCTTTTGTAACGCCGCCGCGTGGGCAAATGGCAGCCCAAAAATCCGGGTGTCTCAGACCTATGTACCAGGTACCGCCTCCACCCATTGAAAAACCGTCAAGGTATATTCTGTCCGGGTCAATATTATAAACTTTTCTTATTTCTGCTACGACATCAAAAACATCATTTTCACCCAACATATGATAAAAAGCATCACCTCTTCCATAAGGTTGAACTTCAATGTATTGGTTGTTTGGGTTGTTTTGTAAACTATTTTTCAATCCTCTCTCAATACCTTCAACCCAAAAGTTTATTTTAGCTATTTCAGTACTATAACCATGAAGTTTTACAACAAGAGGGTATTTGGTATTTTTGTTGTAATCTTTTGGAACATCAACAATATACGGCTGAAATGTAAAATCATATTTTGACTTATACCCGGCAAAATACTTGCCGGTTCTGGGATCTTTATAAGTATCTTTTCCATCAGCTATTTCTTCAAAAAATTCCCGGGCTTCATTAAATAACCTTTCGAGTTGTTTTGCTCTTCTGTTTAATAAAAGGCCCTCATCTAAAGCTGAAATGTACAACTGCATAGTGTTTTTTGCTTGTTCTGAAACATTGGGGTAATTGTGTATTTTTTTTACCTGTTTTTTTAATAATTGCAGTTTGTTTTGAACCGATAGAGAAGAATACCGGTTAATTACATATTCTTTTTTTAGTAAAGCTGATTTTGAGCCGTCATTTTCAATTTCTAAAAAAAACGAGTAATCACTGAATTTATCATTTTCGCCTGTCCATGTAATACCCAGTTCAGAAATTGGTTCTTGAACTTCAGTTTTATATTGTGTTGTTTTTTTGTATGTTTTTGAAATAACTTCTGCATTTATTTTAAGTTTTTTTGGTGTTGCGTTAAATAAAACAATACGGTTAATAACTGATTCACCGTTTATAGCATCAACTCTGTTTATTCCCGAAAGGACAGTATCTTTTTTAGGGGGATATTTTGGTTTTTCAAAATATAAATTACCAAAATCAAGTGTTGATTTGTAATTTCTCATTCCTTCTGTCCATTGAAGTACGCCGTCAATATCAGTGCCTGCAATATTTGAATTCATTACTATTGCTGAAAAGCCCAGCGCACCTTTTAGCGTAGGCATTATAGGCTCAATATCTACCCATTTTATTGCGGTTTCATACCTTGTTATTTTATCTGTTTCTGAACGTACAATGCTTATATTAGTATCAGACATAGGCCGGTACGATTTTGGTTTTTTCTGCGCAATATAACAATATATTTGAGGGCCTTTTGCAGTTAATGCCAATGTTATTTCAATATCATCATTGGCATAATCACCATTATTATAGTCATCTTTGCTTTTGTCATTGAACCCATCAAAAGCAATCTGCAGGCTGTCACCGTGCCGGTTTTCTTTACCTTCAAATAGATTCAAATGAGCAGAGTCTTTTATTTCTGCTGCAAAGTAAAGAGAGTCATAATCCCACATCATATATAGTTTTGCTCCAAAATCTTCAGGGCCCTGCCAATTCTTGTAATGGATGGCAGCCTTGGCATCATTTAATAAAATAGGGGTAATATTGCTCCATTCTTCAATCCTGCCGTCAATTGACGGAGGAGTTGAAGCAAATGTTATTGTATATGCTGGGAGGCTGTCTGTTTTTGACGTTGCAGGGTAAAATTTATTTATCTGAAATTTATTTCCTGCTGCATGGGAGGTTAGGACAGTAATAAACATTAACGCAATGCTGTTAAATAACACTTTTTTGTAGAATAACATTTTGTATTTCTCTGGTTTTATAAGGTGTTTAAAATTAAGCTTTTAAATTTTATAAAAAATGAAACAAAACAACAAATATTCTTATTTTTGTAATTGGTTAGAAAAATTCATTTAATTGACTTTACCGCCCAATTATTATATAAATAAACGAATGATTAATGCTGTAAAAATAATTTAGCAGGTTTTTTTGGAGCGTAGGAAAATGCTTATGAAAACCCGCAGTAAAATGAAGTGAAATGACCGGTTTGATAAATGTCTTTAAAAGGGCGCTTATCAAACCGGTTTTCTTATTATAAGCTTAAGATAATGTCAAAACTAAAATGAAAGAATAATGAAAAAAAATAGACAAGAAGTCATTTCTGTCCCGCGCAATGGGGCAGAAATCC
>Ga0156443_125_pt1 | contig 20385 bp, 21 predicted proteins | sample RifOxyA2_FD_108086 | JGI IMG/M metagenome (GOLD analysis project Ga0156443, IMG submission 108086) | Elusimicrobia bacterium RIFOXYA2_FULL_39_19
AATGTTTGCCCCATAGATTGTAGAAGTTATCCACAATTTCCCCATAGATTGGGAGACCCGAGATGTGTGGGACATGAAATAGGTTCATTGATTTGTTTTTCACACCTTTAACTAATCGCTGCAAATATTTTTGGCATCTGCGGAACTCGCCCCTCGGCTTAGCCAGGAGTGGGCTCAAACAGTCCTCGATGAATAAACCAAAAATATTTTTGCTCATAATCAGCCCAATGGTGCTCAATACAAACGCAATGAACTATTTTGTTTGGTGGTAGGAGTAAGGTTTTTTTCAAAAATGTTCCCTCACCGGATTAAATAGAATGTTTCTTCGCTGGGTTAGTAGGTAGATTGAAGTACATTAGATGCTTACTACACAATATATATTATTCTGGTGTTGGTAGAAGAAATAAGGAATGTTTTTTAAGGTTCAGGCAAAGCCGAGGCCAAAGAAAGGATGTTTTTAATGAAAGAAATATTATTGGTATTAATTTTAACAGTAAATTGTTCAATGGCCGTGTTTGGCAGTGATAACAAATCAGGAATATATTATGATATTGCAGGGGCGGCAATTGCTAATGCAAACGACAATTCGTTTTTATATACCGGCCACTTCATACGGATTTGTTATATAAATGAACCATTGAAATTTGGCTTAGGAACAGAATTATATAAATTCAGTTGCAATACAATAAAATCCGAAGATCCAAAAAAGAATGTTGCTTATTTTGATTCAACAAGTTTTCCATTAAACCTATATTACATAATTCTTAGAAAAGACAAGAGCGAATATTGTTCAATAAATGATATTGCTTCAATATATGTTATTTCTTCTTTAAGTAATAAATGTTCAGATGTTGCGCTAATTTGGGCACCTACAAGTTTAGCGTCACTAAAGCTTGGCTATATTGACGGATATAATACTGCCTACCTGGGTGTTGAGATTACCCTTGGAAAATGGAAAACATATTAGAATATCAATAAAAATAAAAACTAAGAGTTGTTTTTGTTAAAGCCTATTTTGTTCTTTGGAACAGGCAAAAGAGAGAGATTGTGAATGTTCTCATGCCTTTTAAGGTGCCAAATTGGCACCTTAAAGAGAAGTTATATTGAGATTCAGGGCTGTCAGGGAAAAGTATCGTAGCAAGCTGGGATTGCGGGTAGCATCCCAACATCAATTTATAAAAGGACAAGCTGGGATTGCGAGCCGGTTTTTGGCGCGGCAATCTCACCTTTTTAACTCTTAAAAGAGATTCCCGCGGTCGCTTTATTAAGACGCTCCCTCGGAATGACATCTTTTAAGGATTTATTAGACTTAGTATTTTAACCAGACAGCTGTGACTGAGAGTTATAAATAAATATCTATTGGAGGTGCCAAATTAGCACCTCCATTAAAAATCTTTATATCGTTTAGTTTCAAAACCCTATGAAAAAGCATAAATTAATTGCAGTTTTATTGTTGGCAGTTATGTTTGGCAGGTTAGTGCACACTGCCTGGCAGAAATCTGCCACGTATGATGAAGCTTTTTATGTAACTTACGGTTACACGCTTCTAAAAACCGGCGATTACCGCATATCCATAGATAAACCGCCTCTTGTGCCGGCTATTTCAGCCTTTCCTTTATTAATAATAAAACCAAAGTTTGATACCAGTGATGAATTATGGCTAAAAAGCGTGTTATGGCGCAGTGTTGCCAACCCCTGGGGTGAGCTGGGTTCTTACCGGTGGGCCTTGTCACTGAATTTTCTGTATAAAAACACGGTACCGGCAGATAAAATGCTGTTTTATTCCAGGCTGGCTGTTATAACAGCGGTGGTATTGCTGGGTTTTCTGCTGTTTTTCTACTCGGAAAAACTTTTCGGCCCTATGGCGGCGCTGTATTTTACGTTTTTTTATTCATTTTGCCCAAATATTCTGGGAAATGCTTTTCTTACCACAGAAGATACGGTTGTCAGCGCCTTAATTGCGCTAAGTATTATAACTTTTCTGCTTTTAATTGAGAAACCGTCCTACAAAAGTGCCGTTATTGCCGGTTTGTTTGCCGGTTTGGCGCTTCTTTCCAAACATACCGCACTTTTTCTTTTCCCCATTTATGCCTGTGCATTAATGGCGGCGCTTTTAACTAAAAAAATTCGTTTGATTAAATCAGATTTCAAAAAATATCTGCCGGTTTTAGGAATTTTACTTTTTGTAATAGCGTTTACCATAGCCGCAGGCTACAAATTCAGTGAATTTCCGCTGTATTTTATAAATATTAAAAACACACTGCTCTACCAGAGCCATGGCCAGGCGGCTTTTTGCTGGGGCAAATATTCTACCACAGGTTTCTGGTATTATTATCTTGTCTGCCTGTTATTTAAAACGCCAGTTACTGTGATAGTGTTATTTATAATTTCCCCTTTTATATTTTTCAGAAAAAAAAGTTCAAAGGAAAAAATATTAAATGTTGTTGTGTTATATACAGCCGTTGTTTTATTGGTTGGTTTTGCTTCGGTAAATAAAATTCAGCTGGGGTTTAGGTACATTCTGCCGGCGTATGCGATAATACTGCTTTTGTGCGCCGTTGTGGCGCAGAAATATAAAGTGTTTTCCTTTATTTTATGCGCCTGGCTGGTAATAATATCCGCCAAACAGCACCCGGACTACCTGGCATATTTTAACGAACTTGCTTTAGGCAAAGGGTATAACTATCTGGTAGATTCAAATATTGACTGGGGCCAGGACCTGAAAAGCCTGAAAGAAATTATCAAAGAAGAAAAGCCCAGTGATGTGATATTGTCTTATTACGGCGCAGGATCATCAGAAGAAACAGGTTTTGTGTTTGAAGATTTATATTCATTTGGTTTATGGGGTGATAAAAGCCGCATAAATTCTGCTAAACCCAAAAAAGAACTGCTGGCAATCAGCGCTACAAATTTACAGGGGCTGTACCTGGGAAGTATTGGCCATGATGTGTTTTACTGGCTGAAAGATAAAGAGCCGGTAAAAACTGCCGGCGGGTCAATATTTGTGTATGACATTACAAAAGATGTTTCTGCCTATGAAAGGCTGGCGCACATTTATTTTTTTACAGGCCAGCTGGATAAAGCGTTAAACGCAGATGTAAAAGCCCTGGCTCTAAATGAGCAAAGTGCTATGGCGCGCCTGCTTCTTTCTTTTATGTATATAGGCAGAAATGACAGGCAGGCGCTGATAGAATTTGAAAATGCAGTAAAACTGGACCCTCAGCTTTCATTTCTTTATAATAATTATATAACCTGCCAGGCAGCCCAGTACAGCTACTATGTGCATTTTTCAAATATGCGCGAGCTGTGCAAAAGAAATAACCGCCAGCCATTGGCAAACCTGGCATACGTTTGGATGCTGAAACTGGCAATGAAGTAGTATTGGCAAGTGATTAGTTGTTAGGTGATTATGTGTTTAGCAAGATAATTAGATAATCACCGAATTATTGTTAAGGGGAGAAAATTATGCAAAAAACAGCGGTAATATATTATTTTACCGGCACGGGTAATGCTTTCAGGCTGGCAAACCAGTCAGCAAATGAGCTCAGAACTGCGGGTTACACCGTAATAGTTGCAGATATTGCAGGAAAAAACAGAAATGTTAAAGCAGTTATCCCACCGGAACATGCAAATGCCGAACTTATAGGCATAATATCTGCAGTTTACGGGTTTGGTTTACCGCAGTTAACGGCAAAGTTTTTAAGAAATATGCCTAAATCTAAATTAGGAAAGAAATGTTTTGTATTTATAGCTTCCGCAGGAAATGAAGGCGTGTGCGTACTGCAGGCCGCAATACATTTAAAACTGAAAGGTTATAAGCTGATTTTTGCCAGAACCTTTACGCTTGTTTCAAACTGGATAATGTTTGAAACCCTTCCGGATAAAGAAACGCAGGATAAAATATTTGCGCAAAGCGATACATTGATGAAAGAATATATGAAAAGTTTGATAGAAGGCGGCAAGTCTGTAGTATATTCAAGATCAAACATACTGCTTGTTGCTGTATTTGCGGTGGTTTACCCGTTGTTTGTATTTTTCGGCAGGCAATTTTTGGGAAAAATGTTTACCGTAAACAATAAATGCAATGCCTGCAAGTACTGCTACAATCACTGTCCCAGCAAAACAATTAAATGGCTGGGCCACCGGCCGTACTGGGGCTGGAACTGCCAGCAGTGTTTCCGCTGTATAAATTTATGCCCCACCGGAGCTATTGAAGTTTCGGTAATAGCCATTTTAGCGCTTATAATAGGTGCCGTGGCAGGCCCGATAATATTTTTAAAGTTTGTGCCGAATGAATTGTTGGACTATACGGGAGTTTTAAAACCGTTTCTGGAAAATATTGCGGTGCTTCATTTAATATTTGCCATAATAGCCATGTGGCTTATGCAGATACTGCTGGCAAACAAGGTAATTGCAAAGCTGTTTCCTTCCTGGTATGTCACCAAAAACAAACCAAGGTACAAAGAGCCCCATTTCAGGCCGTAAATTAAATACAAGTAGATAAGTGGTTGGTCGTTAGGTGATTACGTAATTTAAACCGCAGCAGCATTCCACGGGCTTCGCCCGCGGGGTCAACTCATAAGTTACTGCAAGCAGTACGCTTACTTCTTCTTATAATTGGTAAAACAAATCTTTCAACTAATCATTAAAATCTTAACCACATAACACCTGAATAAAACATTCATTGAACATACCGGGTAAATGTATTATAATAAATCAAGAAAAACAGAGGTGCCAATGAAAGAAAAACAAAATTGCTGGGAATTTATGAATTGCGAAAGGCAGCCAAGCGGAGCAAAAGTAACAGAATTAGGCGTGTGCCCCGCAACTAGAAACGAAGCATTAAATGCAGATAATTCAGGAAAAAAAGCAGGCCGGACCTGCTGGGTTGTGGCGGGAACTTTTTGTAGCGGAAAAGTGCAGGGTCGATTTGCTGCTAAACTTGAAAGCTGCATTAACTGCGAATTTTATAAAAAAGTAAAAGCTGAAGAAGGCGCGAAATATAAAAGATCAGGCGAGTTGCTGCGAAAATTAGCAGAACTCAAATAAGCCAAACTCTCCACGGAAATACTGACGGAAAAAACATAAATATATCATGCCTTTAAAAATTGGAAAATTAGAATTTCAAAATAATGTATTCCTTGCCCCCATGGCAGGTGTTACCGATGTGGCTTTCCGCGTAGCCTGCAAGCGCCTGGGCGCAGGGTTAGTATATACTGAAATGATAGCGGCGCGCGGGCTTTACCATAAAAACAAGCGCACCAAGAAAATGCTGGAAATGCACGATGATGAAAAACCGGTTGGCGTGCAGTTATTCGGCAGCGAGCCGGAAATAATAGCAGAGGCCTGCGAATACTTTAATGATAATCCGGATGTAGTGCTGATAGATATAAACATGGGCTGCCCCACAAAAAAAGTAGTAAAAAGAGGCGAAGGCGTAGCGCTGATGAAAACTCCTGAGCTTGCGGAAGCTATTATAAAGGAAGCAAAAAAAGCTACCGGCAAACCCGTAACAGCCAAATTCAGAAAAGGGTTTGATGATAAAAATGTAAATGCGGTAGATTTTGCTATGAGGCTGGAGCAGGCAGGAGTAGATGCAATTACAGTTCATGGCAGAACCGGAGAGCAGAAATATAAAGGCAAAGCAGACTGGGACATAATCAAGGCCGTAAAAGACCATGTAAGGATACCGGTTATAGGAAATGGCGATATTTTTACCGCTTTTGATGCAATTAAGCTGTTTCAGCATACCGGCTGTGATGGTGTAATGGTGGGCCGCGGGTCTTTAGGCAACCCCTGGCTGTTTAAAGATATACTGGAATTACTAAAAGGAAACGATATAGTTCCCCCTACCCTTGAAGAACGTACCGCGGTTTGCAATGAACAGCTTAGAACCGCAATCAGGTACTATGGCGCAGATACTGCGCTTAAAAAAATGTTCAGGCATTTACTGCATTATAAAATCAGTTGTTCCTTCCTTCATAATAACTTCGGTGACAAACGCAAATTCAGATTGTCTGAACACTCCAGCCGGATAAAACAACTCCTTAAACCGCAAGAATAGTAAATCAGTGAAGAGCTACGGGCAGTGTCCTGATATCAAGCAGTAGAAGGGAAAATCAGGGCTGCGGGCAGCGCATTTGCTACCTATGATAAAAGGGAAAGCAAATGTAAACAGTAAACAGTAAATAGTGAATAGTGAAGGGCTACGGTTAGCGGGTAGCATCCCGGTAACAGTTGGTAAAGGGAAAAACCGGGGCAGTGTCCTGATTCCGGTTCTATTATTGTTTTGTTTCACGTGAAACAAAACAATAATAGCGTGCCTATGTAGGGATTGTTCACCGAACAATCCGAAGCTTTTTGAGTAACACGGCGTGATCGGGGATCACGTCCTACAAAAAAAACAGGGTCGTTTCTTGCTTTGTTGCTTAATTGTGCAAGGATAGTTAACTTCATCCTTGATAATAGCGCTTTGATTTATTACAATTAAGTATCTGTGAGCGAAGCGAACGTGTGAGATACTTATCCTGCGTTATGGTTTATTACGTGTTTGTGTAATAAACCAGCAAGGACACAGTGGTTTAAACGAAACAAAACAGGTCTTTCGTGGTTTTTTTTTGTTCCCTCATTTTCCTTTTACCATAGGAAATCGGGATACCTCCCGGAACCCCGGTTTTTCCTTTTATCAATTGTGACCGGGACGCTACCCGCAGTGTTTCACGTGAAACATTAAAAGGCAGTGATGAAAGACAGTGGTTATGTGATTGGGTGATTAGATATTTAGTCAAAACTAAGCAAATCACCCGCCATGCATTGACTGGCGGGGTCCCGCCACTCATACTACTTCTGACTTGGCCTCGTCCGGTTTAGAAGGACGGGTCTGAATCTGAAAGAAGGACTTAACCACATAATCACAATATTTTAAAACTAAGCACTTGCATTTAAAACAAAGGAGTACTATGAGCAGAATAATTTCAATTTGTAACCAAAAGGGCGGAGTAGGCAAAACAACTACCGCTATAAATTTAGCCAGCGGCCTGGCATACCTTACCAAATCCGTGCTTTTGATAGACCTGGATTCGCAGTCTAATGCTACCAGCGGGCTGGGTTTGAATAAAGATGAAATAGAGTTCAGCGCGTATGATGTGCTGGTAGATGAGAAAAGGCCACAAGACGGCATACTGCAGACAAGCATAGAGTTTCTGGACCTTTTACCTTCAAACGTGGACCTGGTTGGCACAGAAGTAGAGCTGGTTAATATGTCAAACCGTGAAAACAGGCTTAAAGAAGCTCTTGCAACCATAACAAACAGCTATGATTATATATTTATTGATTGCCCCCCCTCTCTTGGTCTTTTAACCATTAACGCTCTTACCGCTTCCGATTCTGTACTAATTCCTATCCAATGCGAGTATTATGCCATGGAAGGTTTAACGCAGCTTATGAAAACTATCCACCTGGTGCGCAGTTCGCTTAACCCTCAGCTGCAGTTGGAAGGCGTGCTGATGACTATGTTTGACCAGAGAGCCAATTTAAGCAACCAGGTAGTAGCTGAAGTAAAAAAGTTTTTCGGTAAAAAAGCCTATAAGACCATTATTCCCAGAAATGTCCGCGTAGCGGAAGCGCCCAGCCATGGCAAGCCGGTATTTTTTTATGATGCTTCCTCCCGCGGTTCACTGGCATATCTGGACTTTGCAAAAGAATTCCTTAATATAGCGGACTAATATGATTGAAAAAATAGTGTACTTCTTTTCCAGGCAGTCCCGCTCCTTCCTTATTATAGCGGGGTTGGTTGAATGTGCCGCCGGTTCTGATTGTGAGGATGTAATGGTTTTGTTTTTACAAATGAAAATTGAAGGCAACGGTTTAATATCACCTAAAATCATTAGGTCGCTTAAAAACCATTTTGGTTGGTTTTGAAATTCAAGATATTATTAGTATTGTTTTTTTAAGAATTCAATAAAAGGAAAAGAAATGAAAAATAAAATTAGTTTTTTGGTGTTTTGTGTTTTTATATTTTTACTTTCAGCAGGTTGTACCAGAATAAATCCGGGCGCAGATGATAAGGCGCAGTTTGTTACACCTGACGGCATAATTATTTCAGGTAAATATGTGCCTCCAAAAACTTCGGATAAGCTGACCTTTATTCTGCTTCACGGCCTGGCAAGCGCTAAAGGGGAGTGGGAAGGGTTTGAAAAAAAACTTGAAGCCAGAGGCTACGGCTATTTTGCCTATGATTTGCGCGGCCATGCCGGCAGCTGCAAAACAAATAATTCGCAGGAAATTTCCATAAGCCAGTTTACTACTGCGGGCCCCGGCTCGCAGTGGGAACGAATGGTTACAGATATTAACAGCGCTATAAAATATCTTAGGTATAAAGGAATAGCTAAAAATAAAGTGGGGCTTATCGGTGCCAGTTTAGGCGCCAATGTGGCGTTGGTTTACGCTTCAAAAAACGAATTTATTCCTATTGCAGTGCTTTTATCACCCGGCTGGAATTATGCGGGCATTGAAACTAACGAAGCTATAAAAAATTACGGCGCCAGGCCTATTGCGCTGGGCGCGTCACCCGGGGATGCATATGCATACAGCACCGCTACGCAGATGACCATGGTGGCAAACCAGTTAAAGGGCAACGCTTATTTCTTTGAAGGTGCGCAAGCGCGCCACGGCGTGCAGCTGTTTGACGCACAGGGTGTTTTTGAAAGTAAATTATTAGACTGGCTTGATAAAACTGTTAAAGAACCAGAGTTATGAAAGTTCGGGGTTTTGAATTGTAGTCAGGCGTCAAGCAGTTAATTGGCACCGGCGCAACAGTATTATTAATTATTTGCATTAGTAATGCTAATATTGTATATTATATGCATTAGCAATAAAGTAAGTAAGGGGTTGTGTGAATAAGGAAAATCTAAAAAGCGTTATCATTGACCAGCAGGAAGAATTGGAGTTAAGGCTGAAAAAAGAGGCTGTTGTTTCAAGAGAAGGCCTGGAACTCTGCAAAAAATATATTGCTTACCCAAATGCCCTGCTGATAAGCGGGGTCAGGCGCGCGGGTAAGTCTTTTTATTCTCACTTACTGGCTCAATCAAAAAAGTATGCCTTTTTAAGTTTTGATGATGAACGCCTGCTGGAATTAAAATCAAATGACTTTAATTCTGTTTTAGAATGTTTTTATGATTTATACGGGGAATTTGATTTTATATTGTTTGATGAAATACAAAACGTTAAAGGCTGGGAGCTTTTTATTAACAGGCTGAGAAACAAGTATAAAATAATAATTACCGGGTCTAATGCAAACCTTATGAGCAAAGAACTTGCCACGCATTTAACCGGCAGGTTTATAGATTTCACGCTCTTTCCTTTAAATTTTGCTGAATATCTTGATTTTAAAGGTTTAAAATTATCAAAAACATCTGCCTACTCAACAAAAGAAAAAAGTGAAATTATAAAGATTTTTAATAATTACTTGTTCAACAGCGGTTTTTTTGAGTATTATAAATTCGGAAAAGAATTTCTCAGGAATCTGTGGCGCTCAATAATTGAAAAAGATATTATTGTCCGCTACGGGGTCCGGCATCCGGTATTAATTGAAGAATTGGCTTTGTTGCTGTTAAATTCATTTTCCTGCAAGGTGTCAAAAAGCAATCTTGCCAGGCATTTGAAAATAAAGAGCGTAAATACGGTCAGTGATTATATGAAGTATCTGGAAAACAGTTTTTTGATATTTACTGTAAATAAATTTTCTTTTAAAATAAAAGAACAGCTGGCTACTTATAAAAAACTTTACGTAATGGATAACGGGTTTATAAATTCACTGGGTTTTAATGTTAGCGAAAACAGGGGCCGTCTTTTAGAGAACCTGGCTGCCATAGAGCTTAAGCGCAGGGCTTTAAGGGATAATTTTGAATTATACTATTGGGATGATTTTCATTTTGAATGTGATTTTATCATAAAAAAAGGCAAAGCAGTTGAAATGGCCTATCAGGTATGTACCGAGCTGACAGTAAATAATAGAAAAAGAGAGCTAGACGGGTTAGTGGCCGCTATGAAAGAGTTTAAATTAAAAAAAGGAATAATATTGACAGATTCAACGGAAGAGGAAATAAAGATTGATGCTTTTAAGATTTCCGTAATTCCTGCCTGGAAATGGATTTTGGGGGGCTTGTGAAACTTATGAATTCTTTTATGCATACTTGTATGCATACCTGGTGGTTTTATGCTTTGTTGTCTGCGTTTTTTGCGGCGTGTACCGCAATACTTGCCAAGATTGGCATAAAAGGCATTGATTCAGACCTGGCAACCGCAGTAAGAACCGTGGTGATATTATTTATTGCATGGCTGATAGTGTTTGCAAAAAGCGGTACCTCAGGCTTAAGCACGCTTTCAAAAACAAATATTATATTTTTATGCCTGTCAGGGTTGGCAACGGGTTTATCCTGGATATTTTATTTCCGGGCCTTGCAGCTGGGGAAAGTGTCATCTGTTGCCGTGGTAGATAAAACCAGCGTTGCTCTGGCAATTTTGTTATCCGTTATTATTCTGCGTGAAACAGTAAGTTTGAAAGTATTTATAGGTGCCCTGTTAGTTATTGCAGGCACTATTGTGGTGATTTGGTAAATCTGTGACGGTTAGAGGTGATTACAATTAAAAAAATATTATTTATGTTCGTATGTTTTTCATTTCTGTTTGGCATTTCTTCCTGCGGGTTTTCTGCCAGAGCCCGGATAAAGAAATGCAGCTTTTCTATTTTGTCTGTAGATTTTCCGGATGCCTATAAAAAAAATCCTAATATAGCCGCGCTTCTTTCAAGTATTCCGGTTACAATAAATCTTGAAATTCATAACCCAACAAAAAAGCAAGTGCGCCTGGACCGTATTGATTATGAAATTACGGCTCTTGATTTGGATAATTCGCCTGTTATCAAAGGAACTATTCCGCAGACCTTTATTAATCCGCAGGAAAAAAAGGTGCTGGAACTTTCCGCCATGCTTAATTCTGTGCAGCTGCTTTCAGTGATTTTTACTAAAGGCATAAGCAAGGGGTCAAAGGTGAGTGTGCTTATTAATGCAAAGGTGTATTATCATACATTGCTTGGGAATATTGAAATACCGGTAAAAAGTAAAACAGAAGTAAATTTGTTCTAAAAGTGCTTTAAACACGCGGCGTGCTCAAAGAGCCCGCCCTACAAAAAATGAGCTTTTGTTGTAGGGATTGTTCTCCGAACAATCCAGCAGAGTGCCTGATGCCAGATTACAGGATAATCTATCAGGCCGAATAATCCGATAAGATTAATCATGAATGACACAGCAAAATTTCCAAAAAGGAAACAAATACATTTAAAAGATTTTGACTATTCAAACACGAATTTCGTATTCTTTTTAACACTTTGCACTTCAAAAAAACAAAATGTATTTGCAAATAGTGAGATTGCTAATTGTTTAGTCAACGAAATAGATTTCCGTTTTACTAAATTAAAAGAAATTACTGTTTTTGCATATTGCATCATGCCGGACCACCTGCATTTGCTTTTGAAACTAAACGAAGGATATGGCAAAACCCTGCAGGGTTGGGTTGCGGCTTTTAAAAGACACACTACAAAAACAATTTTACAAAATGCATTTGTAAAACCATTATGGCAAACAAATTATTATGAGCATATCGTTAGAAAAGATGAATCGCTAAATAAGATAGCAGAATACATAGTAAACAATCCGGTAAGAAAAGGTATGGTGTCCATATGGGAAGATTATGCTTTTTCTAAAATTAATTATAGTTCATTTAAATAGCAAGGCGTGCTCGGAGAGCCCGCCCTACAAAATAAATTAAGGGTTATCGTAGGGATTACGGGCAGCGAGTAGCATCCTGATTTCCAACGGTAAAAAGAAAAATCAGGGCAGTATCCCTGCAACAGATGGTAAAAGGAAAAGTAGGGATTGTTCACCGAACAATCCGAAGCTTAAATAGCACGGCGTGCTCAAAGAGCCCGCCCTACAAACATTGTAAAAATATTAAATAGGAAAGAGGGGCTGCGAGCAGTTGCAATATTCGTGCCTGCTGGTACACGTTAGGAAGTGTAGCAGGCCAGTTACCACACTCGTGCCTGCTGGTACACGTTAGGGGGTCTTTATAATCTATGGGGAAGTATAGGCATAGTTGTGGAAAGGTGTTCTATTTCAAGAATGCAGAAATATTTAAGAATTAGAACACAGAATAATGTCATTTCAGTCATTGCGAGGAGCTTTTAGCGAAGCGGCAATCTAAAACAACGAGATTGCTTCACTAACGTTCGCAATGACAAATTATAGCAATTATTGTCCCGTAAATTATAGAAGTTATCCACAATTTCCCCATAGATTGGGAGACCCACGTTAGGAAGTGTAGCAGGCCAGCGTCCTTTCAACATTTGGTAAAAGGAAAAGAAAGGGGGAGAGATGGAAAAAGCGCGTATTGAATTTTTAAAGGAACTTACGGAAGCCAGCGGGGTTTCGGGGTTTGAACTGGAAATCAAAAACATACTGAAAAAACATTTAAAAGGCCTGGCAGAAGTAGAGGAGGATAAGTTAGGCAGTGTAATTTTTAAAAAACAGGGCGCTTCGTCCGGCCCTAAAATTATGATTCCCGGCCACATGGATGAAGTGGGATTTATGGTAAAGTCCATTACGGAAAAAGGTTTTATTAAATTTATACCTTTAGGCGGGTGGATGCCACAGGTAGTGCTGGCACAGCAGGTTGTTATAAAATCTTCCAAAGGTGATGTTACCGGCGTTGTCGGTTCCAAGCCGCCGCATTTATCTACCGAAGAAGAGCGCAGGGCCAATAAAGGCATAGAAATGAAAGATTTGTTTATTGACGTAAGCGCTTCTTCCAGAAAAGAAGTTGAAGATGATTTCGGCATTAAGCCCGGGGACCCCATTATTCCGGTTTGTGCTTTTACGCAGATGAAAAACAGGGATTATTACCTGGCAAAAGCTTTTGACAACAGAATAGGCTGTGCCTTATTTGTTGAGATTATCAAAGCTCTGCAGAATGAAAAACACCCGAACACGGTTTACGGCGTAGGCACGGTTCAGGAAGAGACGGGTTTAAGCGGCGCAAAAACTTCCTCCTGGGTGGTCAATCCGGATGTGGCTATAGTTGCAGAAATCAGTATTGCCGCAGATGTGCCGGGTATGGAAAATGAAGACGGCATATTAAAAATGGGGCAGGGCCCTTCTATTTGTTTGATTGACCGCGGTATGATACCCAATTTAAAATTAAGAAACCTGGTTATAGAAACAGCTAAAAAACATAATATTCCTTTTCAGTACGGCGCTATGACCGGCGGAACAACCGACGGCACAGCAGTCTATGTGCACACCAAAGGCGTGCCGTGCATTTATATCGGCGTTCCTATGAGGTATGCCCACAGCCCCGCAGGAATAATCAATATGAAAGATTATGAAAATACGCTTAAGCTGATGCTTGAATTAATAAAAGTGCTTGATGAAAATAAAGTAAGGGAGTTGGTTCCGTAATAAATCAGTAAAGAGTGAAGAGTAAAATATACTCGCTCGCAAGGGGCGAGGAAAATCAATTTGATAATAAAAAAGATTTACATATTCTTTAAGGAAAGAAAAAATGAAAATTCATAAAAATATAACAGGTTTTTTGCTTGGTTGTTTAGCGGGAATAGTAGATGTAATACCAATGATACTGCAAAAACTTACCTGGGATGCCAATATTTCAGCATTTTGTATGTGGGCCGGGGCTGGTTTTATAATTTCTGCAGTAAATCTAAAAATAAAAGGCGCCCTAAAAGGACTGGTTGTTTCCTTTATAATGGTTCTGCCTGTATTGGTGCTGGTTGGCTGGCAGGATATAAGAAACATTATCCCTATTTTTATTATGACTGCCATACTTGGCAGTTTGCTGGGCTATGCGGAGGGAAAAATAAATGGCAATAAACAATAATTTTGAGTTTTACCTGCCTACAAAAATAGTTTTTGGCAAAGGCAGTATAAATAAATTAACCCGGGAAATAAAGCCCGGTGAAAAACAGGTTTTACTTGTTACCGGCAGAAGCGCTATTAGAAGTTCGGGGCTTTTAGCGCGTCTTGAAAATATTCTTAAAGATAAAACTGTTACGCTTTTTGATAAAGTGTACCCGGAACCGGATATTGATATTGTAGATGAAGGCGTAAAAGTTGCCAGGGCAAATAATTGCAGCGTGGTGGTTGGCGTAGGCGGGGGAAGCGTAATAGATGTGGCAAAAGCAATTGCTTCCATGTGCAGACAGGAAAACTTTGTTTCCGTAGCGGATTATATGGAAGTGGACGGTACAAAACAATTACAGATTCCCGGAATTCCGTTTATTGCGGTGCCCACCACTTCCGGCACGGGCTCTGAAGTGACAAAAAATTCTGTTTTAATAAATAAAAAGCTTGGCACAAAAAGAAGTTTGCGCTCAGACCTTATTCTGGCAAGAACAGCCCTTGTGGACCCGGAACTTACGTTATCTTTAAATAAAAATCTCACAGCAGAGCCGGGTATGGATGCCCTGACGCACATTCTGGAAGCTTATGCTGCCAAAAATTCTTCTTCCTTTACAGATGTTATGGCGCGGGAAGGTATAGAGCTGGTAAAAAGTTCGCTTTTAAAAGCTGTAAAAAATCCGGATGATTATGAAGCGCGTGAAAAAATGTCTATGGCTTCGCTTTACGGCGGTATTCTGCTGGCAAATGCCGGGCTGGGGCTGGTGCATGCAATTGCGCCTTTTGTCAGCGTGATGTATAATGTTTCACATGGGCTGGCGGTGGCTGTGTTACTGCCGCATGTGCTGGAATATAATGCAGTTGAGTGCAAAGATAAGCTGACGCCCGGCTTAATTGCGCAGGTGAAAGAAATAGCGCAAGAGCTGGGAATTCCAAAAGGCATTTCAGTTTTTGGCGTTAAAAAGCAGGATTTGCCAGAGCTGGCGCGTAAAAGCCTGACATCTGTTTCAGTAAAAAATAACCCGAGAAATATTGATATAGACGGTATGCTTGAATTGCTTTCAAAGTGTTTTTGAAAGAAGACACAGATGAGTGTTCGGAAACATTCCTTTCGAAAAACGCAGATTTGCCATCTGCTCTTTTAGCGGCTCAGTAATTGCAAAGTCGCCGCTAAGAGGTTTTCTTCAGGAATATTTCCTCACAGTACGCAAAATAATGTAAGCCCCGATTTTTGCCTTAAATGTTTGTCCGTAGGACATGTGTTGCCTGCTATCCTTCCAATCGGATTTCAGCAGACACGAGTATGGTCACTGACATTTATCCCGACGATTTGGATTATTTACTGTGTTTGAAATAATCCAGTCAGCGGATTACCATTTGACATCGGGATGCCTACCCGGCAGGAGGAGTTTGCCTTAGCCTACCATAGGCTTCGGCATAAACTCTGTCCGCCATTAAAAACTGGCGGAAAATGTAATGGAGGAGTTTGCCTTAGCCTACCATAGGCTTCGGCATAAACTCTGTCCGCCATTAAAAACTGGCGGAAAATGTAATGGAGGAGTTTGCCTTAGCCTACCATAGGCTTCGGCATAAACTCTGTCCGCCATTAAAAACTGGCGGAAAATGTAATGGAGGAGTTTATGTTTTGTTCAAAATGCGGAGTACAAAATGCTGAAGATTCAAATTATTGCAGAAGCTGCGGTGCTAATCTGGCGCCCCTGGGTGCCACAGGGCACAATATTGTCAGAGGTATAAAACCTGACAAGTATGCCGGTTTCTGGGTGCGCGTGATTTCATTTGGTATTGATTGTTTTGTGCTTTTTGTTTTAAGCGTGATAAGCGGTATTTCTATAATTATCTTTTTTGATAATTCCCCTGAATCTACGGAAAAAATATATTCTATTGTATATGTTTTTCTGTGCATATTTTATGAAATCTGGATGACGGTGCGTTTTGGCCAGACTATTGGCAAAGTAATAGTGGGCATACGCGTGGTAACTACGCATAATGAATTTGTTTCCTATAAACTGTCCGTCCTGCGGTTTTTAGGCAAACTGATTAATTGCCTTACGCTCGGCATAGGTTTTATAATGTTGTTTTTCAGCCCGCATAAACGCGGGTTGCATGATTTAATAGGAAATACAAAAGTGGTTTATACAAAATAATAATAGGTGGTTAAGTCCGTCTTTCAGATTCAGACGGGACCTCGTCAGTCATTGCATGACGGGTGATTAGTTTAGTTTTTGCGTAAACACCTAACTACTAACCACGTAATCACTGTATCCCGATGTTTACCTTTATCAAAGGTAATCGGGATGCCTACCCGGCAGGAGGATTTCAAATGGCAAAAGGTTTAGGCAGAGGTTTAAGCTCACTCATCCCCGGAGGAGTATTAAACGCAGTAAAAGCAGACATAAAGGGAGATGAAATACATAAAGTCCACCTGGATAAAATTAAACCCAACAGGTACCAGGCGCGAAAAAAGTTTGACCTGGAAAAATTAAAAGACCTTGCAGATTCCATAAAAGAAAAAGGTGTTATACAGCCGCTTATTATCAGCCCGTCATTAATTCCCGGCGAATACGAGCTGATAGCAGGCGAGCGCCGTTTCCGCGCATCAAAAATGGCCGGCCTTAAAGAAGTGCCGGTTATCCTGCGCCAGGTCACAGACAAGGAACGGTCGCAGATTTCACTGATTGAAAATATTCAGCGTGAAGATTTAGACGCCATTGAAGAAGCAAACGGCTATAAATCCATCATGGAAGAGTTTGACCTTACCCAGGAAGAACTTTCAAAACTTGTCGGCAAAGACCGGTCCGTTGTGGCGAACTGCCTGCGGTTACTGAACCTGCCGGTGGAAGTTCAGGACCTGGTATCAGGTGGGCTTATTAGTTCCGGCCACGCGCGCAGTATTGCCAGTATTTCTGATACCGCTAAACAAAAAGACCTGATAAAAAGAATTGAAAAAGAAAAACTTACCGTAAGGGAAGTGGAAAATATTGTACAGAGCTGGAAACAGGTACTGTCAAAAAAACCTGCAAAGCGCAGGCAGTCCCCTGAAGTGATAGATTTTGAAAATAACCTGCAAAGAATCCTGGGTACCAAGGTGCATGTGGTTTCACGTGGAAAAAAGGGCAAAATTATTATATACTTTTATTCATTGGATGAGTTGGACAAGATAGTAAAGGCATTAAAGTCAAAAACAAAATAATTATAATAAGGAAAAGGAAACTTAATGAACAGACAGCCAAGAATCCTTATTGTCGACGATGACAAAAATGTAGTTGAATCAGTAAAAATTGTACTTGAAACCATAGATAAAAATTATGATATAGATACCGCCTATGACGGTATTACCGCGTCGGTAAAATTATTTGATTTTCAGCCTGATTTAGTGATACTTGATATAGAAATGCCCGGGCAAAGCGGAGCCGGAGTGTGTAAACAGATAAAAATGCACCGCCACCTGGAAAATACAAAAATACTTATTCTTACCGGAAACAAACATAGAATATCTGAAATGATTTCTCTGGGCGCAGACACGGCATTGGTTAAACCCATGGATATAAGGGATCTTGAACATCTGGTTACAAGCCTGCTTCACCGGCAGTGCGCGTAATTTTAGTTGATAAGTATAAGAAAGCGATGATGCTTAATGCAGTTCACTGCCTTGTACTTCATCGCCCCAGCGCTTATTTTTGTTTTACTGTTTTCTTAAAAGCACATAAATTTTTGCCGTTAAATAACGGCTGTATTATGGAGGTTTTATTATGGTAATGAATAATCAGGTTCCACCGTCACATCCTGTAAATCCCGCACATGCTGTGCCGGGAGCGCACCCTCAGGGCCATCCGGTTGTTAGGCATCACAGCGGAAACGGTAAAACGTTTGCTATAGCATTTACAACTTCGCTTATTACTGCAGTTATTGTCACCATACTTACTTATCTTTATATTATTCCTATATTATTCACTAAACAAACCGCAGAAGTGCCTAATGTATGCGAATCAAAACTTGAACATTCAAAGCTTATGCTGGAAACCAAGGGCCTTACTTTTGAAGTTACCGGCGAAGAAAACCATCCTACTATCCCTGAAGGTTACGTAGTAAAGCAGGACCCGGGTGCCGGTATACAGATAAAAAAAGGAAGCGCTGTTAAACTGACAATCAGTAAAGGCAAGGCCATGACCTTTGTACCGGATGTAATAAAAATGACGCTTGAAGAAGCAAAAATAGAAATCAGTAAAGCAAACCTGGTAATTGACAGGGAAAACAGGATCCAGTCTCCCTCTATTCCCGCAAACAGCATTATTTCCATAGAGCCCCAGCAGGGCACCACGGTAGATTTAGGTTCAAAAGTAAATTTAATAATCAGCAATGGCCCGCCGAAAGTAGTAAAAAAAGTAGTAATTCCCATGGTAACAGTACCAAAACTTATAGATACTTATTTTGATGATGTACAGAAAACCCTTGAAAAATCCGGGCTTAAACTGGGCAAGATAAGCAAATCTTACAGCGACGATAAAGATTTTGATGTGATATTACTGCAGTTTCCTGCCGCAGGCACAAAAACCAAAAAAGGGTCTGAAGTCAGCGTGACCGTGAATTCTGAACTGGAAGCGCCGGCCCAGCAGGCCGCCCCGGAAGCAACTGAGCCAGCTGCAGAACCAGTGCCCGAAGAAACCCCCGCGCAATAGAAAAGATGTTGGATGTTTGATGCGGGATGTGGGATGTAAAACGAAAAGCGTTTGATTCTTGATGTGTTATGTAAGAATAGCACCTATTCGGGTATTCCTTCCTGTCGACAATCCTTAAAAACACACAAAATAGAATGGAACTTTTCTACGCTTTATTCGTTTATATTGATGAAGAATGGGAATAAAATGAAATTACTCATAAACTTAATCGTGATAACTCTAATTGCCTCATACAGCCTTGCTGCTACAGGGCAATCCGGCTGGCAGATTTTTCGCAAACCTCAATTAGAAAAACCTGTGGCATTAAACGGTATTATTGCAAAAAACAGTAATCTTGTCTCCGTGTTTGGTAATGCCTCAATTTCTGGAACAATAAAAAACAGAGAGGTTTCTTTTATAAGTGAATCAGGTTTTTCGGAAGATACTTTAAATGGATTGGTTTATGGACAAGCGGTAAGCAGTCGTGCAGGAATATGTGTAGGTTATGTAAATTATGATGCTGGGAAAACAACTCTTGACTGGATAGAAGGTGGGGTAGAATACACAAAAACAGTATCGGCTCAGAAAGACTCTTTGTTAATAATTTCTACAGGCAAGAAGGTCAGTCAGAATATTTTAGCAGGTATTTCGTTAAAGTATGCAACAAGTAATTTAGCAGAGATTAAAGAAGCGTCAGCCTATGCAGTAGATATTGGGATAATATACGTATATTCTAATAATTTATGTTTTAGCAGTTCATTGCAGAATTTTGGAAATTCTTCGAGTTTTTTGACCTGTGTTGATTCATTACCAAAGACTTTTTCTGCAGGAGCTGCTTATCTTGTCATGGCTGATACTACAACACATCTTGGATTTGGTATAGATGCATCATATTTGTTAAGCGAAAATCGTACAATTCCATATATTGGTTTTGAATATGGTAGGGAAAAAATGACATTTGACTTAGGTTATAAAATGAATGTAGATGAAGCTCTTGTGCAATTAGGCTTCAGTTTTCAAATTAATAGTTTCATTGATGTGAATTATATTTTTGTTCCAGCAAGATATCTTTCAAACGGTCACTATTTTGGGCTAAATTCTAAATTTTAATAATTTTTAATAGCTAAACAATAAAAATAATATAGGGAAATTTAATGTCTAAACATTTTTATATCTTTTTATGTTTGACTATTTGCGTTTTACCAAATACTGATGCTGCCCAGACAAGACTGACGGATCATTGTTTTTACAGCCCCCTGGGTTCAATTGATGGGTACATTTACTATACAAAAGATGTTTCAGGAGACAATTTTGATATCTGGAGAACAAGCTGTAACGGAACAGGTGAAACACGTATTACAAACGATCCAGAAAAGGAAACATTATTTGATATATACTCCAATAAAACTAAAATTGCTTATTTAAAAGAAAGTTTTAGCTGTGATTACATAAACACTATGGATGTAGATGGAGAAAATTCAATGACAATATATTCTACGGAAAACAAAATATCAGCTATCAAAGTTTCTCCTGATAATAGTGTGCTTGCTTTTGTAGAGCATGAAAGTGATGGTTATTACGGTACACTATATTTAATAAACCTAAATATAAAAATGCTGTCATACTGTAAAACATTTACATTAAGAGATAACTCATGTGTGTCCAAATTAGGAATTGAAAAAGCCTAATCCTTTTCTTATAATGGTTGATGATAAAGTCATTAACCTTACCGATTGTCG
>Ga0156443_134_pt1 | contig 16124 bp, 6 predicted proteins | sample RifOxyA2_FD_108086 | JGI IMG/M metagenome (GOLD analysis project Ga0156443, IMG submission 108086) | Elusimicrobia bacterium RIFOXYA2_FULL_39_19
ATCAAGTATAACACTAAGCTGGACCGCCAGCACCCAGGCTGGTGACGGAGATTATGCCAGTTATTACAGAATATACCGCGGAGTTTTACAAGTAGGTACAACAACAGGAATTTCTTTTACAAATACAGGATTAAGCGAAGGAACAACATACAGTTATACAGTTTATGCAGTAGATGACGCCAATAATCAAAGCAGCGGAATAAGCGGCAGTTATTGTACATCAAGAACAGCAGACATAACACCGCCGCAACCTCCTACAACATTAAGCAGTTCTGCCCAGACAGAAACCAGCATAACTCTTGAATGGATAGCCTCAACGCAATCCGGTGACGGAGATTATGCAAGTTATTACCGCGTATACCGGGAATCAACATTGATAGGCACACCCGGCGGTACAACCATAACAGATTCAGGCCTTACTGCAGAAACTACCTATAATTATACGGTATATGCAGTAGATGATGCCGGCAATCAAAGCACAACCGGCGTCCAGGGAAGTTTTAGTACCTTACAGGCAGGAAGCGATGTCACGCCTCCGGCAATAGAAACAGCAGCTGCAACAAACAAAAATACAGTAAGGGTGACTTACAGTGAACCGGTAGATGAAACATCTGCTGAAACAGTAAGCAATTACAGTATAAATAACGCAATAACAATAACAGGTGCGGTGTTAGATGTGAACCTGATAACAGTAAGTCTGACAGTAAGTGACCTTACAATAGCAACCAACTATACTGTGACAGTCAATGATATTAAAGACCGTGCAGCAACACCCAATACTATAATAAGCAATACGCAGGAAGATTTTGTTTATACGGGTGATGTAACGCCTCCTGAAAAGATACTAAACGTAAAGGCATTTGATAATCCTGCCGATGCCGGAGGAAAGGCAATAGTAACTTGGACAAAAAGCAGTGAAGATGATGTGCTTGGCTACAAAGTATATTTCAGTTCAGAGCCTTTCAGCGGTATATCGGGTGCAACATATTTCGGCGGTTCGCCGATAAATAACAGGGATGCATCATCCTGTACGGTGGCCGGTTTATCGGTAGATACCCAGCCGTATTATTTTAGTGTGCTGGCATTAGACAGTTCCGGTAATGAAAGTGCAGAGCTTACCTGTTCCAACGGCGCGCGTGCAATAAATAACCGGGTGGGAGAAGTTGTAAATGGTGTTGAAGATTATGAAATAACTGCTGGTTATAGTACCACCATTAAAGTTTTGGTGCCTACTGGGACCAATAAAGGTGTTTATATAGATATATCTGAACCGGGTACGGATAAAACATATAAAATAAACACAGCAGACACAAAAGCACTGGGTAATTCAAAAGTCATCAGCAGTACAGTTAATGATTTATCCGGCACTTGTACAGAATTCAAAGCTAAATTAAGTTTATTATCAGAAGTAACAATAATAATTCCATACCCTGCAAGTGTAATAGGAGAAACAGAAAACGGTTTAAGAATTTATACACTAAATGAAACAACCAACGACTGGGAGCTGGTAAGCGGTAATCATACAATAGATAAAGCCAACCACACGGTATCTATAAATGTAGCGCATTTCAGCGTGTTTAGAATACTTGGAACAGTATTATCAGCAGACACTCTAAACGAAGTAAGGGTATACCCAAATCCGTTTAAACCCAATGATAACAAACCGGAAACAGGTACCTGGGTTACGGGGATAATTTTTGATAATCTGACCAATAATTCAACAATAAAGATTTATACGATGTCCGGTGAACATGTTACCACATTAAATGAAACAGATAATAATGGTAAATATGAGTGGAATGTAACAGATAAATCAGGCAACAGACTTTCCAGCGGGACTTACCTATACAGAATCACCAACCCTTCCGGACAGAAGATAACAGGAAAGATAGGAATAGTGCGCTGATGCGGGTGATAGATGCATAAAAAAATAATTTATTTTTTACTATTGGTATTTTGCCATGTTGCCGGCCATGCAGATGCGCCCGATCCTGCCGGCATAAAAAAGTTTGATTTTGGCACCACCACTTCAATTTTATATTCCGGGTTCATCAGGGTAAGTTCAACCAATACATATAGTGCGGCAGCAGGATACGGCTGGTCCGGCGGTGGTGGCGGTCAATATTCCTCGGGAATCGGTTTGGAGAGCGGCCCGCCGAACTACACAAATTTCCCGGATCAACTGGCCTGTGATTATGTGGGCTGGTCAAGAATCAGCGCGGTAAACTGCCAGTTCAGGGTTGATTTAGCCAACGGCGATTATATAGTCCAGGTATTGTTCCGCAACCCCATACCTATCAGAACCTATGAGTTCAAGTACAGCGCCAACGGCGGCACTTCCTATACAACATTATTCAGTTCAAACATCAGCATAAGCAACGCTTATACCCGGCCCTATTTCCTTTTAGGAATGGGTTTGGATTATACCCCCAACCAGGACGCTTTTGATAAGTACATTGACCGTTTTTATCCCGTAAGAAGATATACTGTTACGGTTACAAACGGTTATTTGCTTTTTTATTTCAATAATTGCGCGCTTAGCATGCTTGCAGTTTATCCGCAAAGCCAGGAAGCTGCGGGTGAAACCTGGATAGCAAGCGTGAAAACATCCCGTAAAAATACTTTCAACAGCAGTTATTACACGGAATCCCTTCCCGCTGATTCAACGCCCGCCCCGGCGGACGACGGAAAAAATTACAGGTTGTTCACAAGAAATTATGTGAAGGAAGTATATCCCAACACAAAACCGCAATCCTATGAATTGATTTTAGCAACCACCGTGATAACGTTAAGCGCGGCAAAAGGCGAATTTGAACCGGCAATACTTGGGGTTTATCCTTTAAGCGATTTAAATAATGTCAGTGTAACCGTAAGCGAACTCGCCGGAGCGGGAGGCACCATACCCGTTTCAAACATAGAAGTAAGGAACGCGCATTATTTTGAAAAAAGAATAAGTAATTATGGAAAGTATTATACCCCCGTTCCTTTCGCCCTGATGCAGGACGCGGCAGTGAATATTCCAAACGGGCTTACAAAACAGTTCTGGATAACAGTAAAAGTCCCGGATAACGCCGTTGCAGGCGATTATACAGGCACAATAACATTCGCGCCTTCAAATAAAACCGTGACAACAATTCCTTTTACAGTGACTGTGCAGAATTTCAGCCTGCCCACGCCGGATGAAACGGACTGTACTTACGGCTGGTTCCAGGCAGGCATTGAATCCCGCCATGAAAATTACCGCCTGCTTATTTACATGGATGAAAATGAACCTGTTAAAACGCAGGCAAAAACCAAACTTGCTTCAATAGCTGAAAAACAAATCCAGAGCCTTAAAGACCACGGGTGCAATTCAATGCAGCTGCCCTCCCCGGAAATGAGCGGCACAAGCGTTAATTTTACCTGCCTTAATATATATGCTGACGCGATGATCAGTAAAAATTTCGGGCTGGACCCCAAACACCCGAACCAGTTTTTTGTAATAGGCATAGCAAACGATATTGCAAAGTCTTATACTGAATATAGTTCAACCTTCAGGGCCAAATTGAAAACTGCCCTGGAAAGCGTAAGAGACTGGGCCAATTCAAAAGGGATACCCATTATTTTCTGGGTGGTCGACGAGCCGCGTGAAGATTTTAGCCCCAGCTGCCAGCGCAATTATGTTGATACCATCTGGTATCTCGAGCTATGCAATGAAATTACAGGTGTAAAAACTACGGTTGATATGCTCAGGGGGTCTCCCAATCTATGGGGAAATTGTGGATAACTTCTATAATTTACGGGACAATAATTGCTATAATTTGTCATTGCGAACGTTAGTGAAGCAATCTCGTTGTTTTAGATTGCCGCTTCGCTAAAAGCTCCTCGCAATGACTGAAATGACATTATTCTGTGTTCTAATTCTTAAATATTTCTGCATTCTTGAAATAGAACACCTTTCCACAACTATGCCTATACTTCCCCATAGATTATAAAGACCCTGCTCAGGGACATAGATTCCTCGACAAATAAAGATTATACCCCCATGGTTGATTACATGGATATCCTGCAAACCCGGCCCGACATTGAATCAAAACTAATAATAGGCAAAACCCTTACAGGCCCGCAGGACCTGTGGTGGTATAATGTGGGTAAAAACGTAAACAGGTACACCTGGGGTTTTTATAACTGGTCAACGACATCCCAGGGAATTAATCAGTGGGACCTTTGTTATTGGTCTACGCCTTATTTTCCTTTTGAATACCTTACAGGTTCCGAGTGGGGCATATTCGGCGTTATATTGCCTTCAGAAGACGGAACGCCGGTTCCAACCACCTGGTATGAGTGGACCCGCGAAGGGATTGACGATTACCGGTACGCGTATAAATTGGAAACCCTTATAAGCAGCGCTACCAGCATGGGTTTTGGTTCAAACAGCAGTGTTACTACAGCTGTTACACTCCTTGCAAACATTAAAAGCAGCATGCTTACTTATCCTTCAGCATCTATCGCAGAGGGCGTAGCAGGCAGGGCTTATTGGGGCCCGGAATTTGAAAATTTAGACCAATACAGGGAGAATATAGCGCAGTCAATAACGGCGCTCATAGCAATAGTGGAAGCCGGCGGCGACACGACGCCCCCGAACCCCCCGGCGAATTTAACAAATCCCGCGCGCACAACATCAAGCATCCGCTTAAGCTGGACAGCTTCAACATCCGGGGATGTAAATCATTACAAAGTATATAAAAATTCTGTATTTGTAAGCACGGCAGCAGGGACAGCTTATACAAACACGGGTTTGAGCGCGGGAACAACATACAGTTATACGGTTTATGCAGTGGACAATGCCAATAACCAGAGCGTTTCCGGTGCCAGCGGGAGTTACTATACATCAATAACGGCAGATACAACCCCGCCGAACCCGCCTACGGAATTAACCAGCCCGGCCCGGACAGAAACCAGCATAACCTTAAGCTGGGTAGCCAGCGGGCAGGCTATTGACGGCGATTCCGCAAGTTATTACCGCGTGTACAGGGGCGCAGCGTTAATAGGTACACCAAGCGCTACGACCATGCCTGATGCAGGCCTTACTGCGGAAACCACCTATAATTACACTATTTATGCCGTGGATGATGCCGGCAACCAGAGCACTGAAAGTTTACAGGGGAGTTTCAGTACTTTGTCAATCGGCGGGGACGCCACGCCTCCTGAAATATTATCCGTATCGGTATCTAATAAAAACACGGTAAGAGTAACCTTTAATGAACCGGTGGAGGAAGTGTCAGCGGAAACGGTTTCCAATTATAGCATAGACAACGGGATAACCGTCACAGGCGCAGTATTGGATATTAATTTAGAAACCGTGGCATTGAATGTCAGTGATTTAACCATGGGTACAACTTATGCAATAACAATAAATAATATAAGAGACCGGGCAACTAACCCGAATACAATAGCGGCAAACAGCCAGGCAAGTTTTGTATATAGCGGCAATATAACGCCGCTGGGCAAAGTGCTGGGATTAAAAGCCCTTGATAATCCCGCAGATACCGGTGGTAAAATAGTGGTCTGCTGGGCCGTAAGCACTGACGCCGATTTGGCCGGGTATAAAATATATTTTTCTTCCGAACCGTTCAGCGGGATAAGCGGGGCCACCTACTTCAGTGATTCGCCTGTTAACAACAGGGACGCGTCATCCTGCACGGTAACGGGATTGGCAGTAAACATCCAGCCGTATTATTTTGGTGTATTGGCGCTGGATAGTTTTGGGAACGTCAGCTCGGAAACAGGGTGCACGCCGGCGGCAAGAGCAATAAATAACAGGGTGGGAGACCTTGTTAACGGTGAAGAGAATTATGAAATAACAGCGGGTTATAATACTTCAATTAAAGTATCGGTGCCTGAAGGAACTAACAAAGGTGTTTTCATAGATATTCTTGCTGTAGAGGGAACCAATAGTCTTGTTAGCGGAGCCATGTTGGATAAAATCAGCTCGGCGAATCTAAAAGCCTCAGGCAGTACAAAGATAGTCAACAGTACGGTAAATGATTTATCAGCTACTGCTACGGAGTTTAAAGCGAAACTGAGTTTGATGTCCAACGTAACGATAGTAATTCCATACCCTGCAAGTATAACCGGTGAAACAGAAAACGGTTTAAGAATTTATACACTAAATGAAACAACCAACGACTGGGAGCTGGTAAGCGGTAATCATACAATAGATAAAGCCAACCACACGGTATCTATAAATGTAGCGCATTTCAGCGTGTTTAGAATACTTGGAACAGTATTATCAGCAGACACTCTAAACGAAGTAAGGGTATACCCAAATCCGTTTAAACCCAATGATAACAAACCTGAAACAGGTGACTGGAATACGGGAATATATTTTGACGGACTGACAAATAATTCTACGATAAAAGTATATACGATGTCCGGTGAACTTGTAAATACCCTTGAAGAAACGGATAACGACGGAAAATACCAGTGGGATGTAAAGAATAAAGAAAAAGAGAAGCTTTCCAGCGGAACATACATTTACAAAATTACTAACACTACCGGTGAAAAGATAACCGGAAAAATTGGGGTAGTGAAGTGAGTACCATACTTCACCGATTAATGCATGAAGTTGCAAATATTTTTAAATAAACCTTGACTACCCGCTAAATAACGCTATTATTATAGTAGAGGCAAGAGAAATGGACAGGATAGAACAACCGGCGCAAGATTTCACTCCTAAATACTACAAAGTAAAACAGCTACTGATAAGCAATATACAAAAAGGCCAATATCAGCCGCATTCAAAATTACCTTCCGAAAAAGAATTAAAACAAGAATACGGTATTTCCTGTACCACAGCCCAGCGCATAAGACATGAATTAGTTAATGCCGGGGTAGCTTACGCTATTCAGGGTAAGGGGTGTTTTGTAGCAGGTCCGGTACCGGAAACAGCTGCCCGCCCCCAGGTTAAAAAGCATGAATCAGAAGATAAAAGGCTGGCATTTATAGCCACAGACAGCCTGAATGAGTTTTTTTCACCTATATTAAGGGGTGTTTTGGATGTAGCGCAGGCAAAAGGTTATATGCTGGAAATTTTAAGTTCTGGAAGAAGCTACCTGGAAGAAAAAGCGTTGTTAACCAAATATCTGAAAACACCCATAGCAGGTTTGTTATTACAACCTTCTTTATCTGATCAAAGTTATCGGCATTTGTTTCAATTGCAAAAGAATGAAGTAAAAGTTGTTTTAATGCATAGAAATATAAAGAATTGTAAGTTTGATTATGTCGGTATTAATAATGTGAAAGGTGCCAGGGATGCTGTCAATCAACTGATTAAGAAAAGTCACGATAAAATTGTTTTTATATCGGACTATAATTTAAACAGCAGTTCGCCGGCATTGGAAAGGTTGGAGGGATATAAGCAGGCCTTAAAAGAAAAAAAAATAAAAATTGATGAAAAACTGATTTTAGATAAAGAATATGGCGATTACGCTGCCAGGGAAGAAGTGGGTTATAAGAAAATGAAAATGTTTTTACCCAAAGGTATAGAGTTTTCCGCTGTGTTCGCTCATAATGATGAAGTAGCGTTAGGGGCTTATAAGGCGTTAAAGGAAAGAAAAGATAAAAGTTTAGACAATATGGTAATGGTTTGTTTTAGCGACGTCGGTGTCATTAAGAATATAGAAATTCCTTTGATAGAAGTTAAAACGGATTTATATCAGATTGGTTACCAGTCGGCCGAATTGTTATTAAAAAGAATTGCCGGCGGCAGTCCGGCTGAAGCAGGTAAGATATTAATACCGCCGAAACTTATTTTACAAAAACGAATAGTTGATAAGAGATAGGTTGATAAGATGATAAGTGAAACAATCTCAAAATTTAAACGGCAGCAGAATTCTCCGCCTAAGGCGGAGATGAATGCAGGGGTAGGTGTTTGTGTCACGGGCTCCGCCCGTGGGGATCAGCGTTTGAAATAAAAGAATGAAAAAAATAGAATTAAGAATTATTATTGGTTTACTTTATCTATTGACTGTAACAACATCCAATGTTTTTGCGGTTGTTTCCGGCGCGTGGGTGGAAGGCAACCAACGCCCGGACAAAAACTTTGTCAGCGGCAGGAACCCGGACGAGATACTTGCAAAACTTATAGATAACAGCATGACAGACGAACAGAAAGTAATTAAAATCTGGAAATATGTAATGACGCATATATATCATTCACCGGGCCCCTTAGAACTTTTAAACAGGAGCTATGATGATCAAGCCATTGATGCTATTAAATTTTTGCATACTTATGGTACGACAATCTGCGGCCAGAATTCTAATTTGATGACCGCCTTGTGGGAAAAAGCAGGATTTACTACCAGGGGACAGAACATGCCAGCCCATGTTATACCCGAAGTTTATTATAACGGCGGCTGGCATATGCTGGATGGAGACGGGTGCGGTTATTTTAGGTCCAGCACCGGGACAATAACCAGTCTTAGTTATATGGTGAATTTAAGCCTGGCAGACAGGCTTACTTTGTATAACAATCCTGTGCCTGACCCACATTATACGATGTATGGATACGGTTGGTCCTGGTTCTGGGAAAGTTATGTAGGCCGGGATGGTTGGCCTCAGCACCTGCCCCTTTATTGCCATTCAATGGATATTACATTGCGGCCCGGTGAAACATTTACCAGGTATTTTGATAAGCAATGGAGCCCGAATTTTCAGTTTTGGGGTAATGGCAATTCTTTACCTGTTAATGTTAAAGTCTATAATTCCGCCGGTGAGAGCGCTTATGTAAAATCGCCCGGGCCTTTTCCACTCACCAATACCAGTTCATCTCGTGGTTTTGGCATGTATGCAAATGGAGAATATGTTTATACACCGGACCTTTCCCATTTCTCCTGTTTTGAGGGAGTATTGGCGAGTACAGATGTTGTTTCCCAGGGCAGTTCGCCGAAATTAGCTGGTACCAGCGCCAGTTCTGAAGTAATATTTTATATGAGAACACCCTACGTTATTTGCGCCTATCCTGTTGATGGGGAAACAGCAGATGATTTATATTATATTGATGACGGCCATCCCGGCCTTGCCGGAGCTACCAGGGGTGCGATAATAAGCGGGAGTGCTGTAGGAACTGTAAGTATGAGTATATCGTATGATATGGGCAGAACCTGGAATAGCATCGGAAGTTTAAGCGGGTCTTTCAGCAACGACATAACGGATTATGTTAAAGGCAGGTACCAGTACTGGGTGAAATTTAACTTTACAAGCGGCAGCGGGTTGGACTCTCTAACCCTTAATACGCGGGTAATGTTAAATTCTATGATGTTATACAGTTTATGCGGGCTTGAACAGGGAGTAAACAACATTAAGTATAACACGGATAATTTGTCTGTCAAAGAAATAGTTCCTGATATCTGGACTAGCCAGGCAATATACAATGCGGGAAAATATTCAGACTCAAATATGACATGGGAAAATGGGGACGTAAGGCATTTATCGCCAACCGATCCTACGTCCGGCCCTTCCGAGGTTGTATATAAGGTGGATTGCTCCGGCGCCATAAGAAAACTGGACCTGGGGTGCCGTTTTATGGTTCAGACTTACAAATCCCCTCTGCACGAAATGTTTTATTCTACCGACAATGGGAGTACCTGGGTACTTATATCAAGCAATGTATCTTCTGTGGAATTTTATTCCAGCAAGGGTTGTTATAACGGCAGTGCAGCATTGTCCGGCGCGCAAAAACAATGCCTGGTAAAATTTAAAATAACCCCAAACCCGACATGCTATTGGAATAACGGTTTTACAAATTTTTTCATCAGCGCTTATTATGAAAACCCGACCACATCGGATATGATAATCACTCACGGCTGGAACGAAAGCGGCACGCCATATACTCATTCGGAAACAATCCATCCCGGTACAACATTTTATAATTATACAATAAACGTCGGGGCCGCTTTGGCGTTAGGCAATGAGTCTGTCTCTCCTGGAAATACATATATAAGAATGGAAGTACCGGTACCCGGAGGGATGACGTCAATAAACGGCTATGTTAACAGTAATTCTTCGGTAGCTGTAAGCGGTGTAACAGTAGCTTTAAGCGGCAGTAGTACCGGAACTTATACCACCGGTTCAAATGGTTTTTATACATTCAGTGTATCCACCGGCGGAACTTATACAATCACTCCAACAAAAACTGACTGGAATTTCAGTCCGATAAATAAATCCTATACAAACATAAACAGTGCACAAAGCAATCAGGACTTTTTTGGTGCTTACACAGGTTCCGGCTATAGTATTAGTGGAACCGTGACCAGTAGTACCGGCAGCGCAATCAGTGGTGTTACGGTAACATTAACCGGTACAGGCACCGGCAGCACATCAACTAATGGAAGCGGTGTTTACCAGTTCAGCAGTTTAGCTCCCGGCAATTATACAGTAACACCAACCTTGACCGGTGTTACATTCAGCCCGTTAAACCGCAGTTACACAGGATTAGGTGACAATCAAACAGCACAGAATTTTACCGGAACCTATATTATTCCCGGAGGTTACGCGGAATTTATCTGTTCAATAAAAGCCACCGGTGGCGATTTCAGCTCGCTTGCCGGCTGGGAAAATGCAATAGATAGTGATTTAACCAGCGCAAACAATAAAGTATTTGGCGGCGCCAAGACAGGAACCATAAGTGACGGCGCATCAGTAACCGGCGCAACCAGCGGTGCTACTGGTACGGTATATCATTGCACGCAAACCCAGATGTATTTGAATGTAACCGCAGGAACTTTTCAGGCAGGTGAACAAATACGGGTGGATGGAAGCAATTATTTAACAACCAGTGATGCAGGAAACAAAGTAATAGCTGCAGCAGAATGTTACCCGATGACCGATACAGCGCCATTAACAATCTACGGCTGGACCACCAACACATCAAATTATATAGAAATAAGAACCCCGGTGGGATACAAACACAGCGGCAAGTGGGACACAAACTCTTATATATTAAATGTGGGAACAACTACAGATGCATTATACATGGAAGAATCCAATGTTCGTATAAACGGATTACAAATAAACGTAACAAAGAACAATATAGACGGCGGGACGGGAATAAATATTTACGGGGATGGTACCACAGCAGAAGATGTAAGAATAAGCAACTGTATAATAAAAGGAACAGGTGCCTTTACAACAATTACTAAACGCGCTATATTCGGCGCCAAAAGCGCGCCTGCTGGTTCAAAGGTAAGAATCTGGAACAATTTAATTTATGATATAAATGGCACCGGGAGCGATTACATAGGAATCTATATCAGAGATGCGGACAGAACTTGCTATCTTTATAATAACACAATAATAAATTGCAGCCAGGGTTATTACAGGGATGAATCAACAATAATAGCTAAAAATAATATGGCGCAGGATTGTACAGATGGGTTTGCGGGCAGTTTTGATGTGTCTTCCGATTACAATTTATCTGACGTAGCCAGTGATGCGCCGGGAAGTAATGCAAAAAATTCAGCAACAGTTACCTTTGCTGATAAAACGGGGAAAGATTTTCATATAACAACAGCGGATACCGGCGCAAAAGATTTTGGAACCTATTTATCTACTGATACATATATAGCATTTGGCACGGATATTGATGGCGATACACGTAGCGGTAGTTGGGATATAGGAGCTGACGAATACAGCGTTGCGGGGGATACAATTCCTCCAAATGCACCTACAAATCTGACAAATCCTGCAAAAACTCAGACAACTTTAACCTTGGACTGGACCGCCAGCACGCAAGCCGGCGACGGTGACTATGCAAGTTATTATAGGGTATATAGAAATGCAGTTTTAATAAGTACTGCCAGCGCAACAAGTTATACAGATACAGGATTAACAGCCGGAACAACGTACAGTTATGGAATCTATGCAGTAGATGATACGAATATAGTAAGTTTATCTTCAGCAACAGGGAGTTTTAGTACAGCCGGAAGCGGAGCGGATACTGTTCCGCCAAATGCACCAACAAGCTTGAACAGTCCCAGTCAGACTGAAACAAGTTTAACAATAAACTGGACCGCCAGCACGCAGGCTGATGATGGTGATTATGCGAGCTACTATAAAATTTTAAGAGATTCAGTGCAGATAAGCACAACGTCAAACACAACATTTACAGATACCGGGTTAAACGCAAATACAACCTATAATTATTCTGTGTATGCAGTAGATGATTCCAGCAATGTAAGTACAACCGCAGCCTTGGGAAGTTTTTGTACAGTCCCGCAGGGAAGCGATATTACCCCGCCAATGATAGTGTCAATAACAGCAGTTAGTTCGGTTGCAGTTAGCATAGAATTCAGCGAACCGGTAGATGAAAGCACGGCAGAAACAATCAGCAACTACAGTATAAATAACGGAATAACCATTACAAACGCGGTTTTAGGTGCAGATTTAAAAACAGTAATATTAGTTACCAGCCAACACAGCACAGGAATAACTTACACAATAACCATAAACAGTATTCAGGATCTTGCAGGGATTCCTAACACAATTCTTCCAGGCAGTCAAATGAATTATATGTATGGTGACACTACTGCTCCGGAAAACGTGACCGGGCTAGGGGCAAAAGATAATCCTACGGATAGAGGCGGTAAAATAATAGTCAGTTGGACAAAAGTTGAGGATGCGGATTTAGCCGGTTATAAAGTTTATTATTCACCTAATCCATTTAATAGTATAACCGGAGCAACGTATTTCAGCGGGTCGCCTGTTTCCAATCCAAACACATCCAGTTGTGTAGTATCGGGATTGATAGTAAATAGCCAGGATTACTACTTTGGAGTATTAGCCATAGATTTATCAGGAAATGTAAGCAGTAGTATATACAGCGTAGGGCCGGTACGGGCCAACAATAACCGTTTAGGTGAAACCATAAATGGGCAGAAAGTGTATGAAGTTACTATGAACACATATAATTTAAAAGCAAAAGTGATAGCAAGTCCAGGTTTAAATGATGGCGTGTACATAAATATAATGAAACCGGAAGAAAAAGCATCAAAAGTAACACAGGCAAACACAAATGCGCACAGTAATACAAAAATAATGAGTGCAACTATTAATGATTTATCAGATACAAGTACAGAGTTTAATGCTTTATTAAGTTTAGTAGAGAAGGTAACGATAGTATTAGCATATCCTTCAGATATAACCGGAGAAACAGAAGAGGGATTAAGGATTTACTGTCTAAATGAAACAACCGATGAATGGGAATTAGTTGCAGGCTCGCAGGAGTTATCACTGTTAGCAAATACAGTGGCGGTAGAGGTAGAGCATTTTAGTGTGTATAGAATAATGGGTACAGTATTAGCAAAGGAAAATTTAAGAGAAGTGAGGGTATATCCAAATCCGTTTAAACCCAATGATGATAAATCTGAAAACGGAACCTGGGATACAGGTATAATCTTTGACAGCCTGACTAATAACTCAACGATAAAAATATACACGTTGTCAGGAGATCTGGTAAATATCCTTGAAGAAACTGATAATAACGGAAAATATACCTGGGATGTAAAGAACAAAGAAAAAGAAAAACTTTCCAGCGGGATATACATATATAGAATTACCGATTCTACCGGAGATAAAATAACAGGGAAGATTGGGATAGTAAGGTGAACCCCCACAGAGTTGTCAACGCCCCTAGCCCCTCTTTGCTAAAGAGGGGAATAAAAGGGGAGTTCCTGAGAGGGGTTAGGGGAGTTAATAAATCTGGGGGCTCATCGTGTTAAAAACAAATGAAAACAAACTTGTAGTGCAGGCTGTAATGGGGGAAATTTCTCATCCATCAAAAGGTCCTTATTTGGTTTCCTTTGACGGAAAAGTAAAAACTCTGCCCGGCACCGGAAGCATAACCTATAATAAAAGAGTAGGGGACCTGTGCGTGGGATTAATGGCTGACCATGTAGAACCGGGAGTAAGCATAAAAAATATGTCTGCAGATACCGGATGTAACACTGGGCTAAATATTCTTGCATGCTGCGGTAATGAGGCAACAGTAATAACCGGAAAAGCAAAAGGAGCCAAAGGCGTTGTTACAGGCAAACATGGCGGAGTGGAACATATAATTGTGGACTTTCCCTTAAAAACAATGGATAAATTAGTAATAGGGGACAAGATGCAGATAAAAGCCTGCGGCACCGGCTTGGAATTGACTGATTTTCCTGCTATAAAGATAATGAATATTTCTCCTGAATTGTTAAAGGCAATTTCTTTGAAGGTTATTGGAAAAAAACTAAGAGTAGGGGTTGCACATATAATTCCCGCTAAAATCATGGGTTCCGGATTGGGAGCCAGTGACACGCATACAGGCGATTATGATATCCAGTTGTTTGATAAAAAAACTGTTGAAGAATATAACTTGCAGGATTTAAGGTTCGGGGATTTTGTAGCTATAATAGATGCCGATAGTTCCTATGGCAGAATTTATAAAACAGGTGCGGTTACCATAGGTATTATTGTCCACTCGGATTGTTATGTTTCCGGGCATGGCCCTGGGGTTACGACCCTATTTACGAGCTCAGAGAAAGGCAGTATAGAAACTTTTATTGATAAAAAGGCAAACATTGCTTCTGTTTTAAGGTTAAAATAAAAACAAAAATTCAAAAAACCCTTGATTTTTGTGTGTTTTCAGGTTATATATGTAGTAATAAGAAGGCATTAAAAATTGGTGGTTAGTAAACAAAAATGTGTTGGATGGCTCAACTCATTTTTTTTGGAGAACCAGTCAAACGTTTGATTGCATTTGAGTAAAGGAATGAAAAAATGAGCGTAACAATAAAAGATATTGCAAAAGAGGCAAATGTAAACTTTTCAACAGTTTCATTAGCTTTGAATAACCATCCAAGAATAAGTTCGGAAACTAAAGCCAAAATAAACGCTATCGCTAAAAAATTAAATTATATACCAAATATTAGCGCAACGTCGTTAAAAAATAAAAAAACACAAACTATTGGATTGGTTATCCATGCTTTAACAAATCCCTTCTTCGTGCAGTTGTTGGCAAACGCAGAAGATGCTGCCTATGATCATAAGAATGACCTTATTGTGTGTTTTAGCGGTTATAAAATGGATAGAGAAGAAGAATATATGAATTTATTGATGAAACGAAAGGTAGATGGTTTGTTAATAACACATATGACCAACAATGTGCAGGAAGAATCTTTTTTAAAAATCCTTAAAAAACTGAAAGAAAATAAATTCCCATTTGTGCTTTTAATGGAAGACATAGATTTAGACTGCAATTGTATTTATATAGATTATGCCAAGGGAGAGTATGACCTGATAAATTATCTGATAAAAATAGGCCATAAACATATAGCTTTTGCTTATAATGGAACTATGTCAAAGAGCTTAAAAAAGCTTGAAGGGTACAAGAAAGCTCTTAAAGAAAACGGTATTGAAATTAAGCCGGAACTAATAATATCAAAAAGTTTTAATACTTATAAGCATTATGAGGAAATAACCGAACAGCTATTGTCCGCAAATCCCCGGCCCACAGTTTTGGTTACAGCGGATGATTATATGGCGCTAAGGTTTCAGGAAGAATTTAGAAACCGGGGTCTTATGATTCCACAAGATATAGCGTTAGCAGGGTTTGATGATATAGCATTTCTTAACCATCTTAAATTTCCGCTGACTACAGTCCGGATTTCTCCAGAAAAAATTGCTAAACTTGGCGTGGAAATGCTGCTGGGCCAAATAGAAAACCCGGAAGCAGAGTTAAAAAAAATAGTTATTGACCCGGAATTGATAATCAGGGAATCCTGCGGAGTAAAAACTATTATGCCCATAAAATCATGATGCTTTTTTTTAAATATTCATGAAGACGTTTGCGCATAATAAATATCGGTAAATATTATTTCAATATAAAATAAGCGGTAAGATTAAGGGGGAGAAAAAAATGTTTAAAAAAGCATCAGCATTAGTTGTAGTTGGTTTTTTTATGTTTGTTAACGCAGTATCTGGGGCCGCAGAGCTTCCGGAAATTTCCGGTCTAAAGTGTTATGATTTCGGCCCCGCGAAGTCGTCTGTGTGGCCCGGGTTCACCCTTGTAACCGGAGATATGGCGTACGATGAAACCGCCGGTTTCGGCTGGA
>Ga0156443_124_pt1 | contig 15300 bp, 18 predicted proteins | sample RifOxyA2_FD_108086 | JGI IMG/M metagenome (GOLD analysis project Ga0156443, IMG submission 108086) | Elusimicrobia bacterium RIFOXYA2_FULL_39_19
AATCGTTTTTTTTCAAGTAAATAACCGTCTTTACTTGCATATAGAAATGCCTTCTGCTTGTCTTTTAAAAACGCATGGGTAATTGGGTCAAACTGCGGATATTAGGATGAAATATGAGGCGAAAATACCAGGCTGGACGCACCAGGAACACAATGTTGCGGCAGTTTGATGTAGGTAATTCTTGAGGCAGGTGCTTGAGTAATGACGAAAGAGGTATTACGCTTCAAATTTGGCGTATCATGGCTCAGGTTGCCAGTAACCTTACTCGTGCCGCAAGATTACCCGTTTGGAAGGGTTTGCGGCCAACCCGGATTTCCAGCATAGCTAACGTTGTTTTAAATAATCTTGGACTGCAAAATTATATTCTTCCAGAGAGACCTGGTCTTTATAACTATTACAACACAATGGACTCTCATTATTCTTTAATAGTTTACTATAAACTTTTTCCAAATCAGATAGTATCTTGCTCCTCTTGTTTAGCTTAAAAGCATCCTTTGTCTTTTGAGTTAAAACAAATATCTTATTTTTATATCCTATGAACCCATCAGACTGTAACTTGCAAATTCCAGAATTAATTTCGTCTCTTGTAATAATTGCATGCTGAATAAAATCTCCTGCTGCAATTACATTCTTAAGGCTTACTGTCTCCTCTTTTACAGAAAGCATAATAGACAGCAACAACCATGCGTCTGATAAAGAATATTGATTTTTATCCATTAGACCTCCTTTACTTTTTAATCCGTATTAAGTTTGTGTAATCACCTGTTAAACTAGTTTCCAGTTCATAGGCTTTGCTTCTAAAGGCCCTGCTTTGATCAATCCCAATATCATATATTGTATAATTTTGACTCATCTTGCCTTGTATCCAGTTTTCATTTCTTGCAAGTGCTTTTGCTTCGTCATATGGAGTCATCTTCCAAGCTTTGTAATAATCTGCACCTATTTCTTTTGCATATGCCTTTACCCGTGTCATAGTTTCGCCTATGACTACCTTCTTTTGACCCTCGGTAGCTTTCGCAATCCCTTTTAAGCCAGAAACAGCCTCATCGGCAATCTCCCCACCTATTTTCGTGGCAATTCCTGCAGTCCTTCCTACTACACTTATCCCTCCCATAAAACCAATTGCTGCGTCATACGCATCTCTTTCAAGAAGGCCTAATTTGCTGTAGGAATAAAAACTAAGATTTCTACCTTCTGCCAGTCGTTGTTCCCTGTTTTCAATAAACCGATTGATACCAGGTTCCACAATGTTTCCAGCAAAATAATTCCAACCAGTGTTGAACGCATTTCCAATTGAGGAATTTCTCCAAGAAAGATCAAGCCTTGAACTATAGGAATATCCACCACCGTAATCATCAAACATTGGCTCCATTCTATGACCTGTGGGATCCGTGTTGTTTATAGGGTTGTTCCTGCAATAACTATACCTGTTGAGACTCTGAGGGTCATACTGGGATTGAACGACAGAATCAGGACTAATGAACGTACACAACTGTGGATCATAGTATCTTGCATTATAATAGTACAATCCTGTATTATCGTCAAGAACCTGCCCGGTGTACTTGTGGGTATCGTCTGCAGTGCCGGAGGTTTCAAAAGTGCCGCCATAGGGCAAATATTTGTTTGTGCGTACCACTGAGCCGGTAGTGGCGTTAGTCATAAGGTGTGTACTGCCCAGGTGGTCTGCGTGAATGTAATACGCATTTCCACTGGAATCTTTCATTGCTACTCTCTGGTTGCCAGCGTATATGTATAAGGTTTGTTTTAGTAATGAATTGCCGCTACTGTATAATTCATCAAAAAGCGTACCATAATACATTATATAACTGCCGTCACCTGCTTGTTTCTTTATCCTTTGCCCTTCGTGGTCATAAGTATAACTTTCCTGCGTGCCGTCTGCCATTACTATAAGTATTGGCCGGTTTTCATAATCGTAAAATATCCTTCTTCCATATAATAATTCGCTGTTTCCGTTTGCATCTTTTACTTTTATGCTGGCATTTTGCCTTAAGCCATTGGCTATAGCTGCCGTTGGTGTTGTTTTGCTATAGGCTATTAACTGCTGTTGTGTAATTGTTTCTTTGGCTGCCGGCGGGGTTGTTTCTGTACCACCTTCCCCTTCCTGCCCGTCACTTAACCGCCAATATAAACTTTTTTCGCCTATTTCACCGCCATACCCTAAATACGCTGCTATGGTTGCGTTTGCATTATCACATTTTCCTACCGCTGTTTCACGATAATTTCAAAGAACTTTCAAATTGTTATGAACTCTTTTAAAAAAAAGAAACAGGATTTTCTCCTGTTTCTGTTAAGTTGTCAAATTGACTCCGCCCCACTAGCCCTTATGTCATTACGATATATTAAAATATTTTGAAAGAAGCAATCCGCTACTACGCTTTAATTGTTTCAATACTTCATTACTTAACAACGTCCCCCTCGCCTTCTCCAGTTTGCCAAACTTTCAAAGAACTTTTTTGCTTTTAAAAACAAAAAACAGGATTGTTCCTGTTTTTTTGTTTGATTGTTTTACTGGCTATCAATACCAAATTTTCGTAGTTTGGCTTGCCCATCCGAAGCTGTTTTTCTGTTATCGTAAATAGCGATGTCTTGCAGAAAAATGTCAGCGAAGGAGGAGTTTTCAACTCATCTCGGAATGTGCTGCGCGCTAAACTGTCCTTACTTGTTTTTGGCAATTTCCAGTCGTTTAAGTTCAACAGGTGTCAGTTCTTTCACAATTGAGCTATATAGACCAACACATTTTGGGTAATCTTTATTTTCCCAAGCCTGATGTGCTTCTTTTCTTTTTTTATCAATAATTTGTGACCGAGTTAATTCTAATGATCTGCTGAATACCCATTTTTTTAAGTTCTCATAACTACTTTTTTCGCCCCTAATAAATTCCATCGCGTAATTTTTAACTAGATCTGCTAATTTTTGCAATGAAAACATAACACCTGATTCGTTAGTAGATTGGAAAAATACCTTTTCATTTTTGATTCCTTTATACTCTAAAATATCTTCGAGCCCATATTCGGTAGATATTCCATTTTTTTGCATTTGTCCTATTTTCAACCCAATCTCAGCACCATAAACCTCATAGTAAAGAGTTACAAATACTAAATCATTTTTATAGGTAACTGATAAAATATCTTTTGTTTCCGTTTTAGTTACACAATATTCATAATCTTTGTTTAGAAAATTAAATATGTTTAAAACCATATTTACAAAATTAACTGTATCCCATTTTGATTTTGATGTATTCATAATCATCCCCAAATTATTTTTTGTACCAATGTGTTGTTATTGAATCATAGAACCAATTATGATTTTCTAATAGATTCCTCTCTGCTCTGAGGAATCCTGTATTATCTCGTAATTGTCCAAAAGGATTAACAGAAGCGTCTCTTATTGGTAAACCTGTTTTCATGCTTTCTCTTAAACGACTTGAATTTTGTTGCCAATTTAACTTAGGATTGTGCAAATTTGGTAATTCCAATAATCGCTCATTTTTTGCAATAGTGCCTGGTTTTACTAAATCTTTCATTTTTCCAATTACGACTGTTTTTTCAATTTTTACAGCACTTGCAGCCTCATCAGCATATTTCAATGCTCCTATTACTGGTAAAAATGCTACGACATCAGTAGCAAGCTGAAAATTATGTGACCAAGTAAACTGATAATTTGTGATATCAAACGTTACATCCCTTATATCACCTGGTAAATCTACACCAATCAGGGAAGTACCAATCTGTGCGCTTGTTCCTAATAAATTAGTTTCTTGACTGTAATTACCTAGTATCAGCTGATTATATGCTGTTTGTAAATAACCTGAAAAATCAGGTGCACCACCTGGCGTTAAAGAAATACCAAAAGAACTTATCCAGTCAGGTGTACCGGCTGTTGCTATAGGACCATATAGCATTATACTATTTGCATTTCCAACACCTTCTACACTATATCCAGTTCCTGAATAATCTGCTGTTACTCCATCTACCCCTGCGGTAGGTGTGTTTCCTGTGGGGTCTGTATACCTTATCGGATTGTTTCTGCAATAGGCGTACCTATTCAAACTCTGCGGGTCATAAGGATCTTGAACGATGGTATCCGGCGTAATGAATTGACAAAGAACAGGGTCATAGTATCTTGCATTATTTAGTTACTATAGATTTTGCTTCCTTATATATAGTAGACCCATAGGGAGAGGCTGTATTTCAAAGAGCGTCTTATAGTCAGTATTTACTTGGAAATTATACAATTTTGGCGGGTATTAAACAAGGCGGATTGAAAATATTTCCTATATGTATCTTATGGCTATTTGTCGGGCTTCATTTCGTATAATCTGGCTACTCCCTTACCAGTATTCCCACGAATGCGTTTCTTGTCCCGCTTCTTCCGAAAGCATTTCCTATGGGCTGCTTTCAGGTCAATCGGCGTTACCCTTGTGTATATCTGTGTTGTTTTCAGCGAGTTGTGAGCCAGGAGTTGCTGAATTATCCTCAGGTTTGCTCCGTCTTTTAGTAAATGTGTGGCACAACAATGCCTGAGCGTGTGCGTGGCAATCTTTCTTCCCGGGAACAGAAGCAAGGTATATTTTTTTATGTTGTAATAAAGCGTTACCGGATTCATGCGACCGCCACTGACAGTGAGGAACAGGGCAGGCTCGTTTTTCTTGTCCAGCCATTTTGTTCTCACTTCCCGCAAATATTGTTCAAGCCAGTGGCGGGCGTTGGCTCCAAAAGGCACCAGTCTGTCTTTTCCGCCTTTGCCTTTATTTACCCGCAACATGGATTCTCTAAAATCAATGTCATACACATTCAGGTTAACCAGTTCCTGTCTTCTTAGGGCTGAGGAATATAGCAGTTCCAACATTGCCCTGTCTCTGATTCCTACAAGCGTTGAAATATTCGGCTTGTTCAGCAGGGCAAGAATTTCACTGACCGATGGAACATCTTTCGGCAGTTTTTCCTTTGGTCTTGGCATTTCAAGGTTGTATGCAGGATTTAACAATATACGATCATGGCTTTTCAGGTATCCAAAATATTCTTTTACAACATACATCTTTGCGAATATTGTCCGCTCATCCAGCCTTTGTTTTGTCACCTGACTTGTTCTACAATAAAGCCTTATCTTATATTTTTCAAGCGTGGAAGGTCTGATACTATCCGGCTTGTGTATACCCAGTTCATCCAGCCAATCAAAAAACTGGTCAAGATAAAGTTTCTTATATTTTATGGTTTTTGCAGTTGTGCCCTTGGAATGTAAATAATCAATAAATTCTTGCTGGTAAATCATCTTGACTGCTCCCTTGGATGATGTTTCCTGTGTTCCCGTTTCAGATCGTTTATTGCGATGTGCGTATAAATCTGGGTTGTTTCAATGCTGGAATGCCTCAACATTTCCTGAACAACTCGCAAGTTAGCTCCACTGCGTAGCATATGCACGGCCATGGAATGTCTCATGCAGTGCGGAGTAATATGCTTTTCTATTTTAGCCCGTTTGATATATTTCCCCACTACCCAGATAAGATTGCCCGCATTTATTTGCTTCCCGCCCTTAGTAATAAATAGCAGGTTATTTTCCTGCGGTCGGCAGTGTAGGACTTCTTCCGCATATTGAAATAGTTTCGGGCGGGCAATTTTCAGGTATTCGTCAATATACTTTGCGGCTATCTCTCCTATCGGGATAATCGCGTCTTTGCCGCCTTTACCCTGAGTGATTCTCATCTCCTGATTGATTGTGTCAACCTCATAAATTTTAAGGTTCCTTAACTCCTCGCTTCTTATGCCGGAGGAATACATAAGTTCCAGCATTGCCTTGTCTCTTAGTCCCAACGGCGTGTCAACATTCGGCTGATTAAGGAGTTTATACATCTCCCTGCGTTCAAGGATTCCGCGGGGCAGGTTCTTCTTTCGCTTTGGCATTTCAAGCGTTGAAGTGGGGTCATACAGAAAATATCCTTTGCGTACAAGGAAGCGGAATAAAGTCCGTAATGGCGTAAGCCTGCCGTACTGTGTTTCCAGCGAAATCGGCTTCCCTCTTTTATTGATGTAGCCGTAAAGGTACGCCTGATAATTGAGAATGACATCCTTTGTTATCTCATTAACATCGGCAAGCCCGATTGAGGCAATGTATTCAACAAAGAATTTCAACTGCTCCGGGTAATCTTTGAGCGTCCGCTTTGAACAACCCATGGCTTCCATGTGTTTCTTTAACATTTCTATCCAAATTTTGAGTTTTGTAATAATATCGGTCATAAAGACACCCCCTTTTTTGCACCCCTATGCTTTCCTTGAAAAAGTCAAAGGGTGTGCAAGTTACTATGAACTCATATATGAAATTGATTGAAATTGACTTCGTGCCACCTTTGCGAAGTTCGCAAAGTTAGCACAAGAAAACCAGCAACATTATTGGTATCCTGGCCCAGCAAGCCTGTTCATTAGTTCCAGCGGCGTTGTAAGCCCAATGACTACTTTCTCGGAGTCTACATTTCTTTCAGAAAGTTTGTAGTAGTAGCACTTGCCTTGCTTGCCTTCTGTCACAGTCAAATATTCAAGGTTCACCAGGTCGCCAAGTAATTTTCTCAAACTATAATCCTGCATTCCAGTCTGCTGGCGGACTTCCCTGCGAGTAATCACGTCTGTTGTGTCTGACAACTTCTCTATTGTATTAAGAAGTTCTCTTTGCGGTTTTTTAAGTTCCCGGAATGTTTCCCCGAACAAGTCTTTGGCAAGCCCGTATGCTATTGCATAATCATCTACTGTAGATTCTATATAGTCCCTGCCCCCGCTTGTTTTCAGCGGGCGTTGATACTGGTGCAAGAATGTTATGATTTTTATGAGATTAAGAAAGCGTACATGATCCCTGCGTGTTCTTACCCACTCCGCAGGGAATTTAAGTTCGCTGGCAAAAGGGATAATCACCTTTACATCTTTGAGCAACCTCTGAATGCTGCGGATTTTTCTGATAACCGCTTTCTGTTTATCTTTTTTTGAAAGGCTTTCCAGTGTCATCGCCTCTTTTTGTGCCTCATGTATTAGTTCGGTCTGGAATTTTGATTCGTCCAGATACAGTTCAAGGCATAAAGAAGCGTCATCATCGCCGCTGTTAGGCTTTCTTGCTGTCATTATCACGGAAGCATTCCCGTTTATGGTATGCGTTACAGTTTTTATCTTTGCAGTAACCGGGTCACGTACAGGCAGGGCAAGCGTTATTTTCTTCCTTGTCTGTAAGGACTTTATTGACATCTCGGTTTCCCCGTTTCCTGTTTTTTCTTCTATCACAAGAACCTTGTTTTCAAACTCATGTTCATCTACATAGAGCAAAGCCTGCGGGCTTATCCTGTTGTAGTGGACATATTCTTCTTCCGGCGTAAGTTCAAGGATTGTATCTATCAGGAAAGATTTTCCTGCTCCATTCTGGCTGACAATGGTGCAACTCAAAGGCTGGTCAATCTTTCGGGATATTGCCACAAGAAAAGTTATTATTTTCACTGAGTCATCCCCTACATAGCCTAACACTTCAAAACCCTGTTTGATTATTCCCATGAGGTTAGGGTCTTTAAGGCAGGCGACTGCTTGCTCTTTTTCAGATTCGGTCATTTCCTGTCCCGCTATGGTTTCGCCAGCCATTATTGATTCACCCCAAACCTTTTCCACTTCCCCAATGATACACAGAAGTTCCCGTTCAATCTCAGATTCCTTTGCTGGCATAATCTTTCTTATCTGCTTGATAAATATACTGCGGGATTTTGCGGTATATAAATCAGGCGTATCTATATGAAAGTTGTCCTTATCGCAAACCTTGATATTTACTTTCATCTGCTCAAGATTTTTTGTTGTAATCCCTTTTATCCTGTATGACCTTCTCCCGAAATCAATGAACAACCCATCATCAGTTTTGCTAACCGTGGGCTTGAGTTCGCCAAAGATTGAGTATGCTGATTTTATCAGGTCAACAAACTGATTCTTGCGGAACCCGCTTATTAGGGCAGCGTTTATGTCCTCGTATTCTTTCGGGAAATCCAGTTCATAGGTATCTATCCCCAGACTGGTAATCTTCTCTTTCATTGATAGCCTGTGTTCAACTACTTTGTTGCCGAAGCACAGGAAGACTTTTTCAGTGCGGTAATCTTTTAACATCTGAATGTGTTCAGGTGTCAGTCCGGTATCATAGATAGGCACAGCATTACCCAGCCCCATTATCATGCAACTGAGAGCGTCTGTGATTCCTGATACGAGTATGACCTGGCTTGCTGATTTCATTGCCCGATAATTCCATACAGGCCGCCGATCATTTGGAACCCACACATGCAAAGGCATTTGCCCGGTTATTCTTCTGCCATAGAAGGCGGCTATGTTGTCATTTGGGTCATATACGGGGAATACGATGCAGTCCTTCAATGTTTCAGTACCATCATCTTTGAGAATACCCACCTGCTTTAAGACAGCTATCAGCTCATCCCCGCTGTCCTGCGGTAGTATCGAGAGCAGACTACCACTTGAGTATCCGACTTTGAATTTACGCAGCAGTTCATCGTCATTGATTCCCCGGCTTGCAAGATAGCTTATAGCTTCCCTGCTTTCAAGGAATGAAGTGTGGTAATACTCAACTACGCTCTTTAAGATTTCTTGGTTATTCATTTTTAAGTCTCACAAAACGGCCGTTTACTGTTACTATTTTTATTTTTATGACTTCTGACGGAACTGTTTCAAAAAAGGGTATGTTAAAACTGATACCCCTTTTATCCACAGGTCGGGCAAACATATTTATACTGCACCTTCCCCTGATTCCTTCCTGCAAATATCCGGCTGAGTTTATGTCCCTTGCTGCATAACTTCGCGGGCCTGCCAATTCTTTTGCCCTCAGCCATTGCCCGCCGCAATCCGGCTTTGGTACGCTCGCTGATTTTTTCTCTTTCAATCTTGGCGAGCGTTGACATGATTGAGATCACAACATCAGAAAACTGTCCAAGGCTTGAGATGTATGGCTCCTGGTACGAATGCCAGTTTATGCCGAGGTTCTTTAACTCCTGCAATTTCTGGAGTGTGAACAGAGTACCCGCCCGGCTGAATCGTGACAAGTCCCAGAATAGAACAACATCAAACTTCTTCTGGTGTGCATCCTTAAACAGTTCAGCAAACCCAGGACGCTTATTCTCACTGGTTTCGCGACCTGTAACCACATCCTCATAAACCCTATGGATTTCCCAGCTCTGCTTTACACAGAAGGCTTTCAAGTCGCGAGTTTGGTTCTCAAGCTCCTGGTTTTCCGTGCTAACCCTGACATAGATTCCTGTTTTCATTTGAACCTCGTTTGACTTATCTGATTAGATTTAGTATAAAATAACCATATTATTCGCTTAGTTGAGTGTATATGTCATATAAGTAGTTATTTATGTAAGTCAAGTAACACATTATATAACTTATATAACACAGTGTCAATGTCTCTAAAAAGGTACTATTCATGGCTATAAAGACGCATTTCAGCAAACTTCTCGGCGAGCGGAGACTAAGAGCCGCACATGTTGCACGCAAGACCGGCATCACTCCGCATACCCTCTCCCAGCTATACAACGAGAGACTTGAAGGCATAAGGTTTGAGACACTGGACAAATTGTGTAAATGCCTCAAGTGCTCAGTATCCGACCTCATTGAGTACATACCTGACAAGGAACGTAAGAAGTAAGTATCCATATTTTTTTCCTATCCCATTCTTAAGGGTTGTAGCCAGATGGAAAGTTCGCTTTAACCAAACTCCCCCCTGTATATGTATGCTTTTTACTCTTATAATTGAAAATATTCATTTAAATTCATTTAATTTTTTATACTTGGGTATATTTATATGTATATATCTCTAATCTCCAATCCTCACACCCCAGTTTTGTTAAAGCGAGATTTTGTGGGTTAGAAGGGTTCGTTTTTGCGTCTTTCCTCTTCGTCCAGCAGCCATCTCATATCTTCAACCAGTTCGATTTCAGCACCATGGCTGGAGCCGGTTTGATAATACCTGGCTACACCAATGATTTCCATAACCTTCATATCTACTAACGCCACATTCCTGCTGGTGCCGGTTGCCTTACAGACACCGGCAGTATCCAGTTTACCGTCATTCCTAACCAGTTCATGCAAAATCTGGCTACGTCTGGTAGGTGCGGTTGAGAATGCTATCTCACGAATCATGGTTAAATCTGATTCATCAATTGACCTGCGGTCATATAGCCATGCCCGCCCTCTTGCCCAGTCATACAATATCTGGTTAGCCCTTTTCGGATCCTCTTTCCTTACCTCGTTATGGTTAGGCATACTGTCGCCGTATCCATCGTCCTCGAGCCTTGCTATGGTGCTTCTCATTCTTGCGACAAGTTCGCCATACTTTACGATCATATTTACTACTTCATCTGATTCCTTATCCTTTTCCCACACAACATTTCCCATAGCCATTTTCCTAATCATAAACTTGTTCAACGCTTCCCTGCAAGCGTTGATTCTATGGTCATACCCTTTCTTATCCCGGAGTATTGCTACATATTCCTTATCCGTCCTCTGTATTTCAGTAATTCTCCAGAAGTACAGCCGTGGCCCGAGATTTCCCATTATGTTCCAGGTATGCATGCTTATATCAACAGTAGCACCTATCCAGACAAACTGATACTCGCCTTCATAACCTCTGCTACCGTGCACGCCTGAATCCGTCTTATACCCTTGTCCGTCCAGTACACGCACGAGTATCCCAAGTTCACTCTGCAACCTTTCCTTCTCCTGCGAGAATAGCGGTGCTAAATCAGAGGTAAGCAGCACCTTGTTGCGAATCCTGGGGAGTAAATCTACTTTATCCCTCAGTGTTTCTTCCCGTTTGTTTGAAGCGTGCGAGACAAATGAAGCGGACGTAAAATTGTCAGACCTGTGCACTATGAACTTAGCACCGTCTAATATACTGATGACAGTGCTTTTTTCTCCGCTGGATTTACCGATGAATATAAGTGCAATAGGCTTTTTGCAATCCTTGATTTTCAATGTCATCTCAGCCGAAAGTGAAACTTCAATCTTAGGCCACATTCCCGGAAAATTCCTGAGTAGCACTTTCATAAAATCAAACAGAGACATACCGTCTACGCTGATATAGCTGTAAATACTTCTTGCGTTTGATATTAGGCTTTCAAAGATTTCCTTTGCATTTTCATTTTTAACAAAGAATTCGTTTACGTCAATCTTTTCTTCGCCGTCCTGCAACGGCAATTCAATTATCTTAACTTCAATGCCATGCTCCAGGAATTTCTGTCCCCAGGAAACCGCTGCTTTTATGCCTGTGCCATTTTTTTCCGAGTCAAAACAGATATAAACTTCTTTGCTATAGAGCATGTCTATCATAGCCTGCGGCGGAAAAGCATTGATATTTGACATCGTAACCGCACAGTACCCGTTCTGAATGAGAGACGCTGCATCAAAGATACCCTCGGTTAAGATAACCTTATCTGCCTGCTCAATGCTATCCATGTTAAAAACGTTAACGATCTCCTCTCCTGGCAGGTTCTTATATTTGGCGTCTGATTTCTCAGGAAAATCCAGATTTTTACCGACCATATATACTGCCTGATTACCTTTGTAGAACGGCAACGTTATGCAGTGATTAAAAAATTGCACGTATCTTGCCTGCTCCTGTGTCCCGTAATTAACTATCAGCCCGGAATCCGCCAATTCCCTGACGCACTTATCGCTGTCGCACTTAGGAAATTGTTCCTGGATATACGGCAATAAGTCTACGCCGTCATCATACCCTATCTTGAACTTGTCAATCGTAACCCGGGATATTCTCCGCTCTTCTGTCAGATACTTCAATACCTGCTCGTTTTCCTTCAACCGCTGGTAATAGAATTCAGCGACACTTGTTAATATCTCAGGATTCACTTTCTTTTTTACCGCTTCTTTTTTCTCTTGTTTCATGGCTCTGCCTTCCTTTATATTTGGATCTGAAATCAATTTTTTAAAGTCATCCAGATGACCCCACTTGTTACACCCAAAACACCGCCAGTAATCCTTGTCTGGGTAAACCTTGAACGACTTCGTCTTCTCGTCATTGTGAAACGGACATAAGCCGACATAAAGCTTGCCTTGCTTATGTAACCGCACATGCTTGCTGATTTCATCTACTAATTCGTTCCCAGGCATTATCATACCCTCCGCGTAATTTAATCGATTTTAGAAGCTCCAACACCCCGTACAAGGGGTAGTTGGCGACAAAATAATGGCTATATGGCAAACGGCTTTCCAGCTACTGTTATATACCTGTCGGTTCCGGCTATATACATCGGATCCGTATCCCTTAACGGCCTGCCGAACCGGCGTTTATAGACCTTGCACTCTGGCGAAGTGCAAAGCTGAACCTCCCTGTCGCTGTCGCCTAAACACTCCAGGCAGTTCAAACGAATATCTTTCCACAACTGTGCTTTGCTGACTGATACTTTTGGCATACTCTTCTCCTATTATTTTAATTTTAAATACATCCTTTCTCGTATATGCGATAGACCGCATATTAATAGGCAAAAAAAATTACTCGGCTATTCCGCTTAAAAAATCTTTTGTATATTTTACTACTTCTTTTAATCGGTGCGTATTGAGCCAGTATTCTGTGTGCAATCCGGCCTTTGTACAAAGAACATACCTTCTATCCCGAAGTATTTTTAAATGCTGTGAGATTACTGACAGTTTTATTTCTTCAACTAATACCTCAGCAAATTCCTTATTCTCTCTGGCTGCCTGGAGTGATTCGTTCACACGCTTGTGAATCTCACCTACATTTAAATTAGGATGCTGTTTTAGTATCTGCAAAATGCTTAATCTAACCAAATTTGCCAAAGTCTCAAATAACTCAATTGAGAGAATTGGATGATAGTGATAATTTCTTACCACCTTTTTTTCTTCGTTATGTTTTTCTTGGTTTTCCATATTTTTCCCCATGCCTGCATGTAATCGCTGTATCGCTATTACGATTATATACTACCTTTTACAAAAAGTCAAGGGGTATTTTTGAAATTCCGGCTAACCTAATTTCTTGAATCTTTTTACCGTCAATGATTCTGTTTTTCTTTGTTATTCCACCAGACATGGAATTGTATAGCCTACCTAATCGTTGGCACTACGGGATTCGCTTTGACTCCGGTGCTTTTCTCAATATATTCTGCGATTGAAATTAAATTATTTACGCAGTAATTTTGCTCAAGCATACAATGACTTGCCAGCTCCAGGCTCTTATACCATCTATGTATCTGTAAGTTTTTCATCGGAGTTTCTCCTTTCTATAAAGTGTGGCGGGAGCCCCCTTTCAGGAACCCCCGCCGGATACCAGATTAACATCGGATACGTTACTTACCCGTAGCTTTCAAAATAGAATGAACCTTTTCGGATCGCTACGCCGACATTCGTCCAGCCTGCACTCATTAACTGTTTGCCGGTTAAATCCTGCACGCTCCCGTCAATCCAGTTAGTTATATGGAACATGTCTTTAGCTTTGTTGTACGCAATTGTTTTGCTTGACCGGCAATTGCAATTCAACAAGATGAAGAATTCGCCACTACCCTTTGACAGGATTCTTTTCAAGTGCGTAAGCGACTTTATCCTGGTCATGCTGCCCCCTTGATAAATCCCTTTTCCCGAAATGACAGGAATTTACCTTCGTTGCCGACAACAATATGGTCAAGCACTTCAATCCCCAGCAGTTTACCTGCGTCAATTAACCTGTTTGTAATTGTTTTGTCTTCCTCTGACGGGTCAGTCTTGCCTGCCGGGTGATTATGCATGAGAATTATTGACGAGGCGTTGCACAGCAGGGCAGTTTTGAATACTTCCCGTGGACTTATTACCACGCAATCAACGCTGCCTTTTGCAACTTCCTCTACGGCAACCACGGAGTTCCGGGTATTCAGGTGCAGGACAATGAACACCTCGCGGTCAAGGTCATGTATCATTCGCTCAACAGCCCGGATTACGCACTCAGGCGTCTTTATCTGCTGTCCAACCTTGTAGTTGTTTTTCTCAAGCCTGACTTTGACGAACAAATGCTTGAATGAAGGTTTATACTTTCTCATGGTTTTTCACGCTCCTTGTTTATAAATAAAAATGGCAGGAGCAATCCCCGAGTTGAACGGAAATCACTCCTGCTTTGCTACCCTGCTGAAACTGAATAAACTTTACTCCTCTTCTACCGCAGGCTCATGGCAGAGTCTGCACCGGAAACTTGGGTCATAATGTTCCCAGCTTGTGTCGTCAAGCTTAAGTTCCTTGCCCCTGCTGTCGTATAGAAAATTCACAAACCAGCCACGGTAGAACTTGCCTCTCATCTTTGTCTTGCAACCTTTCGGACATCGTAATTTCATACATACCTCCGTCAATAATCTTCGGGCCGCATAAAGGTTATGGCCTGAGGGTCTGCGATACACCATATCCTGCCTACTTCAATAACGCGTAATCGCATGGTGTTCGTGTCTTCCGGGTCAGGAACTTTGAGCATCTCAAGTCCTTTTTGAACAAGGGCGACCCTTATATCCCTATCCTCAAAGCCGACCTCGTGGAACAAATTAGCCGTGAAGATAATCGGATATTTCCCGCATTGACCCACGCGAATTAACATGCCGTCCAAAACGGCTTCTTCGAGTGAATAAACGCTTATTATATCTGCGTCTTTCCAGAAATCTTGATTCATGTGGCCTCCTTTACCATTTTTCACAAAGATTTTTGTATCCGCACCAGCTACAACTCATCGGGCTCTCGCAAGGATAGAAATTTCCCGAATGGATTGCCTGTGCGACAGAACCTATCATTTTCAGCAATCTGTTCAACTGTGCCTCTGTTCTCGGCGAGGCAAAAATCATCTGTGTTTTTGCAACGCGTGTTTTCACCATTACATCGAACACAAGCCCTTGAGGTTCTTTTCCTTTAATGAATTTGTAGCCAAGATTGTATGTTGCCAACTGTAGGTCTTTTTCGGCAGCATCAATTGAATAGGAACGTTTGCTGGTTTTTGAATCTCGTATGAAACCATGATCGTCAATTACGTCCAGGTACATTTGCAGTCCATACGAGGTGTTTTCAAAATCTAAAACCAGATGTTCCTCAACACTAACAGGCTGAATCTTCGGCGAGATATCCTTATGATAAACAGATAAACACTCTACGCCGAGATCCTTGATAGCACCGGGTTGATCTTCGCCGAAATTGATTTCCTCCTGCATGTAATTTTCAAATGCAGTTGAATAAACGTCCAGGACATCATTCAGAGGCAGGTCAGAAAAGCTTGTTATCTTCTGAG
>Ga0156443_141_pt1 | contig 8852 bp, 12 predicted proteins | sample RifOxyA2_FD_108086 | JGI IMG/M metagenome (GOLD analysis project Ga0156443, IMG submission 108086) | Elusimicrobia bacterium RIFOXYA2_FULL_39_19
GTGTAAAACCTCTCTTTTTCCTGAATTCCCGCACCCTTGAGCCTATCAGTTTCAACAGATTCTGCACAGTTTTATCCCCCTTGTCGTATTAGCGAAGTCATTACCAAACTGACAAATAGTATATAAACTCAGTCGGGGTTCGTGCCATAGGTTATATGTCATATGGTATTGACACATAGAGCAACATTTTGTAAGATTGATTTAATGATGAATGGCAGGTTTTGTGTTTATATTTGGTGGCAGTCTTACTAGGGGGCGGTTACTGATTTACCCATAGATGATTGGCCACTTTTTTATTGGGAGGCAAAGGTGGAAGAATCAAATTTCAGAGAATCGAAAAATCATTGGATGGAATTGTGGTTACAAGGAATATCGTTTGCGCTTGGTATAATTGCAGTTTCTCATTTGTTTGATAGTCTATGGATAAGACTTCCATCTTTGTATTGTAGGCTTATATTAACGCTTTTGTGTTTGCTTATTTCTGCTGTAGGCGCATATTTTTATCATCTTCACCATTATGAAAAACAGAAAAAAGCAGATGATGCACAGGGGCGAAAGAGAGAAACAATACAGGAAGCGTGAGGAGTTAAATGAATTGGTTAAAAAAGTAGCGAAATTAGTTAAAGATACAAAGGCAGTTTTGATTTATGGTCCATATCCAAAAAACAATCCAGAAGGAATATATCAAATTAGCTTTTCCGAAAACAAAAAAGTTTGGGTTAAAAACTTCCAAGAACTTGTTGATTTACTTTGTTCGGAAATAGGAGAAAAATAAAGACTATGATTATTGACAATAAAGCAGAGCAGTTTTTAGATGCACTGAAAGATATTTTGGAAAGAAAGGAAAAAATAATGGAAGATTTTGATAAGTACCTCAAAGATCCAATATTTAGAAACAAGACAAAACGGCTTGCTGTTCTTAAGGAGTATGAAAAACTCTGCGATGAAGAAACAGATCTTTGGCAAAAAAACTATAAACTATTTAAATAACAATGTATTTTGACGTTATAAACTGCACTTATGGTTTGAAAATGAAAAAAATAAATTACTTATTATCAAAAGAATTATTTAAGACTAGCTATATTTGTTTTATTCTAGTTACATTATTTTGTAGTAATGTATTTTGTACTTCATCACTCCAACAAAGTTGGGTACAGACTGAGAATCCAAACAATGGGAACGATAATGCTAAAAGTGTTGCGCTAGATTCAACAGGGATATACGTGGCCTGTACATATTCCTTTGGTCCAAACACCGCTCAATATTTAGAGAAAAGAAATTTGTCTACTGGGTCCATCATCTGGACCCAAGTCACAAGCACTGGTTCACCTCAACCTGCAGATGTTGCCGTAGATACATCTGGAGTCTATATTGTTGGAATCGACAACAATGCAGGGAATGCGCAGTGGCGAATAGAGAAAAGAAGTTTATCTGACGGATCTGCGATTTGGGTGCAGACTACTAATCCAGGTGGTGCTTCTGGTGCTACAAGCATTGCAGTAGATGCATCCGGGATCTATATAACAGGCTATGATCAATCTCCAGGAAATCAGCAATGGCGAATAGAAAAGAGAAGTTTGTCTGATGGGACTACGATTTGGACTCAAACAATTAATCCGAGCGGTAGTAATGATTATCCTTACTCTGTTGCAGTAGATACAACGGGAATCTATATAGCTGGCTATGACAGCATCCCAGGGAACTATCAGTGGCGAGTGGAGAAAAGGAGTTTATCTAATGGTTCCATTATTTGGACTCAAACAAATAATCCAAGTAGTGGTAATGATTCTCCTTCAGGAATTGTACTAGATACAACAGCAATCTATATTGTTGGATATGACAATTATCCTGGAAACTATCAGTGGAGAATAGAGAAAAGAAGCCTGTATGATGGGACTACGATATGGGCACAAACAGAGAATCCAAGTAGTGATGTTGATGTTGCTTATAGTATTGGAGTAGACTCAACAGGGATCTATATAGCTGGCTATGACAGCATCCCAGGGAACTATCAGTGGCGAGTGGAGAAAAGGAGTTTGTCTGACGGAACTACGATCTGTACACAAACCGAGAATCTAAGCAGTGGTAACGATTATCCTTATAGTATTACAGGAAATGCAACAGGAATTTATGTAGTTGGTACGGATGTGTCTCCGGGGAATATGCAATGGCGAATAGAAAAATATGTTGAACAACTATCAGTACCAACAACATTTGTTGGCACTACTTTATCAGCAGCAACAATAAATTGGTCGTGGATAAATAATTCGAGTATTGATGAGCTGGGATATAAAATAAAGACATCTACCGACGGTTTGATTGCGTTTTTGTCTGCAAATACAACTTATTGGTCTGAGCTTGGATTATTACCAAACACACAATATACTCGTTATTGTAATGCATATAATCAGCTTGTTGAATCAGGGAATTCCAATTCTTATTCCAAATACACTTTTGCAAATTCACCTACAGGATTAAATTCAACTGCCATTTATATTACTTCCTCAACCATTCAGTGGACAAATGCAGGGGCAACCAGGTATTCAGTCGAGCGAGCGGCTGACAACAATGGTAGTCCCGAAAGTTATGTTGCAATCAAGGCCTGGGCTGACAACATAACCGGAACAACTTATGCTGATACAGGGCTATCAGCGGAAACAACCTATTGGTATCGAATGAAATCATATAACGGGGACCAAATTATAAATAGCACGCCGAGTAATGAAATAAGCCTACTTACGCTCCCGCTTGCGCCATCTGTTTTTTATGGTTCGTCACAGTCAACCGGAAGTATTTTGTGGCAATGGACGGACAACTCAAATTATGAGAAGGGATTTCGTGTTAAAACTTCAACGGATGGTATGATTGCTTCCTTAATACCTAATGCTACAAACTGGTCAGAACCATATTTACTGGCTAACACTCAATATACAAGATATGTGGTTACATTTAATACCACCGGGGAAAGCAACAAATCTGCTTCCTCGGCTACATTTTCTTTAGCAAGTTCGCCTACGGGGTTAATTTCGGGTGCAGTATATACGACTTCAGCAACAATATCATGGAATAATGTCGGAGCAACAAGATACGCAATTGAACGGGCTCCTAATGCAGGCGGGATTCCAGGTGTATGGTCTTCAATTAAAACCTGGGCAGATGCTATTACATCAAATAATTTTACTGACACTGCTTTATCAGGCGATACAACTTTTTGGTATAGGATAAAATCATACAATGGCAATGGAATGATAAACACTATTCCAGGCAATGAAATAAAAATAGTTACACTCCCTGGCCCGCCATCAGGATTTAATGGCATTGCTTTATCTAGTTTTTCAATTAACTGGTCATGGAATGACAATAGTAATTCTGAATCGGGATTTAGGATTTATAGTTCTACCGATGGAATAGTTGGGACGGTGTCGGCGAATACAACATATTTTATAGAAAAAAATCTATCTACAAATTCACAATATACAAGGTATGTGATTGCATATAATGCTTCGGGTAATACAGGCGCATCAAATGGAGACACAAAATATACGCTTGCTAACTCATCTATAGTTTTAAATACAGTTCTTGTAAGTATTTCGTCAGTAACGCTTCAATGGAATAGTGTTGGAGCAACCAGGTACGCGATTGAGCGCGCAACGGATAATGTGGGAGTACCGGGAAATTGGGCAATGATTAAGAGCTGGGCCGACAATATTACGGGAACAATTTGCATAGATTCAAACTTAGCCGGAGGCACAACATATTGGTATAGGTTAAAAGGGTACAATGTAGATGGAATTATTAATGACACACCGAGTAATGAAATGAAAGTTTATTACCCTTCAGCTGCTCTTGATCATTATGAAGTTATCGCACCAAGTTATATCTTGCCTAACCAGCTTTTTACGCTTACAGTAAATGCCAAAAATGAATCCAATATGACAGTAACAAATTATTCCGGCAATGCGACTATATTTTCAGTATTGGCGGAAAACGATACGATTATTGGAAGCGGGCAGTTATCAATTACAAGTATAAGTTTGACAAATGGGGCAGGGGTTCTTTATGTGGAAACCTATAATAAGTCCGAAACTATCAAAATAAAAATCATAGATTCAAACGGAAAAACAGGTCTTAGCGGAGTTTTGAATGTTGTCAGCAGTGGTACTGTCCTGTATACTCTTACAACAAACAGCAATCCATTGGTTGGCGGCACTATTAGCCCCAATCCATTTGGCAGTGTCTTTCCCAGCAGTACATCGGTTCAGTTAACCGCAACTCCAAACCCGGGATATGTATTTTCGGTATGGAGCGGTGATGTTTCCGGAAACACTAACCCGATTACAGTTATTATGAACACAAATAAAACGATAACCGCGATTTTCACAGCTGCCAGCAGTGTAACACCATCAAAAATTGAGTTGACAGCAAATCCTCAATCAGTTATTGCAGGACAGTCTTCAAATATTACCTGTAAGGTGACAGATGTTTACAACAATCCTGTATCCGGAGTGCCGGTAACTTTCAGCGTAACAAAAGGGTCGGGGAGTGTAACCGTATCTTCAGGGAATACTGATACAAATGGTCAAATCACAACAATATTTACGCATAATTTAACCCAGCCGGGAATAACCGTAGTGAGAGCAACCGCAGGAAGTTTGACACAAGATATATCAATTAGCGCGGCAGTATTAGTAACTGCCGGTGTACAAGGAATAATAGCCGCGAGCGAAGACCCGAACACAAGGGTAACTATTCCGGCAAATGCAATCAGTTCAAATATAAAGGTAACGATTATTCTGAAAAATGATTTAGATTCAGGCGAATTGACTATGGTAAATGCGGCGAATGGTAAAGTTGCAGGTAAAATTCTGCCGGATGTTGTTCGTAAATTTGTAGCTCTAAAACAGAGTGATGGCACTGATTATGGTAACTTTGCAAAGCCTGTAACAATTGAAATACCCTATACGGACAGTGATAATAACGGTATAGTCGACGGAACGCAGATAAATGTGAACAAACTGAAAGTGTTAAGATTGAACGAAACCGCACAGGAATGGTATCTGGTTCAGGACGGTAGTTTAAACCAGGTTGATAAAGTTAATAAGATAGTGAAATGTGAGGTGAACCATTTCTCGTATTATACTTTAGGGAATTTAAGCGTTGCCGGTGATATAGACACGGTAAAACCCGCACAGTTGCATTTCGGCGCAGCTAACGCGGTAAGGAAGAAAATAAACGAGCTTAAGGAAAAAATAGATTTGAGCCAATAATATGAAAATACAACCATTAATAATCGCAGCTTTAATTTTAATAGGCGCTTCTAACCTAATCCACGCAGAACAACAGAAAGACTGGCTGGCTGTAACTATAGGTAACCCGTGGCTGGGAGTTAAGTATGATATAAGTAAGAGATTTTCCGTAGAGTTAAGGGATGTCATAGATCCGGAACTGACCATTCCCGATTTGAGGGCGGCATTTAATTTTTATAGAGGCGAGAAACTCAAAGGTTTTGCGGGGCTGGAGTATGGCGCAATATCCTTTAATTCGGATAGTCTGTCAGGCAATGGTACCCTGATAAATGTTTTCGCCGGCAGTGAATATAGAATCTCGCCTAAACTGGGCCTTTCAGCAGATATCGGATATACAAACATTGACATTAAATCTTCAATCTACTCCGTTGCCGGGCCCGAATATATATTCAACCTCGGATTAAACTGCTATATTTTTTAAGATTCACCCCTGTCATTTCCTTATTATCCCCAAAACAAGCTAAAACGAGGACTATATGAATAAACCCGTATTGAATAAGCGTTATAAAAATTTGTTAAAGCAACTGGAATCAAAATACCCCGACAAGAGGCGTCATACCCTGTATATGCTTGGCAGGAGATATCATAAGAAGACTCCGAAAGCCGTATTTGAGAAATATTTCGTTGACATAGACCCGCATGTCAGAAGAATCGCCGCGAATATATTGTTCAGGCTGGGTGATAGGCTGGCAGAGATTAAGTATATGACTTCCCTCATAGATAGTATTAAAAATAAGCAGGATGAGGAGTGGGAATCTTGTGTTATGGTTTACCTTTCAGAAATTGGCAGGTTAAGAAAAAGAATGATGGATTTAGTATGCGATAAAACGGTCCCGGAAGAGAGAAGGCCTATGATAGCATCCCTTATTCATACACTATCAAAACCGTATGAACTGCCGTTATTAATAAAACAAGCCCTGAAACTGGATTTAAAAGAAGATACCCGCAAGCAGTTTGAGAAAGTATTGAAAACTATAACCGCATAATATGTTCCCCGCCGCATAGATAAAAGAAATAACAAATATTCCAATTGTCGGCACACAAAAGACAGAGACAACCATCCCTGTCTTTTTTTATTTATACCCGCCATTTACCCGAACTAATGATACTTAAATGTTTCGTTGCACCGGTTTTATAAGCGCGCCTATGTCCGGTTGTGCTATTTCTTTTATATTCGGGTAAAAAATCTAGTTTGTTGATTATTAGGAGGTGATTAAGTTTATGGAAGTGTTAAGAGTTATTTTCGGTCTATTTTTACTCGGTTGCTCAATCGGTCTTTTCGTGGGCGGGATTTCGTTTTTACTAGCTTGCGTAAGTCTGTTAATCCTAGCTATCGAGAAGCGTAAAAAAGTTGGAACTCCGGAGGTGAAAAATGAAGTTGAATAAGTCTGCTGTTTTCGCAGGAACGGTCTTAGTATCGGCGTGCCTGAATGTTTATGCACAGGGCGGAGATTCGGGAAACATAACAGAGGTATTTCAAGCCCTGGGTAGTCTGCTGTTACTGGCTTTGGTCTTAGGGGTAGGGATAAGTGCATTGTTATTAAGCTTTTACTTATCTTATTGGCTCGTAGAATTTCTGTTTATTAAAGTGATTCCCGACGGCAAGGACAAGGTTTGGCTGATGAATTTTTGGGAAGCTGTCGTCGGGCTTGTGGGAATGCTTATCTACTTGGGCTACAACAAGAGAGGTCGGAAGAAAAAGTATTGGTAGTAAAGTAAGTTGTTTGCAAAAAAATCCACAAAAAAAGCGAGGTGATTTAACATGACAGGCGAAAATCTTAAAGCTGCATTGACTCTCGCAATACAGGTTACGAGAGAGTTAGAAGATGAGCTAGGCGTAAGTTTCTCCGTCGGTGAGATATGCAAAATGGCCGTGACATTGCTGATATCAAATAACGGCAAAAATGGAAATGGTACTGTAAATGGTATTGGAAATGGATCCGGCAAGCATGAATCCGCAGAAGAATCCAAGCTCAGGATTCAGTTCGGTAAATTTAAAGGCTCAACTCTGGAAGAGATACTCCTCAAGGATAGAGGATATTTGGTTTGGCTGGCGAGCAAAAGTATTAGTAAAAATATTCAGATGGCCAGCGCGGAGTTGTTGAAGGCACATCCAATCAAAACAGCCCAGGTAACGGTTCCTGTGCCGACATTGCAGCATTAACCGTGTAGTAAAGCAGGTGCAGACTTTAGGGTCAGTATCCCAAAAGGATATCAAAGCGCCTGCTATTTTTTTTACCCGGAGGATTAAAAACATGGAAAACAAAGAAAAGCATATTTTTTCAGTTAGCCAGATGCGTATGTATTGCCGTTGCCCGCTTCAGTATTATTGGCGTTATTGTATGGGCGTTAAAGTTCCACCTAGTTCCAGCATGCTCGTGGGTAAAAGTTGCCATAAAGCAATTGAGGAAAACAACAGGCAAAAAATAACATCGAGGAAGGATTTGGTAATTAGTGACCTGATTGACCATTATTGTACCGAGTATAATAAAACGCTTGGGCAGGAAGAAGTTAAGTTTGACGATGATCCTGGTAAAGTAAAAGATTCTGGTATTGGGCTTTTAATAGTATATCTTCAGAAAATAGCTCCAAAAGTTCAACCGATAGCCGTTGAAGAGCATTGTTGTATCTCATTCGACTCGCCGGTGGAGTATGGTTTCCAGGGCTATTTGGATTTAATTACAGAACAGAATTATATTGTCGATACGAAAACGGCCGGAAAAAAATATAGTGATGATGCGGCACAGTATGATCTCCAGCTGACTGCGTATGACGTTTTATACAGGACAACTAGAGGCAAAATTCCTGCCGGTGTGCAATTTCATGTGTTAGTAAAGGGATCAGCTAGGAAGGAGCCGACTGTGCAAATTCTATCAGGTACCACACGTACCGAAAGGCAAATTTCACGTTTCTTAAAAACGCTGGCGTTAATAGCTCAATCTATCAAATCTGGGATTTTTTATCCGAATGACCAATCTATAGTAAAACCGTGCTCGTATTGCGGATATTTTGATCTCTGTAAAAAATGGTAAAGGAGCGTATTTCATGAACGAAACCTGGCTAGAAAAATGGATTGAATGGAATTGGTTTGATGATTTTAAAGGACTCGATGAAGCGAGCGAAGAGCATATTGCGGATTTGATGAAGCAAGGTTATACAGAAGGCGAATTGAACAGGGAAACAGAAAATGGTTCAGTCCGGGGCTGATGGAAAAGGAGGCCGTATGCAAAAAAGTATATTTGATATGCCGGTAATTTCAGCTTACTCTCAAGAACAAGCTATTGAAGACGGTGTGCTGGTAAAAGTCGGTTATTACGGTAAATGTCCAATAATATTCACGAGCAACCTGTTTTATGACGGTTTTGAGGATAAAGAAGTAAGAACGGCTCTTGTAAACAAAGGGCTTAAGATGCTCCGCCAGGCAGTTCCGGAAGATACCAAATATATGCGCTTACGGGTGATTGAAAAAGACAAAATATGGATAATTTTTGACGGCTCAGCATTAACGTTTTTAAAGCCGGAGGATTACTAAGGAAGGCTCTATGA
>Ga0156443_185_pt1 | contig 7208 bp, 4 predicted proteins | sample RifOxyA2_FD_108086 | JGI IMG/M metagenome (GOLD analysis project Ga0156443, IMG submission 108086) | Elusimicrobia bacterium RIFOXYA2_FULL_39_19
ATTTCGGCGGTTCGCCGATAAATAACAGGGATGCATCATCCTGTACGGTGGCCGGTTTATCGGTAGATACCCAGCCGTATTATTTTAGTGTTTTGGCGTTAGACAGTTCCGGTAATGAAAGTGCAGAGCTTACCTGTTCCAACGGCGCGCGTGCAATAAATAACCGGGTGGGAGAAATAGTAAATGGTGTTGAAGATTATGAAATAACTGCTGGTTACAGTACCACCATTAAAGTTTTGGTGCCTACTGGGACCAATAAAGGTGTTTATATAGATATATTGTCAATAAATGGAAACAGCAACGGAATCAGTGAGGCGGCCCTAACGCAGATTAGCCAGGCGAATTTAAAAACCATGAGTGATTCAGGGATTATTTCTTCAACAGTAAATGATCTTTCGGGTACTTGTACAGAATTTAAAGCAAAACTGAGTTTGTTATCTCCGGTAACAATAGTAATGCCGTATTCATCAAGCATAACCGGTGAGACAGAAGACAGTTTAAGAATATACGAACTTAATGAAACAGACAGTAAATGGGAACTGGTAAACAGCAATCATACGGTAGACAAAACAAACAATACGGTATCTGTCAGTGTAGCGCATTTCAGCATATACAGAATATTGGGTAAGATTCTGTCTTCATCTAATCTTAGCAATGTAAGAGTGTACCCCAACCCGTTTAAGCCGAATGATAATAAATCAGGGACAGGAACCTGGGCCACCGGAATAATATTTGATAACCTGACTAATAATTCAACAATAAAGATTTACACCATGTCGGGTGAACATGTAGTAACCTTAGAAGAAACAGATAACAATGGAAAATACGAATGGAATGTAACGGACAAATCAGGAAAAAGAGCTGCCAGTGGAACTTACCTATACAGAATTACCAACCCTTCAGGCGAAAAAATAACCGGGAAGATAGGGGTAGTAAAGTGAGTGCCAAGAACAAACATTAAACTACAAACGCTAAACTCTAAATTAGAGGCAATGAAAGGCAAGGGTGTCTGATGGTGGGATGGAAAGCAGAAAAAGGCAAAAGCGTTGGATAGTCGGATAGTCATATGGTCTGATAGTCGGATGGTTAAGATTGGTAAAGCAAGACTAGAATACTAAAAAGATTGTTTTTAATCAAAAGCACTTTAGAATAGATGAAAAATACTTGGATGTATTCGTTAAAATCAGCATGATTTCCCTGTTTTTAAAATTCCCCTTGACTTTTTTGGGTTTCCATACTATCACCATAGTGACAATGGATGCATGTTAGCTGGTCCATTTTTTTTAAAATACTTAACAAACGTTTGCACGATGGAAATAAATGATGTAAAACGATAATATTAGGAGGTAGTAATATGTTAAAAAGAGCAACAAAATTAGCAATAATGGTGTTTTTGTTAAGCATTTGCCTGGTTTACAGATTAGAGTCAAAAAACTTAACGCTTTTAGATGTAGGAAACGGAGAAATGGCATCAAATGTCAGTGATAATACAAAGTTAACATTAAGCGATGATCATGAAGGTGAAATAGGCACAGCGTTAAAAGTAACGATGGCCTGGAAAGCCGCTGATAAACCTTGGGGTTGGATTGGTATGGATATCAAGAGGTCCTGGAGAGATTTTAGTTTATTTAAGCTTGATGCGTTTAATCCAAATGAAGAGCCGATTTCTTTAACCCTTCAAATCAGGGATTGCCCTTCAAGCGAAGGAAAGCCGTTTAATGAAAGTTTTATTTTAAAACCCGGCAAAAATGAAATAGAAATAGAATTATCCGGCGCAAAAGCGCAGGACGGGCGTGAAATAGATTTTAGTAAAGTTAGTTCATGGATTATTACCGGTGTAGGGGAAATGTTTAAAGAACCGAAAATATTTTATATCAGCAATATAAGGCTGGAGGACGGCGGCGAGCCGAGAAAGATTGAAAAGAAACAGGTAGTGAAAAAGAAAACAAAGGAAAAACAAAAAGTAAATAAAACTACAACAAAATTAAAGAAAACAACAGTAAAAACAGTTCCCGTGATGAATATTGAAAAAGGTGAAATGCCGGATAATGTAAGTGATAATACAAAAGTATCCCTGAGTTCTGATTATGAAGATGAAATCGGCATGGCTCTTAAAGTATCAATGTCCTGGAAAGCCCCCGATAAACCCTGGGGCTGGATTGGTTTGAGTATTAGAAACACCTGGGAAGAATATAGTTCATTTAATTTTGATGCTTATAATCCGGGAGAAGAACTCATCTCTTTGACCCTTCAAATTAGAGATTGTCCTTCAAGTGAGGGAAGGCCATTTAATGAAAAGTTTATCTTAAAACCCGGAAAGAATGAAATAAAGGTAGTATTAATCGGAGCAAAAGCAGAAGACGGGCGTGAGATGGCTTTTAGCAGGGCAAGCTCCTGGATTATTACAGGAGCCGGAGAAATGTTCAAAGAACCAAAAATATTCTTCATAAGCAACGTTTGTTTAAAATAAAAATATGATTAATCAGGAAAAAATAAAAGAAACTATAAATATGGTGCAAATAATTGAAAAATTATTTGCAGATTTAAAAACAAAGCCCAGTAAAAAAGATAAATCAATAGGCTATATCAGTGAAATAGAAGAATTCATTGATATACTGAACATAATAAAGTTAATATTACTTGATTACAATTCCCCTGAAAACAGTATTAGTTTTAAGGGAAAAATAATCAATCAGTCAAAAATAAACATAGTGCGTTTGTTTAATCTTCAGGATTTATTTTGTTCTACCCTATCAAAATTAGATACAAAATGCCTGGAAGAAGGAAATCTGCCGGTTTTTTGCAGAAATATCAGGCAGATTACCAAAAAATGGAAGCCCATAGACAAATTTAATAAAGAATTTACAATGCATTTTCTTTGTAATGCACATATTGACTTAGCCTGGTTGTGGAGAAAAGCCGAGTCTGTTGAAATTTGCAGGGGAACATTTAATTCAGTTTTAAATTTGATGAAAGAATATCCGGGGTTCACCTATACACAGAGCCAGGCTCTTGTTTATGAGTGGATGGAAGAAAAATACCCAAAAATATTTAATGGAATTAAAAGGGCTGTAAAAAAAGGCAGCTGGGAAATTATCGGGAATATGTGGGTTGAACCTGACTGCAATATTCCTGATACGGAATCGATGGCCAGGCAATTTTTTTATGGCAATAAATACTTCCGTGAAAAATTTGGTATAAAATCTAAAATTGGCTGGATAGTAGATTCCTTCGGGTATAACTGGAATCTGCCTCAGTTCTTTAAACAATGCGGCATAGAAAATTTTATTACACAAAAAATAAGCTGGAATGATACCAATGAATTTCCTTATCATATTTTTTGGTGGGAAGCTCCGGATGGTTCAAAAGTACTAACTTATTTCCCTTTTACTTCTTATGTGCTTGATATAGCAACCCAGAAAGATCTTTATAAGGCCGTGGGTGTTCTACCCAAATTTGAAAAAAATACGGGGCTAAAAGACATACTTGTTCTTGCCGGCGTGGGCGATCATGGCGGCGGGCCCACCAAAGAGATGCTGGATAAAATAGAAATTCTGAAAAAAATGCCTTTTTTCCCTAAAGTAAAATACATTACAGCAAATAAATATTTTGAACTTTTAAGAAATTCAACAAACCTGAAATCTTTACCTGTATGGAAGGATGAATTATATCTTGAATATCATCGCGGAGCCCTTACGGGTCTTTATAATCTATGGGGAAGTATAGGCATAGTTGTGGAAAGGTGTTCTATTTCAAGAATGCAGAAATATTTAAGAATTAGAACACAGAATAATGTCATTTCAGTCATTGCGAGGAGCTTTTAGCGAAGCGGCAATCTAAAACAACGAGATTGCTTCACTAACGTTCGCAATGACAAATTATAGCAATTATTGTCCCGTAAATTATAGAAGTTATCCACAATTTCCCCATAGATTGGGAGACCCGCCCTTACAAACTATGCAGATGTAAAAAAAGAAAACAGAAAAAATGAAATACTGCTCACTGATGCGGAAAAAATAGCTTCATTATCAAATATTTTAACCGGAAAGCATTATCAGGGCAAAGCCCTTGAGGAAGCCTGGAAAAAAGTTCTTTTTAACCAATTTCATGATATTATTGCCGGAACTTGCATAAGGAGCGTGTATCAGGATACATTTGAAGATTATGAAACAGCAAAAATAACAGGAGAAATAATTATAAAGGAGTCGCTGGAAAATATTGCGGATAATATAAATACGTCAGATATTGAAGGCCAGCCTCTATTAATAATGAATACACTTTCCTGGGAAAGAAAAGCACCGGTAAGAATTTCTTTAAATGAAACAAAATTCAATAACCCCTGCGTTTTTAATGAAAACGGAGAAAAGATACCTGCTCAGGTTATTGATGGAGAAAATGGAAAAGAACTTTTATTTGTAACAAGTAAAATTTCTTCTTTGGGCTACAGCGTTTACCGTCTGAGTGAGGCACAGCCAGCCGGCAGCCGGCTTTCGGAAATTAAAACAGATAAATACAACTTAGAAAATAAGTATTTCAAAATAGAAATAGACGAGAAAACCGGATATTTAAAAAAAGTTTATGATAAAATAAACAAGAAAAATATATTAAATTCTCCTAAGGGGAATATGCTTCAATTACTTGAAGATATACCTGCTGAATGCGATTCCTGGGAGATTAAATATACTGGTAAAATCTGGGAATTAGGGACAGTTGATGATATAAAAATTGTAGAAAAAGGCCCCGTAAGAACCGTTGTCCGTATCTGGAAAAGTTTTTCAGGGCAGGGAAGGAAAAAATATCTTCCGCCAAGGGTTTTTGAATATAATTTGCCAGGTATAGATTTTCCGTCTTCTTTTTTTGTACAGGATATCATTCTTTACAATGATTTGCCAAGAATTGATTTTCAGCTTAAGGTAGATTGGTGGGAAGACCATCTTCTTTTAAAAACAGTTTTTCCTGTAAATGTTAAAAATAGTAAGGCGAGCTATGAAATACCCGGAGCAAGTATTGAAAGGCCGACAACTTTCAGGAATTCCTGGGAAAAAGCAAGATATGAGGTTCCTGTGTTAAAATGGGCTGATCTTTCGGATTCCGGTTATGGTGTCAGCCTAATCAATGATTCAAAGTATGGGATGGATATCCATGAAAATATAATAAGGCTTACTCTTTTAAAGTCTTCCGCCACATTCAACGAACCTCTGTCAACACCTGATCCGGTGTCAGACAGGGGAAAACATATAATAAATTATTCTATTTTACCGCATAAGAAAACCTGGAAAGAAGCAGAAACTCAAGAATCTGCATTTGAATTTAATTACCCGTTATTTGTGCATTTTATGCCAAAACACAAAGGAAAATTACCAAAGAAATTTAGTTTATTAAATATCAGCCCCCATCTTATTGTAACAAGTTTTAAAAAAGCGGATGTTCCCGGATATTGGATTCTGAGATTATATGAAACCTGTGGAAAAAATACGAATGGAGCTATTAAATTTTCCTGCCCGGTTGAAAAAATACATGAAACGTCAATGCTTGAGGATATAGATAAAAAACTAGATACAAATATGAATAGGATTAGATTAAAGGTAGAAAAAAATAAAATAAAGACTCTAAAATTGAAAATTAAGAATTAATATAACCATATAATTCTCAGTATATTTAAGAATTTTCAAAAAACCCTTGACTTTTTTAGGTTTTCGTACTATTACTATAGTGAAGACAGGGTTTTGTAAGTGTTTCATTTTTTTTAGGAATATCACCAAACGTTTGCATGAGGGTAATGTCCATGTCAAGAAAGGGCGCAGTAACCATAAAAGACATAGCAAAAATAGCTAAAGTTGACTTTTCTACGGTATCCAGGGCCCTAAACAACCATCCTTATATTAAAGCGGATACCAAAGACAAAATATTCAGAATTGCCACCAAATATAATTATGTACCCAACACAGCTGCTATGTCTTTGAAAAACAAGAATACACAGACCCTGGGTTTGGTTTTACATACTATTACAAATCCATTTTGGTCCGAGTTATTGGAACGCATAGAGATTGCAATGTATCGCAGTAAGCAGGAAATGGTGTTATTATTCAGCGGGCAGCAGGAAGACCGGGAAGAGACATATATAGAACAGTTGATGAATCATAAAATGGACGGCGCAATAATTACTCTTATGCCTACCGGTGATTCGGATAGATTTGTAAAAAGTCTTGAGGGCCTGAAGAAAAATAAATTTCCGTTTGTGTTAATGTTCGGCGATATAGGCATTGAATGTAATTGCGTAAGTTTTAACCACTACAAGGGACAGTATTTGCTTACAGAACATCTGATAAAAACAGGGCATAGAAATATATGTTATGCACGCGGTTCATTATTATCTATTCCTAATATTCAAAAAATTGACGGTTTTAAGAAAGCGCTGGAAGCTAATAATATTGAGGCCCGGCCCGAAGTGATATTTCCGGATAATATGATAGATATTAGTTCTATAATTGACAGAGTGCTGGGCTTAAATCCCCGGCCTACAGCTATAATGGCAGCAGATGATAATATGGCAATGTTTTACTGGAGAGAGCTTGCCAGCAGAGGAATTAGAGTTCCTGAAGATATAGCGATAGTTGGTTTTTACGATATTGCCTATCTTAAATTAATTAAATTCCCGCTTACTACCATCAGGATTCCGGCTGACATTATGGCTAACGATAGCGTTAGTTTATTGATTGAACAGATTAAAAATCCGGATATGAAATATAAAAAGATAGTTATAGAACCGGAATTAATTGTTAGAGAATCCTGCGGAATAAAAAAAGTTGTTTGAAACACTGGCCTACTATCCTTCCAATCGGATGGCAGTAGGCACGAATGAGGAAACTGGTCTTATACACTTCCTAACGTGTGTCATAAGGCACGAATGTGGAAGCTGGCCTACTATCCTTCCAATCGGATGGCAGTAGGCACGAATGTGGTAACTGGCCTTATACACTTCCTAACGTGTGTCATGAGGCACGAATGTGGAAGCTGCACCTACTATCCTTCTTATCGGATACCAGTAGGTACGAATGTGGTAACTGGCCTTATACACTTCCTAACGTGTGTCATAAGGCACGAATGTGGTAACTGTTCTTTCAATAAAAACATTTTTAAGAAACCCGAAACGGTAAACCCTGGGAAACCAGGGGACACAAAGCTACGGAACTAAAGGTATTTAATAC
>Ga0156443_165_pt1 | contig 5856 bp, 6 predicted proteins | sample RifOxyA2_FD_108086 | JGI IMG/M metagenome (GOLD analysis project Ga0156443, IMG submission 108086) | Elusimicrobia bacterium RIFOXYA2_FULL_39_19
ATTTGAGAAAGAACAAAATTTTACGATTAAGGGGAAATGTGTAAACGATGTCCCCGGTCTAAACTGTAAACTATGTCCCAGTTGCACAAAAGGGTGAGGGTTACGCCAGTGGTAAAGCTGGCGTAGTATGGCATACACAGGGCTCAGGCAAGTCCCTTTCTATGGTTTTCTATGCTGGAAAGCTAATACATAATTTAGATAACCCTACCATTGTTGTTATAACCGACCGCAATGACCTGGACCAACAGCTTTTTGATACCTTCGCAGGTTCAACAAGCTTACTGGGACAGCCGCCGGTACAGGCAGATTCCCGTGAAAATTTAAAAACATTGCTTAAGGTTGCATCTGGCGGGATTGTGTTTACAACTATTCATAAATTCTTTCCTGAAAATGACAGCTCAGAATACGAGAAATTATCAGACCGCAAAAATATAATAGTTATCGCTGATGAAGCTCACCGCACGCAATACGGTTTTCAGGCAAAATATATGGATGCAAAGGATGATGCCGGAAAAGTAACAGGAAAGCGCCTTGCCTATGGTTTTGCAAAATATCTTAGGGATGCCATTCCAAATGCAACATTCATCGGGTTTACGGGCACACCTGTTGAAAGCACAGATATTAACACGCCGGCAGTTTTTGGTAATTACATTGATGTGTATGATATCGCGCAAGCTGTAGAAGACGGCGCAACAGTCAAAATCTACTATGAAAGCCGGCTGGCAAAAGTTAACCTTACCGAAAATGGCCGTAAACTAATAGAAGAATTTGATAAAGAAATGACCGATGACGGTGCTTCCGAAACCCAGCAGGCTAAAGCAAAATGGACTAAACTTGAGGCTATTGTTGGCCACCCGCAACGGTTGAAAAACCTTGCAAATGATATTGTAGCGCATTATGAAAAGCGCGCGGAAGTTTTTGAAGGCAAAGCAATGATAGTTACCATGAGCCGGCGTATTGCGGTAGCGCTTTATGATGAAATTATAAAAACAAGGCCTCAATGGCATAGCGAGGATTTAAAAACCGGTGTTTTAAAAGTTGTAATGACTTCTTCCTCATCAGACAAAATGGAATTTGACCCTGAAGATCCGGAAAGTTTGGTAATTCCTGCCTGCCATAGAACTAACAAAGAATCCCGCCGTGTTTTGTCTGACAGGATGAAAGACCCGACAGATTCGTTAAAATTGGCAATTGTGCGGGATATGTGGCTGACCGGTTTTGATGTGCCTTGTTTGCATACGCTTTATATAGACAAACTGATGAAAAAACACACCCTTATGCAGGCCATTGCCCGGGTAAACCGTGTTTTTATGGATAAACCCGGCGGGCTTGTGGTAGATTATATCGGTATTGGTAATGCGCTTAAAGAAGCGCTTGCTTTTTATTCTCAATCCGGTGGTAAGGGTAATCCGGCAGAGACACAGGAAAAAGCGCTTGAGATGCTTCTTGAAAAAATTGAAGTAGTCCGCCAGATGTTCCATGGCTTTGATTATATGAGATTTTTTAATGCCGATACTTCCCAACGGCTTTCAATTATTCTGCAGGCAGAAGAGTTTGTTCTTTCATTAACGCAGGGCAAAGACCGGTTTATAAAAGAATCAACCGCGCTTTCTAAACTTTTTGCGTTAGCGGTTCCGCATGAAGATGCGCTTGAGTTATCAAATGAAATTGCTTTTTTCCAGTCTGTACGTGCAAGACTGCTTAAGTTTGAGGGAGAAGGCGGGCCTGATGATAAAAAGAATTATGAAACCGCTATCCGCCAGATTGTAAACCAGGCAGTAGAATCTACCGAAGTGGTAGATATTTTTGATGCGGCAGGTATAAAGAAACCGGAAATTTCACTCCTCTCAGAAGAGTTTTTGAAAGATGTTAAAGATATGAAAAACAAAAACCTCAGTTTGGAACTTTTAAAGAAAATTCTTAATGATGAAATCCATTCAAGGTTAAAATTTAATATAACGGAAGGGAAAAACCTTCTAGATATGCTTGAGGCGTCTATAAAAAAATACCAGAATAATCTTTTAACAACTGCCGAAATTATTGAAGAATTATTGGCTGTTGCCAGGCAGGTGCGCTGCGTAGATGGCTTAGCGGATAAACTTAAACTGACAAAAGATGAGTTTGCGTTTTATACTGCATTGGAAGTTAATGACAGTGCTGTAAAAGTTTTGGGAGACGATACTCTTAAAGATATTGCCCGTGAGATTGCTGATAAAGTCCGCAGAAACGCAACGATAGATTGGGCTATGAAGGAAACTGCCCGCGCAAAACTAATGGTTATAGTAAGGCGCACTTTGAATAAATATGGCTACCCGCCGGATAAACAACTAAAAGCGATTGATACTGTTATGAAACAAGCCGAAGTCTTGGCAGATCATTGGGTAGAAACAGAAAAACAAGAAATGAAAGGATAAGCAAATGCAAGAAAACAACAAAGAAAATAATCAACAGCCGGTAACTGCAGGGCAGGTGCGGGAGAAGTGGTCGGAATTTATGTATGGGTTGGCTTTGTTTTTCGGGGCGCTTCATTTTGTTGCGGTATTAATGGATGTATTCGGCCAATACTATTTAGCAGCTTTTGGGAAAGTGCTGAAGCTTCCTATGGAATCCTCTATGACTATGGGCAACATCTACCTGGCTATGCTTGCGGCGTATGTAGGTGAAAAAGAGTTCCGCAGATGGCTGGTTAGCGCAAAAGATAATGAGGAAGTAAGCGTTATAATGCAGAAGAAGTTTTCGCGCGGGGAGCTGATAGTAGGCAGTTGGGCTTTGCTATCAGGTGCTACAGTGTTTCTTTGGCAGTTGAAGCTGGTTGCATCGGTGCCGGCGCCTTTGCTTTACACTCTTGGTGAGGTTTTTGCAATTTACTTTGGTACCAGCGTTTCAAAATACCTTAAACAGAAAAACACAAAACAAACTATAGATACGGAATCCAACGCTATGAGTTACGGTTCGCAGGCGCTTGAGTGCGCTAAGAAAAATGGCTCTATTGATAATGAGTTTTGCCAGAAAGAGTTCGGGTTAAGCAAAGATCAGGCATACCGGTTGTTGAGCAAGCTGGAAAAGCAGGGTGTTTTGAAGGCGCAGGGTGAAGGCAGAAGCCGGATGTATGTGGAAAAGTGATGTTTTAAGATTTATTTAAGCAGAGCAAGCTCTGCCACTACAAAAACCTGAAGATTCAAGCCCTACCGCTGCAGCAACCCTTATTCGCGCGCCTATTTTCGCGGCTTTAAAGCGCGAGAATACCACGAGAATAACCGCGAATTTATTTTCAGACGGTAAAAATATTAAATTCGCGCCCTCTGCGAGATTAATTTCGCGGTAAATTCGCGGTAATTCGCGGTAAAATACTGCAAGACTGGTTCTTCGGATTTAAAATTCATCTGTTTTGCTAACCACCTAATCACGTAAACACTAATCAACATCTTTGAGTGATTGAAAAATAAGAAGAGATTGCTTCATTCCAAAAACAGGATTCGCAATGACGGCTTTTTATTTCTGCAAAGACAGAGTATTGGTTCTTCGGATTTAAAATTCATCTGTTTTGCTAACCACCTAATCACGTAAACACTAACCACCATTTTTGAATGCCCTAAGATGACAAAATATTGATAGATTGATTTGCTTAATCAAAAATTGAAACGTTTTCAATTGACGGCCTGAAGGAGCTTGGTTTTTGTTGAAAATTAAAAATAAAAAATGTATAATGTTATCATTAAATAACGTATAGGGGTTATTATATGGATACCAAATATACTATCTTACTGAAAGATGATGTTAAATTGCTTGAGGAAGCCATTGTCCAGTTTGGCAGAATTGTAACTTTTAAACAGTTAAGTTCTTTGCTGAAGAACAGGTATACTTCAGCCCAATCGGTCAGGAATAGGATATCCTTTTTACTGAAGTCCGGTTGGCTTATTAAAATAAAGAAAGGTTTTTATGTTATAATTACGGATTTAAGCAATTTATCTTTTAATGATATTTCCGGAATGGCTATAACGCAAGCGCTTAATAAAGATTCTTATATTTCGTTTGAAAATGCTCTTCAATATCATGGAATGTTTGACCAGATGCTTAAGACTGTTGATGCTGTGACATTTAAAACTGCCCGTAAATATGAAATGCAAAACTTACAAATAAGATTTTCAAAAATAAAATCAAGTTTATTTTTTGGTTTTGAAAAACGACGTTCTGATGTTGGTATTGTAAATATTGCAGAGCGCGAAAAAGCTTTGCTGGATATGCTGTATTTTCGTTCTGTCAGCTCCAATATTGGTTTAATCTGGGAAAAAATGAAAGAATATAAAGAGGATATAGATTTTACTCGTTTTAAAGAATATGCCGGTAACTTTGGGGTGGGCATTATTCGTAAAACAGGATTTTTACTTGACCTGCTTGAGATAGATACTTCTGGTTTGCATAAAAGTATTGCCGGGAAAAACGGTTACGACAGGTTCACAAAGGAATCCTGCAAGTTTAATGCTAAATGGAGAATATATTTTGATGATAAACTTATTAACTAGACAGGATCTGGCTATCCTAAATAGGCGTACCCTTAAATACCCGCTGGCTTTTGCTGAGAAGGATTACTTCCTGGCTGTAGTTTCAAAAATTATATTTGATTCACCTTTAAAAGATAAGCTTGTTTTTAAAGGCGGAACTGCCATTGCTCATTGTTATTTACCGCAATACAGGTTTTCTGAAGACCTGGATTTTACAGCAATTGATAAAAATATTTCTCTTGAAGAAGTAAAAGCAGTCCTGGAAGCCGAAGATTTTATAACTATTAAGAAGGAATATAAATCAAAAGCTACTATAAAGTTTGAGCGGGTGCAGTATGCAGGCCCGCTGGGGCTGCCGAATTGCCTGAAAGTAGAGATTGATTTCATACAAAATGTTGTACTTCCCGCAAAACAACTGGAGTATAAAAATAGCTGGGGAATTCAAACAAATGTAAACGTAATGGATATCAGGGAAATTTGCGCGGAAAAAACCCGCGCTTGCAGCGACAGGGCAAAATACAGAGATTTTTATGATTTATTTCTTATTTTTGACCTGTTTACCCCTGACTGGAATGAAATTATTGAGCTGATTAAGAAAAAAGAAATAAGAAAAACTATATCGAAGGATTCAATTTATTCAAAATGGAACACAGCCTTGCAGGAAAAATCAAAAGAATTAGCGGATATTCATTATACAAAACCTGTTCCAGATGAAGTACTGAAAGAATTTATTGACAGGATGCCTTTTATAGAAATAAAACTTTAAGTTATGAGCACATCTTTTACCGTGCGGGAGTTGGTGGGCGGAGGACGTAGGTGATAGGGTTGAAGGAAAGTAGTAGAAATTGTAAATTCAAAAATATAAATTTTAAATTAAAGATTGGAGAAACGGAAGAAAAGTTGAAGAAATTGTAAATTATAAATTGTAAATTAAAGATTATAGATTATAGATTATAGATTACAGGATTTGATGATTTTGATTAAAATAGCAATAATTTGCTCGATTTCTGATAAATACCGAGAAAAATCATTTTCAGCTAATTTACTCTCTTTCAGCAGTCTGAGCCAATATCGCGTTTCTCTTGCTTCTTTTAAGGATATAGATAATTTGTGAACGAAATCCTTTCTGCTTTGAGCTGCTATCGCCTCTTCAACATTGGCACCAATACTTGTACCGCTTCTTAATAATTGCTTTGATATTACAAATTCATTTTGCTTGTTTAATCTTTTATATAAATCAATAATTGCTAAAGCAAATTCAAAAGTTTTATCCTTTATTAAGTTTTCTTTTTCCATGCCTTTGTCCTCAATCTATAATTTTAAATTTATAATCTATAATTGTCTTGAAACTAAA